>ERZ808286.722-NODE-722-length-19861-cov-4.079420_pt1 | contig 19861 bp, 10 predicted proteins | sample MGYA00521276_ERZ808286 | MGnify/ENA primary metagenome ERZ808286 (study PRJEB31516, sample SAMN03275607) | gut metagenome | biome: mammalia-associated habitat; material: feces | host: Papio cynocephalus | place: Kenya | collected 2012-08-01 ... | reverse complement strand
CCAAAAATAATATTAATAACATGGCTAAAGAAGTTGCTGGATTAATCAAATTACAGATTAAAGGCGGCGCTGCTAATCCCTCTCCTCCCGTAGGTCCTGCATTAGGTTCAAAGGGATTGAACATTATGGATTTTTGCAAGCAGTTCAATGCCCTGACACAAAAGAAGGCAGGTAAAGTTTTACCGGTCATTATCACGTTCTACGCTGATAAGTCCTTTACTTTTGTAATCAAGACTCCTCCTGCTGCAATTCAATTAAAAGAAATCGCAAAACTCAAGAGCGGAAGCGCAGAGCCTAACAGAAACAAAGTCGCATCTGTGACGTGGGAACAAGTTAGGACTATAGCTGAAGACAAAATGCCGGACCTGAACTGCTTCACCATTGAAAGTGCAATGAAGCTGATTGCAGGAACGGCTAGAAGTATGGGTATCACAGTAACCGGTGATTTTCCCGCTAACAAATAAATCTTCAAGAAAATGAGTAAACTGACAAAGAATCAAAAGTTGACATCGGCGAAGATTGAAGCAGGAAAAGCCTATACTTTACCGGAAGCAGCAAAACTTGTAAAGGAAATCACAACCACTAAATTCGATGCATCCATTGATGTTGACATACGATTAGGAGTTGATCCGCGAAAAGCAAACCAAATGGTTCGCGGTGTTGTTTCTCTTCCGCACGGAACAGGTAAACAAATTCGCGTACTTTGCTTGTGCACACCCGACAAAGAAGACGAAGCAAAAGCTGCTGGCGCTGATTATGTCGGACTTGATGAGTACATTGAAAAAATCAAAGGCGGATGGACTGATATTGATGTCGTAATTACTATGCCATCAGTCATGGGCAAAATAGGCCCGTTGGGACGTGTATTAGGTCCTCGTGGTCTAATGCCAAACCCTAAAAGTGGTACAGTAACCATGGACGTTGCTAAAGCAGTTCAAGAAGTGAAACAAGGTAAGATAGACTTTAAGGTTGATAAAAATGGCATCGTCCACACTTCAATCGGAAAAGTTAGCTTTGATGCCGAACAAATTGTAGACAATGCACGCGCATTTATTTCAACAATCATAAAGTTAAAGCCTGCAAGTGCAAAAGGCACCTATATGAAGAGCGTATATATTTCTTCAACAATGAGTAAGGGTATCAAAATTGACCCAAAATCAATTGACTCCAAAATCTAGTTAACATGAAGAAAGAAGAAAAAAACGCGATAATCAGCAATTTGGGTTCGCTTATCAACGAATACCCGCATTTCTATTTGGTTGATACAACTGGTTTAAATGCAGAACAGACAACAAACCTCCGGAGAATTTGCTTTAAGCAGGAAATCAAGATGGTTGTTGTCAAGAACACTCTTTTAGAGAAAGCACTCGAAGCTGCAGAAACAGATTTTACACCGATTTATGCTTCATTGAAAGGCACGACAGCAGTGTTGTTTACAAAGACAGCGAACCTGCCGGCTAAAATGCTCAAGAAAGAGAAGAACTCCGGAGTAAAAGGTTTGAAAGCTGCTTATGCTGAAGGTGGATTCTACAATGAGAACCAATTGGAAGACCTTGCTTCCTTGAAGAGCAAAGAGGAAGTTATTGCAGACATCATGGCTTTGTTACAGTCACCTATCAAGAATGTTGTTTCTGCTTTGCAAAGTGGAGGAAACAATATTCACGGCATTCTAAAAACATTGGGAGAACGTCCCGAATAACAACATTAGTATAACATTAAAATCAGAAAATAAAATGGCAGACATTAAAGCTATTGCTGAAGAATTAGTTAATTTGACAGTTAAGGAAGTAAATGAATTGTGCACTGTTTTGAAAGATGAATATGGGATTGAACCTGCTGCTGCAGCTGTTGCTGTTGCTGCCGGCCCTGCTGCTGGAGCTGCTGAAGCTGCTGAAGAAAAAACATCTTTCGATGTCATTTTGAAGAGTGCCGGTGGTGCAAAACTTCAAGTTGTTAAGGCAGTCAAAGAAGCCTGCGGTCTTGGTCTGAAAGAAGCTAAAGACTTAGTAGACGGTGCTCCAAAGACCTTGAAAGAAGGTGTCTCAAAAGATGACGCTGAAGCATTAAAGAAGGCTATTGAAGCTGCTGGTGCTGAAGTTGAAATAAAGTAATATTCTCTTTATAGAACCATAGGTTAAGAATTCTCTGGTAGGGAATTCTTAACCTTTTTGTATTTATAACAACGCTAATATAAACACCGACAATGTCTTCATTTGAATACAGCCAAAGAAAAAATTTCGCGTCAATAAAGAATCCAATGCCCTATCCGGACTTTCTGGACGTGCAACTGAAATCTTTCCGCGATTTCTTCCAGTTAGATACTCCGCCGGAAAAGAGGAAAAACGATGGACTATACAAAGTATTCAGCGAGAACTTCCCAATAACAGATACACGCAACAATTTTGTTTTGGAGTTTCTTGACTATTACATAGATCCGCCACGATATACAGTTGAAGAATGCTTAGTCAAAGGGCTAACATACAGTGTTCCATTGAAAGCAAAGCTGAAATTATATTGTACTGATCCGGACCATGAAGATTTCTCCACTCAAATACAAGATGTATTCCTGGGTCCAATTCCATACATGACAAATAGTGGAACTTTTATCATCAACGGAGCTGAGCGAGTTGTAGTATCACAATTGCACCGTTCACCAGGTGTGTTTTTTGGCTCAAGTGTACACGCAAACGGTACACAGCTATATTCAGCCAGAATTATTCCGTTTAAGGGGTCATGGATTGAATTTGCCACGGATATCAATAATGTCATGTATGCCTACATTGACCGAAAGAAGAAACTCCCTGTTACGACACTATTAAGAGCTATCGGTTTTGAAACGGATAAAGATATCCTGGAAATCTTCAAACTTGCAGAAGAAGTCAAGGTATCCAAAGCATCTCTGAAGAAAATGATTGGCAGGAAATTGGCTGCAAGGGTTCTGAAAAGCTGGGTCGAAGACTTTGTTGATGAGGATACCGGCGAAGTTGTTTCAATAGAACGAAATGAAGTTATCCTGGATCGTGAAACAGAGTTAGACGAAGAAAGCATCCAAAAGATTATCGACAGCGGAGAAAAGAAAATTCTTTTACATCGTGAAGACGGTGTAGGAACAGACTACTCCATTATATTCAACACCTTACAGAAAGATCCGAGTAACTCGGAAAAGGAAGCAGTCCTCTACATATACAGGCAGTTACGAAATGCAGACCCTGCCGATGATGCCAGCGCACGAGAAGTAATCAACAATCTTTTCTTTTCTGAACGGCGCTATGACTTAGGCGATGTCGGCCGCTACAGAATCAATAGGAAATTAGGGCTTTCAACGCCAATGGATGTCTGCGTCCTTACCAAGGAAGATATCATTGAGATTATCAAGTACCTGATTCAACTTGTAAATTCGAAAGCACAAGTAGATGACATCGACCACCTAAGCAACAGAAGGGTACGCAATGTCGGCGAGCAATTAGCCAATCAGTTTTCGATAGGATTAGTAAGAATGAGCCGTACCATTCGTGAAAGGATGAATGTACGCGATAACGAGGTGTTCTCACCTACAGACTTGATAAATGCAAAAACTGTTTCTTCTGTCATCAATTCGTTCTTTGGTGCCAATCCACTGTCTCAATTCATGGATCAAACCAATCCATTGGCTGAAGTAACACACAAACGCAGACTATCAGCATTAGGTCCCGGTGGCTTGACCCGCGAACGTGCAGGATTCGAAGTCCGCGACGTACACTACACTCACTACGGCCGTTTATGTCCAATCGAATCACCCGAAGGACCGAACATCGGCCTAATCTCATCTCTCTGCGTATACGCCAAAATCAACGATCTTGGTTTCATTGAAACCCCTTACCGCCCGGTAAAAGATGCAAAAGTCGAGCTCGACAATAAAAAGGTAGTCTATCTTACAGCTGAAGAGGAAACAAATAAAATCATTGCACAAGGAAATGCACCATTAAATGATGACGGTACCTTTATCAGGAATAAAGTAAAATGCCGCCAAGACGCAGAATACCCCGTTGTCGCCCCGAGCGAAGTCGAACTAATGGACGTTGCTCCACAGCAGATTGCATCCATTGCAGCCGCTTTGATTCCCTTCTTGGAGCATGACGATGCTCACCGTGCATTGATGGGTTCTAACATGATGCGTCAGGCTGTTCCTTTGATTACCTGTGAAGTGCCCATTGTTGGAACCGGCATTGAAAGGCAAGTCTGCGAAGACTCCCGCACTATGGTTGTAGCTGAAGGCGATGGTGTCATTGAATATGTTGACGCGTCTAAAATCGTCATCAAATATGACCGGACCAAAGACGAAGAGTTCGTAAACTTTGACAGTTCTGTCAAAGAATATCACTTGCCCAAGTTCAGACGTACCAACCAAAGCATGACAATCGACTTGCGGCCTATTTGCGAAAAAGGCCAGCGTGTTCAAAAGAATGATATTCTGACAGAAGGCTATGCCACAGCCAACGGCGAGCTTGCCTTGGGAAGGAATCTGCTTGTTGCATACATGCCATGGAAAGGATATAACTACGAGGATGCGATTGTCCTGAATGAGCGCATGGTGCGTGAAGACATTCTCACATCAGTTCACGTTGATGAGTTTTCATTAGCTGTCCGCGAGACCAAACGAGGTGTTGAAGAACTTACCAGTGACATTCCCAATGTCAGCGAAGATGCAACTAAGAACTTGGATGAAAACGGTATTGTCCGCATCGGTGTACGTGTCGAGCCAGGTGACATCCTGATAGGCAAAATTACGCCGAAAGGTGAAAGCGACCCATCACCGGAAGAAAAATTGTTGCGTGCTATTTTTGGTGACCGTGCAGGTGATGTCAAAGATGCTTCATTAAAAGCAACACCTTCACTATCAGGTGTTGTCGTTGATAAGTGCCTGTTTAAAAAGGCAATAAAAACACGTTCGAGCCGCGCTGAGGATAAGATAAAATTACAAGAAGTTCAGGAGGAGTTCAATGAAAAAGTAGCAAAACTCAAGGAAGAATTGATTGGCAAGCTGCTCATTTTAACAAAAGACAAGCCTTCACAAGGGGTCAAGAACAACTTGGGCGAAATAACAATTCCCAAAGGAGTCACATTCTCCCACTCCATTCTCAATAATGTTGACTTCTCATCTTTGCAGCTAAGCAAGTGGACCACTGATTCACACAAGAATGATTTGATTCAACAGGTTATTCTTAACTACCTGAAAAAATACAACATCTACGATGCGGAATTAAAACGTCAGAACTTTGCCATCACGATTGGCGATGAGCTTCCTTCGGGTGTTATACAAATGGCAAAAGTCTATGTTGCGAAGAAACGTAAAATCGGTGTCGGAGATAAGATGGCCGGTCGTCATGGCAATAAGGGCATCGTATCAAAAATCGTCCGTCAAGAAGATATGCCATTCTTGGAAGACGGGACTCCTGTCGACATTGTGTTGAACCCGTTAGGCGTTCCTTCACGTATGAACTTGGGACAGATTTTTGAAGCTGTACTTGGTTATGCAGGCCGCAAGCTTGACATGAAATTCGCCACCCCGATTTTTGACGGTGCAACACTAAAGGACTTGGAAACCTGGACCAATAAGGCCGGACTGCCTCATTTAGGTTCAACGCAGCTTTACGATGGTGAAACGGGCGAACCGTTTGACCAAAAAGCGACTGTAGGTGTAACTTACATGCTAAAATTAGGGCACATGGTAGAAGACAAGATGCACGCACGCTCTATCGGCCCATACTCACTGATTACGCAGCAACCCCTTGGCGGTAAGGCACAGTTCGGAGGCCAGCGTTTTGGAGAAATGGAAGTCTGGGCCATTGAAGCCTTTGGTGCATCACATGTATTGCAAGAGATGCTTACTATCAAATCGGACGATGTCGTCGGACGTGCAAAAGCCTATGAAGCAATTGTCAAGGGTGATCCTCTGCCTGTACCGGGCATTCCCGAATCGCTCAACGTGTTACTGCATGAACTGCGTGGCTTAGGTTTAAGTATCACATTGGATTAATGAGAAACTCTTTACATATAATATAATCATGGCATTTAAAAAAGAATCAAAGATAAAGAGTTCGTTTACGAAAATCACCATAGGATTAGCTTCTCCCGAAGAAATCCTTGAGAACTCGTATGGCGAAGTATTGAAACCAGAAACCATCAACTACCGTACCTATAAGCCAGAACGCGACGGATTGTTTTGCGAAAGGATTTTCGGTCCCACCAAAGATTATGAATGCTATTGTGGAAAGTACAAGCGCATCAGATACAAAGGCATAGTTTGCGACCGCTGCGGTGTTGAAGTTACAGAAAAGAAAGTACGCCGTGAACGTTGTGGCCACATCCAGCTGGTTGTCCCTGTAGCTCACATTTGGTATTTCCGTACTTTGCCAAACAAAATCGGCTATCTTTTAGGGCTTCCCACAAAAAAGCTCGATGCAATCATTTATTATGAACGCTACGTCGTAATACAAGAAGGTTGCCTTGCCGGCAAAGAGGTATTGGAAGGCAACGAAATCCACAAATTTGATCTTTTGACAGAAGATGAATACATGTCCATCGTGGATCAATTGCCAAAAGAGAACCAATACCTTGAAGACAGCGATCCTCAGAAGTTTATAGCCAAAATGGGTGCCGAAGCTGTTTATGACCTGCTTTGCAACATTGATTTAGACAGCTTGTCGTATGAACTGCGCAATCGTGCAAACACTGACACTTCACAGCAGCGCAGGTCAGAAGCCTTGAAACGCCTTCAGGTTGTTGAGGCTTTCCGCTCCAGCCGCGGCAGGAACCGTCCGGAATGGATGATACTGAAAATACTGCCTGTCATACCGGCAGACTTGCGTCCCTTGGTTCCATTAGACGGTGGCCGCTTTGCCACTTCCGACTTGAACGATCTCTACAGAAGAGTTCTTATCAGGAACAATCGTCTTAAACGTCTGTTGGAGATTAAGGCACCCGAAGTCATTCTGCGCAACGAGAAGCGTATGCTTCAAGAAGCTGTCGACAGTCTTCTTGACAATTCGCGCAAGAGTGCTTCGGTACGTTCCGATTCCAACCGACCCTTGAAATCTCTTTCCGATTCACTGAAGGGAAAGCAAGGCCGCTTCCGTCAGAACCTGTTAGGTAAGCGTGTCGACTATTCAGCCCGTTCCGTTATTGTTGTCGGCCCCGAGCTGAACATGGGAGAGTGCGGCCTTCCCAAGCTTATGGCAGCCGAGCTCTACAAGCCATTCATCATTCGTCGACTGATAGAGCGCGGAATTGTAAAGACAGTTAAGAGTGCCAAACGTATCATTGACAGGAAAGACCCTGTGATTTGGGACATTCTGGAATATGTAATGCGTGGACATCCGGTGTTGCTCAACCGCGCCCCGACACTTCACAGACTTGGCATCCAGGCATTCCAGCCCAAGATGATCGAAGGTATGGCTATCCAGCTGCACCCATTGGCCTGTACGGCTTTCAATGCCGACTTCGACGGAGACCAGATGGCCGTACACCTTCCTTTGAGCAATGATGCCGTACTCGAAGCCCAGACTTTGATGCTTCAGAGCCACAACATCCTGAATCCGGCAAACGGAGCGCCTATTACCGTACCTTCACAGGATATGGTATTGGGACTCTACTATATCACGAAACTGCGTCCGGGAGCAAAAGGTGAGGGACTCATTTTCTACGGTCCCGAAGAGGCCATCATTGCCTATAACGAAAAGCGTGTCAACGTGCATGCCATCGTCAAAGTGGTAGTAGACGACATCAACGAGGAAGGCAAGCTTGAAAAAACGCTGGTCGAGACCTCGGTAGGCCGCATCATCGTCAACGAGATTATTCCTGTTGAAGTTGGATATGTCAATGAAGTCATCTCCAAGAAGTCGCTTCGCGACATCATTGCCAAAGTCATCAAGACCGTAGGTATGGCGCGTGCATGCAAGTTCCTCGACGGTATCAAGAATCTTGGCTATAAGATGGCCTACTTAGGAGGTTTGTCATTTAACCTTGACGATATTATCATCCCGGCAGAAAAGCAGGAAATTGTTCAAGAGGGGAACAAGGAGATTGAAGAGATTACTGCCAACTACAATATGGGATTCATCACCGACAACGAGCGCTACAACCAGGTTATCGACACATGGACACATGCCAATGCCAAGTTGAAGAGAACACTGATGAAGCAGATGACCGAGGCAGACCAGGGTTTCAACTCGGTATTCATGATGCTCGATTCGGGAGCCCGCGGTTCTGCCGACCAGATTGCACAGTTGGCAGGTATGAGAGGCTTGATGGCAAAGCCCCAAAAAGCAGGTGCCGAAGGGGCACAGATCATCGAAAACCCTATTCTCTCCAACTTCAAGGAAGGAATGTCAGTGTTGGAATACTTTATCTCCACACACGGAGCCCGCAAAGGTTTGGCCGACACAGCCCTCAAGACGGCAGACGCAGGTTACCTTACCCGTCGTCTGGTTGACGTAGCCCATGATGTCATCATCACCGAAGAAGACTGCGGAACGCTACGCGGCCTGGAATGCTCTGCACTGAAAGATGGTGAAGAAGTCATCAACTCTTTAGGCGAGCGCATCTTAGGACGTGTTTCCGTTCACGACATAGTAGACCCGACGACAGGCAGGCTTATCGTTGCCGCCGGTGAAGAGATCACCGAGCCCATCGTTGCAGAAATCGAGGCTTCACCAATAGAAACAGTCGAAATCCGTTCTGTGCTCACTTGCGAAAGCAAACATGGCGTATGCGTCAAGTGCTATGGCCGCAACCTTGCCACCAGTAAAATGGTTCAGATAGGCGAGGCAGTGGGAGTCATTGCCGCACAGTCCATCGGTGAACCCGGTACACAGCTCACCCTGCGAACATTCCATGCCGGAGGTGTAGCCGGTAATGCCGAGGCCAACGCTACCATAACCGCACGCCACAAGGCACGGGTGGAATTTGACGAGTTGCGTACGGTTGACGTCATCAACAACGACGGCACGTCAGGTCTGGTGGTTGTAGGTCGTCTGGCCGAAGTAAGGCAAGTGGATGAAAACACAGGCATTACGCTCTCTACACAGAACGTGCCTTATGGTTCGCAGCTCTTTGTTCACGACGATGATATTGTCGAACCGGGAACAATCATTGCCAAGTGGGACCCGTTCAATGCCGTCATCGTTACAGAGTTTTCCGGCACAGCCAAGTTTGAAAACGTTAAAGAAGGTGTTACCTGCCGTGTAGAACAGGACGAAGCAACTGGCTTACGCGAAATAATCGTCACCGAGTCAAAGGAGCGCTCTAAGGTACCTATGGTACACATTGTCGACGACAAAGGAACAACGTTGCGTACATACAACTTCCCCATTGGCGGCCACATCACCGTCACAGACGGCCAGGTTCTCAAGGCCGGTGACGTAATTGTCAAGATACCACGTGCCGTAGGTAAAGCCGGCGACATCACCGGTGGTCTGCCACGTGTTACCGAATTGTTTGAAGCGCGCAACCCGTCCAATCCCTCTATTGTTTCGGAAATCGACGGAGAAATCTCGATGGGCAACATCAAACGCGGCAACCGTGAAATCATCGTTACGTCGAAAGTGGGTGACATCCGCAAATACCTCGTACCGTTGTCATCACAGATCCTTGTTCAAGAAAACGACTTTGTACGTGCCGGAACCCCGCTTTCGGACGGTTCAATCACACCGGCCGATATCCTTGCCATCAAAGGTCCCACCGCAGTACAAGAATATATCGTCAACGAAATTCAGGACGTTTATCGTCTGCAAGGAGTTAAGATCAACGACAAGCACTTCGAAGTCATTGTGAGACAAATGATGCGTAAAGTGCGCATAGTTGACCCGGGCGACACCAATTTCCTTGAAGAAGAAATCGTCGACAAGATAGAGTTTGCAGATGAAAACGACCGCATCTGGGGCAAGAAGGTTGTTACCGATGCCGGCGACAGCGACTTCATGAAGGTAGGTATGATTGTTACAGCCCACAAACTCCGCGATGAGAACTCTTCGCTCAAACGCCGTGACCTGAAGACGGTACAGGTGAGAGATGCCGTTCCCGCCACATCCAACCAGATACTGCAGGGTATCACACGTGCAGCCCTGCAAACATCAAGTTTCATGTCGGCCGCATCATTCCAGGAAACCACCAAGGTGCTCAACGAAGCTGCCATCCGAGGCCGCGTAGATCACCTTGAGGGAATGAAAGAAAATGTCATCTGCGGACATTTGATTCCTGCAGGAACCGGTCTGTCCATGTTCCGGAACCTGATTGTAGGAAGCAAGGAAGAATGCGACAAAGACATAGACAACGGAAATATGCCTGAATCACTTTAGGCAGATTGCTCTGAAATGACAAGAGGGAGAAAGGCTGAAGCCTTTCTCCCTCTTTCTGTCTTATAACTCACAGATTTTCGCTCCATAGAAATCAGGCATACTCATCACACCTCACAGTCTGTACACATCGCACCTTACAATGCGGCACATTGCACCCTGCGATCTGTACACATCGCATATTACGATCTGTACACATCGCACCCTACAATGCGGCACATTGCACCCTGCGATCTGTACACATCGCGCATGCAATCCATACACATCGCAACCCACACTGCAAGACCCTGCACCATTGCCTGCGGCAGAAACCGGTTTAAGCATTCAGTGTGAGCTGCAAAGTCTGTAGGTCACTGCTGTTGGGACCTACCATGATGTCAAAGTCTCCCGGTTCGCTTACAAATTGAAGATCTGCATTATAGAACTTGAGCATCTCCTCGTTTATCTCAAACTCTACGGTTTTGCTCTCACCTGCTTCAAGGTGAATGCGCCTGAAGCCCTTCAGCTCCTTCACGGGACGGATGATGGATGCTGCCTTGTCGTGTATATAAAGCTGCACCACTTCATCGCCGGCCCGATTGCCCGTATTGGTAACCACGAGCGAGGCTTTTACCTTATCTCCACTTCGCATCGTTGCACTGCTCAGCGAGAGTTTGCCATATTTATAGGTGGTATAGCTCATTCCATAACCGAAAGGATATGCGGGAGCCATGGTCACATCCATATAGTTCTGGGCATATTTAATGAATTTGGCATTGGGGTCTACAGGACGCCCGCCTCTGTAACGCGAATAGGTGAACGGCAGCTGTCCGGTGACCTGTGGGAATGTTGTCGTGAGTTTTCCGCTCGGGTTTCTGTCACCGAAGACAACATCGGCAATGGCATGGGCTGCTTCGGTGCCACCAAACCATGTCTGAAGTATAACGGGCACATTGTCCTTCTCCCAACGCATGGCTACGGGACGCCCCGTAATGTAAAGCAAGACAACAGGCTTTCCGGTCTTCAAGAGGGCTTTCAGCAGGTCACGCTGCACGTCAGGCATTTCAAGATCTGCACGGCTCTGGCTTTCACCTGTCATATCCGACAGCTCGCCAAGCGCGGCAATCACCACATCGCTGCTGCCTGCCGTGGCAACGGCCTCCTTTATCATCTCTTCGGCAGGCCGTGCATCGCGCCCCACTTCATAGTTGCCAATTTGTCCGGCGGCCTCATAGTCAGGGTTTGAAAACACATTGCTGCCACGTGCATAGACTACATCGGCCTTGCTGCCGACAGCCTCTTTGACGGCATCATAAATGCCAAGATTGGGCTGCGAAGCCCCGGGGCCGGTCCAACAGCCGTAAAGGTTGCGCCCCGATTTTGCCAACGGGCCTATCACGGCAATCCTGCCCTGCTTCTTCAGCGGCAGCACCTGGCCATCGTTCTTGAGCAGCACCATGCTTTCGCCTGCCAGCTGACGGGCAATGTCGATATACTCTTTCTTGCGCACGGCTGTAGTGACTTCTTTCTCCGAATGTCCGCGGTTTGCATCCTCGAAAAGGCCGAGTTTCCACTTCGCTTCAAGCACACGGCGACACATGGCGTTGATGGTTTCTTCGCTTATTCTGCCGCTTTCCACCAGCTTGCGCAAGTATTTGAGATAGGCTTGCGAACACATGTCAATGTCTATGCCCGCATTGGCGGCAAGCTCGGTGCAACGCTCCTGAGGCCCCACCCCGTGGGATGTCATCTCGGCAATTCCGTTATAGTCGGTCACTGTAAAGCCCTTGAAGCCCCACTTCTTGCGCAACACATCATCCATAAGCCACTTATTGCCGGATGCAGGCATGTAGTCTATCACGTTGAACGATGACATAACGCTCATCACTCCTGCCTCAACGGCAGCCTGATAGGGAAGCATGTATTCGTTGAACATCCTGATGCGGCTCATGTCAACAAAGTTATAGTCAAGTCCGGACTCTACGGCTCCATACAGCGCATAATGCTTCAGGCAGGCCGCAATGTTGGTGTTCTTCTTCATATTCTCCTGATAGCCTTGCACCAACGCCCCGGCTATGCACGCACTCAAAAACGGGTCTTCGCCGTTGCCCTCGGCAATTCGGCCCCAACGTGCGTCATGAGCCACATCGACCATAGGCGAATAGGTCCAGTTGATGCCATAGGCCGAAGCCTCAATGGCCGCCACACGGGCAGCCTTGCGCACCAGCACAGTGTCCCAGGAGCACGACTGCGCAAGAGGAATCGGGAATATCGTGCGGAAGCCATGAACAACATCGAGACCTACAAGCAGGGGAATCTTGAGCCGCGACTCGTTGACCGCCGCCTTCTGAAGAGCACGGATGGCCTTAGGGTCGCTTACATTAAGGACAGAGCCAACCAGCCCTTTTTTAATGTCACCATAAAGGTCTGTCTGTTCCGAAATGCCGGTTGTCATCCCGTGACCATCGGGAAGAACAAGCTGGCCTATCTTCTCGTCAAGCGTCATCCTGTCCATCAGACCGGTGATAAATGCCTCTTCCGACATTTTGATTTTCGATTCGTTGCCACGCGAAGCAAGCACTGCCGTGCCCGTTTGCATCACACAAAAAGTAAAGATTGCAACACTCCTGATTTTCATAATTCCTCTTTTTCATTACATATATCCGGCAAAGGTAACAATTTGCAGGCAAAACAAATGCAAATCCATTCAATACCTTCACAAAAACACAAACAAAACCGTTTTTCAAAAGAAAACAATCGGGCATCACTCTTATTCAACTCATTTTCCGTAACTTTACAGCCAAACAGCCGAAAGAAAAACTTATGAAATACAAATTACTGACATTGGCGCTTGCCATGACCGTGGCCGGAATGGCACAAGTGAGACAGGAAACCAACCTTGACAAGTGGGATTTTTCACACAATGGCAGCACTTGGGAACAAGTAGACGTGCCTCACGACTGGGCTATCAGCGGCCCGTTTGACAAGAAATGGGACTTGCAAGTGACTCAAATCAAAGAAAACGGCGAGACACACGCCTCCGAACACTCCGGCAGAAGCGGTGCCCTGCCATGGATAGGCAAAGGCATCTACAAGACAACGTTTACACTCCCCAAAGGCTATCGGCACACCGAAATCTACTTCGACGGAGCAATGGCAGAGCCAACCGTATATGTCAACGGCAAGAATGCAGGCCATTGGGCATATGGCTACAGCGCTTTCCGCCTCGACATAACGCCGCTTGTCAGGCCCGGCAACAACGAGGTGAAAGTGACACTCACCAACCAAGAGGAGAGCAGCCGGTGGTATCCCGGTGCAGGACTATACCGACCCGTCAGGCTGATATGTACCGGCGAAGAAAGCATCGACCCATGGGGCACATTCTTCCGCACCCTGTCTGCAACGAAAGATAAAGCATCGGTAGCCATAGACATGCATCTGAACAACCTTTCAAACACGGCCGAAACCGCACATAAGACAAAGAACTTATATGTAAAATTCTTACTCTATGATGCAAAAGGCAAAATAGTGGCCATCCGGAAGTCGGACCTTCAGAACACAGGTGCGGCACATGGACAGATTGACATAGCAGGCCCCGAACTGTGGAGCCCCGAAACGCCATATCTGTATACGCTCAAGATTTGCCTGTATCGTGGCAACAAACTGCTTGACAACACCGTACAGAAAGTGGGCATACGCACCATATCCGTATCCAAAGAGAAAGGCTTCGTGCTCAACGGCATAAGCCGTAAATTCAAAGGGGTGTGCTTACATCACGACCTCGGACCGCTGGGTGCAGCCGTAAACAAGGCAGCCATCATCCGCCAGATACGCATAATGAAGGATATGGGTGCAGATGCCATACGCACAGCTCACAACATGCCTTCACAAATGCAGATGGATGTGTGCGACTCAATGGGCATGATGGTCATGGCAGAAAGCTTTGACGGGTGGAAATCTCCAAAGGTAAAAAACGGGTATAACCGATTCTTTGATGAATGGTGGCGCAAGGATCTGCGCAACCTCATACTCGGGCATCGCAACCATCCGTCCATCGTGATGTGGAGCATCGGCAACGAGATACCCGAACAAGGCTCAAAAGAAGGAGCAGAACGCGCAAGGCTGATGCGCGACTATTGCCACACGCTTGACCCGACACGCTTTGTCACCTGCGGAGCCGACAGGCCTGATGAAGACATAAAAAGTGGTTTCTTTGACGCACTCGACATTCCGGGGTTCAACTACCGTGTCCACCTCTACAAGCCTAACATAGATAATATACGCCAAGGCTTCATCCTCGGCTCAGAAACAGCATCAACGGTAAGCAGCCGCGGCGTTTACAAGTTTCCGGCCAAGACAGGAACAGGCATCAAATATCCCGACAGACAATGCTCAAGCTATGACACCGAATACTGCTCTTGGAGCAACCTGCCCGACGATGACTGGGCCATGCAGGATAACGAACTGTGGACAATAGGCGAATTTGTATGGACAGGCTTCGACTATCTCGGCGAACCGACGCCCTATGATGACCAATGGCCGTCACGGAGCAGCTATTTCGGCATAGTAGACCTTGCCGGGCTGCCCAAAGACCGTTACTACCTCTATCGTTCACACTGGCAGACCGGCTCCCCCACCCTGCACATCCTGCCACACTGGACATGGCCGGGCAGAGAGAAACAGGTGACGCCCGTCTACTGCTATACAAGCTATCCATCGGCAGAACTGTTCATCAACGGCAAGAGCCGGGGGCGCAAATTCAAACAGAAAAACACACGTCTGGACTGCTACCGCCTGCGATGGAATGACGTTGTCTATGAACCCGGAGAACTAAAAGTGGTGGCATACAACGACAATGGCGACAAAGCCGGAGAACAGACCATCCGCACGGCAGGAGAACCTGCAGCATTCAGGCTCACAGCCGACCGCAAGACAATACAGGCTGACGGCAACGACCTCAGCTTCGTCACCATCGAAATGGTGGACAAAGACGGCACACCCTGCCCTACCCTTACAGACGAACTGACTTTCAGAGTCACCGGCAACGGCACATTCAAAGCTGCATGCAACGGTGATGCAACCTCACTTGAACCGTTCACACAGCCTTGCATGAAGCTGTTCAGCGGCCGGCTTGTAGTCATCATACAGTCGGGCAAATCAAAAGGCACTGCAACCCTGCACGTAAGAAACGTGAAACGCGGACTGGAAAGCTCCATAGACATAAAGACCATTTAATGTTTCATGCCGTTCACACCTGTATTATGCAATAAAGCGATACAGGCATAAACGGCATGAATTAACCGTCCTTACAAATAAAAGTCGTACGTATACTCGGGCAGGACCGAACGCAACAGTTTCCAGCGAAGCGTAAACGATTTCACTCCTTTAGCCGACAAAATCAAACGATTGCACTGCAACACGTAAATCATTTCGTCAATTTTACTTCTGATAGTCGTACGGTCGTTTTCCTCAACAGTATAAAGCGAGAACGAAAGCCCCCAGTACTGTGGGAAAAGCTCTTTCAGATAGTCGGACGTTTCCTTATCATACGGATACATTTCCATCATCCATTCCTGCTCGTAACGTGGCGGAGGCAAAAGGTCAAACGAAACAGAGCTGCTGGAACTTTGCGTGCGATAATGAGTCTTGCCCTTAAAGAAACCATGCTTGAACCAAAAACCCTGGATATCTATCCATGTCTTTGCCGTAAACTTATATGTTGTGTTGGCATTAGGTATTTTCCAGACCCAGCTATGTCCCACCGTGCAATCCTTGCGCATGATATCGCGTGCTATATCATGCGTATCAGGCGTCTTGTTATGTCCCTTTGGAATCGTTCCGGCCACATACTCCCACTTAGGGCTGTTGCCGTTATAGGAGAAGGTAGAGCCCAGGTCAGGAATGCTGTAGGTCCAGTTCTTTGTCAAGTTCACGCTGCCCGTCACATTGGCATTCGGAGACTTGCTGAAAGCAAAAGCCGCGCTGATGCCCCAATTAATGCCTACCGAATAATCTGTCTTGCCGCTTATGCTATTGGTCGGTGATACATGTTCCACCTGGGCATCCGATACATTGGGAGTATTCTGCGTCCCCAATTTGACCATATATGGGCCATAGCAATAATCACCGCCAAAATCATTTTTGGCCTTCCAGCCCGATTTCCATCTGATTTTATCGTCAGGGCCACAACGCAGTTTGCTGTTCTCACTGCGCACTTCTTGATGCACGAGATAATAGTCGGTTCCCTGCGTGTCATTGACAGCCCAGACCTCATAGCTGAGCTTCACAGGTGCACTGTGATAACTTCCAAAATTGGCATTGAAACTATAGATGATGTGTTGGGCATTGGTTATCTGATCAAGGTCACTGCTGCCGTTCTGAGCTTTCAGCATTTTCTTTCCTTTATTCATCAGCTGTGCATAGTCATTGGAAAAGTTGGATTGGCCGTCAAGCCACTCCGCCAATCCATCCGCATGCAAACCATAGTTGCCTTCCGACAAGGAGGCTGCAACTTGTTGCTCATCACGGGAAGACTGCAATACTTCTCCGGTTTCCGAATCCACTTCTTCCTCTGTTATTATATTTTTCTGATTGGCATGATTATCCAAATTTCCAATTATATAGTAATCGGCTCCTCTGAGCGCAATGACATCGCATAAGGCATTGCCGGAATTGATGCTGTCATGAAAGAGCGGTTCCACAATGCCATCTTTCCCCTTATTGAGAAAAGAAAGACGTTGCATGGCCAATTGTGATATATACTTGATTTTATCACGATACAGGCTGTCACCGTACATCTTACGGCCGACTTCGCCAAGCCGTATGAGAAACGAACTCATGTTTTCACGCGTCGGTTCACAAATGACCACATTACCACCTGAAAGGAAAGTTGTCGCTATCCTATAATAATCCACATCCTTAAAAGACGAAACACACCCATCATGCAAAACAACAGTCTTGACATCATCATCAAGCGACAAAGCCTTATTCTCCACTCTATTTAATATCGACATTGCACTTTCAGAATAGTCATAAGAAAAGACATATGTCTTAAGTTGCGACTTAACTTCAAGCGAATCAATATCATCCGCAACTTCTTCAATAATATTTACGGATTCCTTGTCATCGTCTTTACATGAAAAAAGCATTGCTACGCAAGTTAATAACGGCACCATTGCCGCCAATCGAAACATTTTGTAATTCATTTGATAGTTGAGCTAATATAATTGGACATAAAAACGTCAAATACGATTTGCAGAGGTTAAACAAATCTTATTCCATCTGCAAATATAAAGAGTTTTAACGATAGCACCAACAAATTCCATGATTATTGCTCCTATATCCCATTATTCAGCCAAATAACGGAGCTACACGGATAAAATAGTTGGCCATAAAAAGAACAAAAGCTGCAGCAACAGTATCTCTTTCATCAAAAAATTCATATCTTTGCGACCGCTGATTCCAAAGACTTGCATGCGCCTGCCAATATTTCAGGGCACAGAAAAATAACAATACACTAAAAACATATGCAGCATGAAAAAACTTTTACTACTTCTATGCATTACATGCAGCATCGCTTCGATAGCTGCCACCAGATTTGAAGGAACGAATTTCGATAAATACAAATTCGATTTCTTTCACGCCCGTTACTACAATGCCAACAACACCTTTTACGTAGCTCCGCTCGTCTACACCATTACAGGGAGCAATACCGTTTCAGTGTCAGGAGCCGATCTGACCGCCAAGGACATTGTAATACCCGAAACGGTAGCCAACAATGGGAAAACGTACAGCGTCACCTCAATACATGGTTATGCCTTCCAATGGTGCAGCACATTAGAAACGCTGACAATTCCATCAACCGTAAATTATATCTACACATCCACATCACAGGAAAAGACCGTCTACTCGTCCGGGCCGTTTACCGGTTGTAAGAACCTAAGAACAATCAACAACCTTGCCATGAAAGCACAAGGATTCTGGAACAGCGATGCAAAAGGCAGAAACCTGTTTCGTGACATAGCTACCGGTGTGACCATCAACACTCCAAAAGGTAGCGACTACACTGCTTGGGCAAAATATGTAAACGGGCTCAAACTTCATGTCACTACCAAAGCCACAGGTTGGGCATCTTTCTGCATTGACAAGGATGTAAAAATTGAAACAGCAGATGCCGTTGCATATTTCATAAAGAAAAACAGCATAAAATCCTCATTTACAGAATTACACGGTAATATCATCCCGGCAGGAACAGCCGTAATTATCAAAGGGAGAGCCAACAGCGACATCACACTATCAACTACCTCCATTTCACCAGATGCAGCAACAGACACAACAGGGAATCTGCTGGCAGGAACATTAGAACCCAAGAAAGTAGATAATAACGGACAGTTCTATGTACTCAGCAATGTCATTTCTGCAGGAAAGACCGGGTTTACCACTTTTGAACCTGTTTCTGCCGGAACATACATCGGCAAAAACCAGGCATATCTGCCTTCAGAAATCATCGCAGAAAATGCAGATTTAAAACACAAAGCCAAAACAACTACAGGCATCAGCATTGCAACTGCCGAAACTACAGACACCGGCTATACCGATTTATCCGGACGTAGGACAAAGCACCCCAATAAAGGCATCTATATACAGAAAGGCAAAAAGAAATTCTATAAATAACCTCTCTTATAACTGCCATGGAACGGGTGCGAAGTTATGCAGCTTTCGCACCCGTTCCGCAATAACCGCCATGCCGATATTCCACCTAAACAAATGGTGTTTTTTAGATTCTATCACTCAGCACATTGAAGATTTTGTCTTAACTTTGCAGGCAAAAAGCAATCATGAGAATATTTCTGCTAACTGCAATAATCGCACCTATACTTCTATGGAGCTGTTCCGATAGTGACAATTCTGACAACAACCACGTCATCTGCCCTGGAGCGTCCGACCAATGGAGCGCGACCCTCAAAGGCAATGGGGAAGTATTGGGAGCATATCCGGACCTTTACAGTAACTATTGGGAGTATACCTATAACGTGGCTGAAAACCCGAACGTGGCACTCTGCTTTGAAGGACAATTTCCCTATGCCCGCTATTTCAGCTTCTCGCTATACAACGATGAAACGGGTTCGGCCATCGGTGGCATGAATGATGTTGAAATAAAGCCTGACGATGGCAGCGAGAATCCTTTCTGCGTAACTTCAAACAAAATCAACAAATTTACTATTTACCTGATTCCACCTGCAATGACAGAAGAACAGGTAAAAAAACTTCCATCAAAAAACATTTGCCGCATAGATTCCGGGGTAAACAAACTTGCAGTCTGCATCCGCCATTACTTGGGACAAGACAGCAAGGGAAATAGCGATGAATACGGTGGTGTGGTCTTTCCCTTGATTCGCGCCATTGATATCAGAACACTCAAAGAAGTTGCAGTTCCCCAACGTATCACATCCAATGTCTACAAGGTAACCGGAAAAGTATTCACACAAGTCTCCGACTACAAGCAAGATGTTCCGTTTTTCCTTGCTCCGAGCAGCCGATATTATCCCAAC
>ERZ808286.721-NODE-721-length-19862-cov-6.203665_pt1 | contig 19862 bp, 21 predicted proteins | sample MGYA00521276_ERZ808286 | MGnify/ENA primary metagenome ERZ808286 (study PRJEB31516, sample SAMN03275607) | gut metagenome | biome: mammalia-associated habitat; material: feces | host: Papio cynocephalus | place: Kenya | collected 2012-08-01 ... | reverse complement strand
CGTGCAAAGTTACGAATTTATTTTGTATTACACAAAAAAAAGCGTATCTTTGCCGGAAAATACAAGATTATCTATGTTACACCCCAAACTGGCAGCAGAACAAGTTTCGCAAGCATATGCATTGGCAAACAATGCAAACCATATTGTTATTCTGACCCACCTGTCGCCCGATGGCGATGCTATGGGCAGCAGTCTCGGTATGCTTCATTTTTTGCAGCAAACGGGCAAAACCGATGTGCGTGTGATTGTGCCGAATGCTTTCCCATCGTTTCTCAGGTGGATGCCCGGTGCCAAAGAGGTGATTGTTTACGACTCGCAAAAAGCCGTAGCGGATCCGCTTTTGGAAACAGCGGATTTGGTTGTTTGCACCGATTTTAACGAGCCTAAACGCATCGGTCCGTTGGGGGACAAACTGCTTTCTCTGTCTTGTCCGAAAGTAATGATCGACCACCATTTGCACCCCGCATCGTTTGCCGATGTGATGATGTCATACCCAGATAGTGCGTCGGCGTCCGAATTGGTGTACCGGTTCATATTTCAATCGATGAATGCGGGCGAATGTGCTTTCCCGATAGAGCAACTGAATGTGGATACCGCCACTTGTCTTTATACGGGAATGATGACCGATACGGGGAATTTTTCGTTCAATTCCAACCAACCGGAGATGTACGAGATAGTCGGACAGATGGTGTCGCTCGGAGTTAACAAAGATGCGGTATATAACAATGTGTTCAACAACTATAGTGCCGACCGTATGCGCTTGATGGGCTATTGTCTGTATCAGAAAATGCGTATCTACCCGGAGTACCATACGGCACTTATCTATCTGGGGCGCAAAGAGTTATATCGCTTTAATTTCCAGTCGGGCGATGCGGAGGGGATTGTCAATCTGCCTTTGCAGATAAGCGGTGTTTACTATTCCTGTTTTATGCGCGAGGACAAAACCACGCCTTTTGAACGGGAACAGCACAATGGAGAAAAAACCAAAATCAAAATCTCGCTCCGTTCGCAGGGGGATCGCCCGGTGAATATCTTTGCCCGTGATATTTTCAATGGCGGCGGACATGCCAACGCCTCCGGCGGTGAATACTATGGTACTTTGCCCCAAGCCGTGGAACGCTTTCTGCACAACTACGGGCATTATTTCAAAAAGGATTGATACGGGATAAAGTTTTGCTTTCCGCCCTGCCGGACGGATAAAACCATCTGCATCGCAAGACAAGGTTTGTAAGTTTTGTCTTGTAGAACTTGGTTATATCGAACTTGCGTCAGCATAGTCTTTTCGCATACCATTTGGGGACAACAAAAGCGGGTCTAATAAAATCTAAAGAACAGCGAAAAACCAAACAAGTCTGACGACTTGACCGCAGACGGGGCGTCCGCATCTCCGACCAGACGGTATAGTTTTAGATTTATATTTGCCGTTGATTGCAGAAGCAGGGAATAAAAAAATGAAAATTGTTGGTTATATTTCTATTAGGGAAATACGCCTGCACATCATATTTTATACGACCGTTTGTTTGAGTTTTATGCCTATTTCCTTTGTAATAGTTGTCAATAATTACTTTTCCCCGTATATTTGTAGTTCCCCAGTCCCAAACCGGATATGCGATCAAGTATACAGATAATTTGTAATTTCCTTTCTTTACTATATGGGATTTGATATCTTCATATATAATCTCTTGATGAGGAACGGTCGGTGCCTTAGCGATAGATATATCATTTTCAGCCGATATGTGTGGAATGGCATCTGCATTGTATAGTTCCCATAATTCGTATATTGGTATATCATTAGGAATCAAGACATACTTATCAATGGGGCAAGTTAAAATAAAGCCTTTGTCTATTCTCTAAACAATCTTATCTGCTATCACAAGATGTTTGTCATTACAAAGCGCAGGAATATCGTCAATATGTCCGGTTGAGTCTGTTTTACACAACTTAGGGTATTCTTCTTGCATCATACGTGTAAATAAGGAATATATTTCAGAGAGAGTCCCTTCTTTGATTTCAATGGACTCATTGTCAAGATCAATTCCAAATTCTGTTGCTGCCTCTGCTAACTTCGTGTCGTAGATGATGTTGCTTTCAATGATAGAATTACGAATAGGGTATGTAGCATACCAATCGCGTAATTCTTGATAGTGCATATCTCCTAATTTAGATAGAAGATTATCCATATCTTCTAATTGATTTAAAATTAGAACTTTCTCTCCAAAGTATTCAGGATAATGTCCTACATACCATTCTACATCAATACTTTCGTATCGTTTTTGCAGTTATTCAACTATTTCAATACTTTTTTCAGTTGTGTAGTCCCTAAATAGAAAGTCTTCATTTGAGGAACAACTTGACATAAGCCCTAACCATCCAATTGATAGGACAAATAATGTTTTTGTTTTCATTTTGTCTGTTTTGATAAATATCTATTATGTAATACCAACGTATTTTTAATACTAAAATTGTTGTCTAAAGGAGTATAATACAGACAAAGCATATAGTTTACAGGGCAACCGCATAAAATTTGTGCATTATTCCTGGGACGCGGACGCCCTCACATAATATATTTTGCTTTATTTGTATGCTCCTTAAAAATAGATACGCACTAAGTTAATTCTGCCAACCAATCGGTATATGCACGTTGGGTGGGGATGATGCATTTATCCTTACCATTCTATTTTGAGTGTAGAGAGAGATACGCTTCGTCTATCGTAAAGTAGAAATTAAATATTGTATCATTTACTATCTCTGAACGATAATTCTCTGTTAAAAAATGCTTTTATTCTTTTCAATATCCAAAGATTGTCGTTCATTATTCTCAATTTGAATATCGAAACTAAAGGTGTATCCTTCGGTAGGAGCATCATACCAGAAACAATGTGGTGCATCGTCTATTGTGTAAACAGGAGGCTGTTCACTACTCCCTACATAAATAAAAGATTGCTTTGCCTCTATTTCTACATTGGTCATTGTGTTAGGTGCTAACGTTATCTGCTTATCTACTAATCTTGCAAATTTTCGATTGCTATCATAAGAAGAAAAATATATGGTTACATTTTTATCTGATTCATTGTCCCATTAATAATTGTAAGTGTATGTTGCAATACATTTGCGATTGGCAAACAAATTATCTCTTTCGCACGAAGTAATTGTAAAACAGTCTGCCAACCGGTAAGCGGTATTTCGATAATATCACCGGCAAATACACTTTCGGTAGTTTCATACACTATACCCCCGGCATTCTCTATGCGCACGTGTGTCGTGCCTACATTTTCTTGCACCAATATCCACAATGTGTTCTCCGAGAGAAACGCATTATAATCAAATAATCCGTCTAACGAATAAGGTTTGATAGTTGGTTTTCTATCTATGGGCATAGTCGGAATTTCTTTCAAAGGAATTTTGATTCCGTGTGGTCGTTTTACATTTGCAGGATGGGTCGCCAACATCGGCATTGCCATCATTGCCATAAAGACAAATAGAATGAAATTTCGTTTTATGCTTGTATTTTTATTTTGTTATATGCAGGAAAACATATACCTTTGCGAAGCATTTGACGTTGCAAAAGTAGTGGAAACAGGTAAAATCTACAAATTTAATACTTACCCGCCCTTTGAAAAATGCTTGATTTTTAATTTGTAACTCGTTGATTTTCAATGTATGTATTTTGTGTTTCAGAAAAATACTTACCTGCCCTGTTTTGATACAATTTTATTACTCGGTATTTTTGTAATAGTCAGTATATCAGGCGGCTGCAATAAACAGCCCAAAATAAGTTGTACACAAATTTTATATGCAGACAGCCTGATTGAGACCCAACCGGATAGTACGTTGGCAATTTTGACTTCCCTCGAACCCGATTTGTTACCGGAAAATGACAAAATGCACTGGTATATGTTGCGCGAATATGCCTCGCTCAAACTCTGGAAGCCCGTCTCACCCGATACGATTATGCCAGTTATCGTAGATTATTTTCAACGCATCGGCGACAAAAAACATCTATGGATGAAGCAAATATAAACAAAACCATACATTATGCACGGTTGGCGCAAGATACGCTCTCCTGTTTGTTAGCCGTCCTGTCAAAGGAAAGACATGCACAGCCTTTCGACTCAAGCAAGGTGCTGGGTATATCGCATTATTTGTCCGATACATTAGGATATGCACGCTATGCGGACTTTATTGCCGAGTATTATATAGACAGGGGAAATGTACCACTTGCCGGGCATTATTTGCAACAATTTGCCACAGATACAGCCACAGCAGATTGGAGCGTAGCACAATATCACTATCTGCATAGTAAACTGTTGTATTTGCAGGGCTACCCGCAGCAAGCCTTGATAGAGATACTGCAAACGTATGATGATTTGCGTGGGCAAATCAACCGCAGTAACAAAGTCCGTACCTATCTCATTTCCCGCCAATACGGCCTCGAGAAAGAACAGCAAAAAACACTCCGTCTGACTATCACCCGCCGGCGCTTGTGGATAACCATCGGTGCAGGGGCTTCCGGCTTTATCATTATCCTGATGATTGTCCTGTTGGTTTATCAGCGCAAGCGTATGCTTCATCGCCGGAAAGAGCAGGCTTTACAAGCGGATAACCGCATATTGAACACCGAATTGACCGAAAAACGAAACGCGCTTCGGCAGCAACTCTATCAGCGTATGAATATGGCAAAACATCTTCACACAGAGGATATTTCCGCTAAACTGCCTCGGGAAGTAAGAGACTATCTTGAGCAAATAGTTTTTACCAAAGAAGAAAACTGGCAGGAGTTGCGGCAGGAGTTCAATACGCTGTATGGCGGGCTGCTGGAGCATCTGAAAACCGATCATCCGACGCTTACCACCCAAGATGAACAGGTGATTGTCCTTGGCGTATTGGGCTTCTGCAACAACGACATCGCTTTCCTGCTCGGTATCACCGACCGCACCATCTGGAACCGTCGTCAGAAAATACGCGACCGTCTCGGTGACCCGCAATTGGATCTTGACCAATGGTTTAGCGACCGTGCCGCCCTGCCAACCACCAAAGAACTTCCTGCTTACTTCCGTATAGCAACAACGGGTTATTAACGGGTTATTAACGGGTTATTAACGGGTTATTCCCCTGTGGATGTGCTATAAATAACAAGATAAATAGGTATATTATGAACATCACACCTGTTGCCATTGCCCGCAATGGCTTTACAGACAAATTCGGTATCCCGCGCCAGTCCCGCGAAGAATCGTGCATTGAGACCCGTATCGTTTTTGAACCTGCCTATCGCGTGCGGGAAGCCTTGCGTGGCATAGAGGGCTATTCGCACCTGTGGCTGATATGGGGCTTTAGCCAATGCGTAATGCATAATGCACAATGCGCAACGGAAAAGGGCGGTACGCCCGTCTGGTCGCCTACCGTGCGTCCGCCGCGCTTGGGGGGAAACTCCCGTATGGGAGTCTTTGCCACACGCTCGCCTTTCCGACCAAATGCGTTGGGGCTGAGCAGTGTGCGTCTTTTGCGCATAGAAGATACCGCACAATACGGGAGAGTACTGGTAGTCAGCGGGGCGGATCTGTTAGACGGTACCCCCGTTTACGACATCAAACCTTATCTTTCTTATTCCGATTCCCACCCGGATGCCCGTAACGGCTTTGGCGAAGCGGCACGCAACTACCGTCTGCAACCGGAGATAAAACCCGAGATGCTCTGTGCCGCCGAACAACAAGGCTGCCCGTGGCAGGCACTGCAGGAGATACTCGCACAAGACCCGCGTCCTGCCTACCAGCACGACCCTGAGCGGATTTATCATCTTGATTATGCCGGATGGTCGGTATCGTTCAGAGTGGAGAATGATATACTTTATGTGGAAACACTGCAAAAGAAAAAAGATTGAGGGGACTGCCTCAATCTTTTCCATAAAATTGTATTTTCTTAAACAGCACTGCATCATCATACAGACGTTTGCGCTCGTTCTGCAGAAACTCCACCTGCCGCCTGCTCAGTACCGTCTTTTCTATCTCCGGACGGGCATAATCTATCGGCATCGGTTCGCCTGCCAGATGTTTCTCCGTTACTTGCAAAATATACAATGACGTAGAATCGCTCACTTCTATCCGCTTGGTTTGCCTGAGAAACGTATTCAGTTCGTCTTTGGCGAAAGGCAGGGTAATCAATATCTGCTGTGCTGTCTCCCAGCGGTCGGTAAACAACTCATATCCTGTGGCGTAGCGGTAGGCATATTTTTCTATATCTTCTATGTTCTCGTCCGGTTGCTCAAGCCATTGGCGCAGGCGTTTCAGGTGAGGCGCATTCTGCGGTACCACTAACAGAAGCCCCTTTAATATACTCTCTTTGAGTACAAACTGATCGATATGTTCCTGATAGATTTCTTTTACGATGGTGTCGGGTACACTCGTGGGCATACGGTGTTCCACCAACCGTGTCTCGTAGGCGTGTACATACAGCGAACGACGATAGTCCTCCACCAAAGCCTCAATCTCACCGCTTGCCATATCTTTGGCTTTGTCATATTCCAGTATATCCGTTGCCCATTGGCGGATATATTGGCTCGCCACCTCTGCGCTGTCTTCGGTTGACAAACCTGCCGTAAGCGAATCTAGTGTCTCCCAATACAACGAATGTCCGTTCAACTCAACGGCTGTTCCTAATTGGTGTTTCCTGTGAAACGCACTGCACCCCGACAGGACAATGCCTATTGCAGGTACAATCCATAAATTACATTTTCTCATTTTTGCTCTCCTTCTCATCATAGTGCCATATCGTGTATAGCGTATGTCCGTCTATCATTTCGCACGTCGCGGGCAATACCACGATCGGGGCTTTTACACCGCTGCCGATGCGATTGGGGGATACTTCTATGTGTATCTCGTCATACACCCCGCTATCCAATATCGAGTGTAGCAATGCCGGTCCCCCTTCTACCAATACGGAGTGTATGCCTCTTGCCGCCAAATCCTGTAATATATACGCCCAATCCGTTTGCTCCCGATATACGATAGTCTCGCTTTCATCGCTGAAAATACGGCTTTCGGCAGGTAATATATGGTGTCTGTCCAAGGTAATGCGTATCGGATTTCTGCCGCTCCAGCGGGTGGTCAGCAGGCGCGGGTCGTCCAATAGTACGGTGCGGGTACCTACCATAATCGCCATATTCTCCGCCCGCATTTTATGTACCAATTGTTTGGTCAACGGAGTGGAGATAACCAATGCACCGCCATCGGCTTTGCTTGACCTGCAAATATCTACGTATCCATCGGCAGTTTGCGCCCATTTGAGTGTTACATACGGGCGGTGTTTCTCCTGCAAACAGAGAAAACGTTTGTTAAGCGAGCGGCACTCTTTCTCCAAAACACCTGCCACCACCTCTATGCCTGCTTGGCGTAACATCTCTATGCCGCGTCCAGACACTTGCGGGTTAGGGTCCTGCATACCTACCACAACACGTCCGACGCCCTTCTCGATAACCAGTTTGGCGCAAGGAGGGGTCTTTCCGTAGTGGCTGCATGGCTCTAAACTGACAAACAGCGTACAGTCCTTGTAATCAATATCCTGCTGTCTGCGTTCTGCGTCTGCAAAGCAGTTAACCTCTGCATGGGCTTGCCCGAATTGCCGATGCCACCCCTCGCCTATAATACGCTCATCGCTGTTGCGCACCAATACCGCACCCACCATCGGATTGGGGGCTACATAGTATTCGCCTAAACGGGCTAACTCGATACAACGGGCTATGTAGTTTGTGTAATCCATCTTTTTTGTGTAATTTTGCAGTATGAATGATGCTATCCGATATATTGTTTCCCGATTGTCAGACATCTATCCTGAGCAGGAGTGCCGTGATATGGCATGGTGGATAATGGAAGAAACAACCGGTATGTCTCGTTCACAACTGCTTTGTGGCTGCAAAGATACGAAAATAATTCCAAACCTCGAAATTATTTTGTCCCGCTTGCGCAGGAAAGAACCGATACAATATGTTTTCGGTCATACACTTTGGAATGGATTGGATCTGCAGGTGAATCCTGCCACTCTCATTCCACGCCCCGAGACAGCGGAAGTAGTAGTGTATCTGCTGCGTAGTACGCAGGATAGGGCTGATATGCCTTTGCGGGTACTGGATATAGGTACGGGCAGCGGTTGTATCGCTATTGCACTCAAAAAGGCACGTCCGCATTGGGAGGTGCATGGGATAGATATTAGCGGGGAAACTCTGTCCGTGGCAAAGCATAATGCAGAGCGAAACCGGACGGAGGTGCAATTTGGCAGAAAGGATATTTTATCCGATGAAATCGGTGATTTTGATATTATCGTGAGCAATCCGCCTTATATCTGCGAACAGGAGAAAAAGGATATGGAACGCAATGTGCTGGATTACGAACCTGCCTTGGCACTCTTTGTACCAGACAATGACCCGTTGCTATTCTACCGCCGTATTGCATCGTTGCGAAAAGCACCGCTTCTGTTCTTTGAAATAAACGAAATGTATGCTCAAGAGACAACAGAGTTGCTCCGCTCGTTGGGCTATACGGATATTCACCTAATCTATGACATCTATGGCAAGCCGCGTATCGTTTCGGGGAAAAGACAATAAACCATCGTATTCAACGGAAGAATTGCGCCTGAAAGCCGAGGCGTATTGCGCCCGTGCGGAGCATTGTGCCGATGAAGTACGGAAGAAGATTGCCGACTGGGGAGGAGATACCGGTGTGGCAGAAACGGTTATTGATGCCCTCTATGCGGACAACTACCTGAACGATGAGCGTTATTGCCGTGCGTATGTACACGATAAACTGCTCTATCAGCATTGGGGCAAGGTGAAGATATGTATGATGCTGCAGGCACACGAATTGCCCAAGGAATGTATCGCATCGGCTCTTGAAAATATCGATGAAACCGAGTATAATCGTATATTGCGCAAGGTGTTGGCACAAAAAAGAAACGCATCGCGCGAACAGCAGATACGTTTCCTTTTGCAACGGGGTTTTGAGTACAGGGATATTCTTTCTGCCTTACCCGGCTAAATCATCTGTTTCTTTACTAAATTGTCTGTTTGCCGTTTTGCGGCTTTTTTGAGAGCAATGGCGTATGCTTGGCGGTAGTACTTGAAGAAAAAATGCCATTCTGCCTTGTGTGCGACAGCCGCAGCCGCTTTACGTGCTTCTGCCACTTGTTCCGGTGATAGTTGCAAAAAGTGTATCAGACTGTCAGCAATCTGCTCTACTACCTCATAGTAGTTGCTATCCGTACGGTTGATCACCTCAACACCGCACTCCAATCCATTGTGCATTGTGCATTGTGCATTGTGCATTTCCAACTGCTTTGCCCATACGCCGAAGCCAGCGAGGGAGGTGGTGATGGTAGGCACATGGAACGCCACGCTTTCCAACGGAGTGTAACCCCACGGCTCGTAATAGGAGGGAAAGACTGTGGCATCCATACCGATAAGCAGGTCGTAATAGGTAAACCCTTTTCCGCCAGTGGCATTGGGTTGCCCGCCAAACATCGGATCGTGTCCGTCCAAATAATACGGAACAAAGACTACGCTCACTTTGCCGATACGGGCAACGGGGCGGTCGATATAAGGTATCATCACGAAAGCCACCACCTCACGGCTTGCAGGCACTATATGGTACATTTTTTCGCCCAAACGCTGCATAGCACGCAGAAACACGTCAATCCCCTTGTTTTTCCATTCCGGTCGTCCGGCAATGCATAGCATCAGTGCATTTTCGGATACGGTTCCGCCGAGCCGCTCCGATGCAACGTGAAGCAACGCTGCGCGTGCTACCGCCCGCTTCTTGTCAAACATCTTGCCTGCGGGTACAAAATTGGGTTCGAAACCGTTGGGCGTAACGATGTCCACCGGCTTGTCCAACAGTTGTGCGCACTCGCGGGCGGTCAGGTCGCTCACAGTAGTGAAACAATCCGCCCACTTGGCTGCCATCTTTTCTGCCGAGTGTTTGCTGACCATATTCAGTTCCTCTGCCATCTGATCACCGTTATAGCCCTTGAAATAGTCGTACAGCGGTTTGCCGTTGCCTGCAATGGAACGTCCGATACTTGTTGCGTGGGTGGTAAAGAGTGTACCGATGGCGGGACGGTGGTAACGGAGATAGAATATGGCAAATGCCGTCTGCCATTCGTTGGCGTGCATAACCACATTTGTCCTTTGTCTTTTGTCTTTTGTCTTTTGTCCGGTAATCGTATCGTACAGCGATGCCATTACCATACCGGCGGCATAGCCGAACAGGCACGACTCATCGTAGTCGCCGTAGGCAGCATGACTTTGTACACCAAAGTTTTCCCACGCCCAACCATAGATTTCATTCTTTTTTGCCCAGAGAGAATCCGCCCGCAGGAGAATGGCAAGCGGCTGTCCGGGGATGTCCCAGCGTCCGATACGAATGGGAATAGAGGTGTCTGCTCTATGGTTTGCCCACCCGCAGAACCATTCGGGCAGGAAAATCTTGCTTTTTTGGCGTGTATGGTCTATAAAGTAGAGGTCGCTGTGTGTGCCGAAGTCGGGACCGAAGAATATCACTTGATCGGGGTGTTCTTTCTGCATGGAGGCGGCACGCGTGGAGAGGACGGCATAGATACCGCCCACACGGTTGCATACCTCCCAACTTGTCTCAAAAATATAGTCGGGTTGTATCATCTCGGTGTAGAATCAATTGCTATTTTGCGAATACCCTGCAAGGTATTCAAAGTAACGGGAAGTGTGGTGAATTGGTTGTTTTCGGAGCCGACAAGAGGCATATAGCGCACACTGTCTTGTACTGCCCAATAGATGCGGTTGTCCACTATATCCACGCAGAAGGCCTGTGTGGGTTGCGGCTCAATGCAGACGCTGTTGGTGCCGTTGATATTGGCTACATAGAGTCCGTCGGCACGGTAGTAGAGTTTGCGGTTGGCAATGCGGAAACCCTCTATGTCGGGGAAGGTGGTACGCAGGGCTTGCAGGGTAAACGTGCTGTCGTTGAACACTTGCACCGTGTCCTGTGTTGCGTCCAACAGGGCTTTGCCTTCGGCATATTCCATCAATGCGGGCATTTCGGCACGTGCGCCGAAGATACGCTGGCGGTAATCCTGTCCGCCGCGCATCAGTACTGCCGTTGCGGGGGTATTGCGAACTACGTATTCGTGCCGGACGACGGTAGTGTCTCCGTTGAGAACCACCCGTAGTTGTATGACTTCTTTATTGCTGCCGCTCTGCTCGAAATATACCGTGTAGGTACTTCCTGTATTGGTTCCGCTCAACTGTGTATGGAGGCGGTTGCTTTCCACCGTCCATTCGTAGGAAAGAGAGTATTTATAGGGGTTATAGACCAATGCCGTGAAGGTAACATCTTGGTAGATATCAATGGTATCGCCTGCTGAACAGGTGAAATTCGGAACGGTGTCATAGACGGTGATGTCGTGCGTGCGGGTGAGTGATGATTTGTCGTCCACTTTCAGAATGACCGTATATGTCCCGGGCTGGCGGTAGGTGTGTACGGGGGACTTGGAGGTGGATGTGGAGCCGTCGCCAAACGACCACGCCCATTCCTCGCCGTCGGAGGACCGGTTGCTGAACGATACCGACTGCCCTGCCCGCGGTGCAGCGGGAGAGTAGGTAAAATCAACGGTGGTCTTATTGCACGCCATCAGCGCACAGCCAATCAATAACAGTATGTAGTTGCGTTTCATAATCTGAATCGGCATTGAGCCAATGAATAGTAGTATCCCTGTTGAACCACGTCATCTGCCGTTTGGCGTAATGGCGTGAGTTTTGCTGTATCATCTCAACCGCTTTCGGGAGTGTGTATTGTCCATCAATGTAGGCAAAGAGTTCGCGGTAACCGACCGTTTGCAGGCTGTTCTTGTGGCGGAGGGGATAGACGCTTCGTGCTTCCTCCAACAAACCCTGTGCCATCATTTGCTCCACACGGAGATTGATACGTGTATATAGTTCTTCGCGCGGACGGTTAAGCCCCACTTTGACAATACGGAACGGACGTGCGGTGCGCGTGCGTGAGCGGAACGAAGAGAAAGGTTTTCCTGCGGCACGGCAAATCTCCACACAATGAAGCAACCGTTGCGGGTTCTGTCTGTCCGCTTCTGCCCAATAGGTGGGGTCGAGATGTTGCACTTCCGCTTGCAGCCATGCCAAGCCTTTTGCCTGGTATTCGTTCTTTACCTGTTCGCGCAGGTCGGAGGACACGGACGGTATATCGTCGAATCCGTTGCAGACGGCATCAATATATAGCATAGAACCGCCTGTGAGTACGACCACGCTATGTTGCAGAAAAAGCGTTTGCAGCAATGCCAACGCATCCCGCTCGTACTGTCCTGCGTTGTAGTCTTCCGAGACTGACTTGGTACCTACAAAATAGTGTTGTACCCGTGCCTGTTCCTCTGCAGTGGGTGCGGCGGTACCGATAGGTATCTCGCGGAAGATCTGCCGTGAGTCGGCACTAACGACAGGGCAGCCGAAATGCTCTGCCAGACGCAGACTCAGTTCCGTTTTTCCTACGCCCGTAGGACCTGTCAGAACAAGCAAAGTGGGTTGTATGTAGGTATCCGCAGCCGGCATCAGAACATAGAGCCGTCCTCGAAACTCAGGTCTTGGAAACCTTCGGTGTCAATATCCCCTTCGTCGTATTGGCTGTCTCCGTAGAAATCGTCATCGTCTAACAGCGGGTCCCCGCCCTTGGCCTCTTTTGTCAGGGCTTGCAGCGGGTCCTCGCTCTTGAGTTGTTTCGGGGGGCGACCGGTACTTTCCACACATTTGACACCGTCCATAGTACCGGGTTTGATACTCTTCAGACTGCCGAAGAAATAGCGCTCGAACATCGGGTCGAACACATAGATGAGACGTTGCCCCTGCTCGGTGAGCAAATCACTCAGGCGGGTGCTGTCCATTACCATATTGTCGTACTCGAAATTGGAGTCCATCGGCACGAGTGTAACCTCCTGCTCTTTCTCCCAATCATCGTTGCACATATAAAACGATGTCATCTGGTCGTCAGTGTAGTGGACGCTTTCGAGGATAGCCTTGTGCAACTCCAGGAAAGTGGCTTCGCTGTCAGCCTCAAACACGCGGCGGAAGTTCTGATCGCCTTCCTCACACGAAAAAGTAATTTTGTATATCATACTAAAATTTATAAAATTTCAATAGGTGTCAAAGTATGCCTATCCTATAACCATCCTATAACCATCCACCTTACTTTTCTATATGGAAGAAGCGTACTTTTTATTATAGTGTTTTAACTATTCTGCGGCTTTGAGGACAAGGGGGGCTATCCCGGTGTTGTCGTGCCAGCCTGTGAAACGCTCGGCACCGGCACCGATGGCAAAGACGGGAACGGCATGCGCTGTGTGGTCGTAACTTGTCCAGCCGAGGTGGGCTTTGGCGTTAAGCAGACCGATGGCGGTGCTGCCGAGTTCGTTCATTGTTTTGTAGAGGGTTTTTACTTCGCCGCTTTGGTGTGCCACTGCCTGATTATACAGGCTATGCAGTTGTGCATCCTCTTCTGCCGTCAGTTCGATAGCCTCATAGAAGCCTAATTGTTTGGTCAGAAGATTTTTGACATCCTCCCATGCCGGAGTGTTGTCCTTGAACAGAGAGGAGAGCCGGTCGGAGAGAATCCAAGCCGAGCAGTGCTGGTGTTGCAGGGCTTGCAGGTTCAATACATAACCGCCGTTGCCCATTGCCATACCGCCTGTCTCATGGTCGGCTGTAACAACAATCAGGGTCTCCTCAGGGTGGGCAAGATAGAATTGATATGCCACTTCGAGTGCGGCATCCATATCCATGGTCTCACCTATAGCGGTGGCTCCGTCCTGCCCGTGGCAGGCATAGTCTATCATTCCGCCTTCTACCATCATAAAGAAGCGGTCGTGCTTCTGCGAGAGATAGGGTATCGCGGTGGAAATGATTTGGCGCAACGTGAGTGCATCCTTGTGGCGGTCGATAGCATAAGGCAGGCAGTCGGCTTTCTTGGTGCGGTCAATACCGTCGGTGGCCTGCGTGAGAATGAGTTTCGGGGCGTCAAGTTTGGTCTGCGCATCAGCATAGCCGTGGGCGAAAGTGTAACCCTGCTGCTCGCAGAGGTCATAGAGATTGGGGGCTTTCTTGCCGTGCTTGTTGACGGGCTGATGGAAGCCTGCCCCACCGAAAAAATCAAAGTTCGTGTATGCCAATTGTGTGCCGATTTTGTAGTATTGATGGCGATCGGGTACTTTGGCGTAGAAAGATGCCGGGGTAGCGTGGTCTATGGCAACCGTGGTCATAATACCGATACCATACCCCCGTTGTTGCAGGATTTCTGCCATTGTGCGGAGGGTGTCCCCAGCGGGAGAAAGACCGAGAGTACCGTTGTTGGTCTTGGTACCCGTGGCGAGACACGTACCTGCCGCTGCCGAGTCGGTAATACCGTTGGAGGCGGAGAATGTGGCGACTTGACCGGAGTATGGAAACTGCGTCATAAGCAGTTGCTTGCGCCCGATACGGCCTTCCAATTCGGCGAGATACATCTCGGTGGCAAGTATCTGGTTCGTACCCATACCGTCCCCGATAAAATAAAATATGTACTTGGCTTGAGCGAAACTCAAGACCGAAAGAAGAATACAGGCAAATAAAAGCGTTGTGCGTTTCATATTGTAAAGGTTTTTGTTAGTTGGCGTGTTGCTGTGTCTCGGCTTCACGGGCGGCCATCACTTCCTGTTGGTGGGCAATCTGCGCCTCTATGTCGGCACGGCGAAGTGCCTCTGCCTCCTTGCGTGAAAGAGGTTTTGTGTTTGCTATGTCTTTGTAAATCAAAAGTGTAGCCCATGCGTCTGTGGCGGCGTAACGCGCCTGTTCGGGCGTAAGGGTGGAGTTCTCCCAATTGGTCAGTTGCTGCGCTTTGGATATTTTTTTTCCGAAACAGATGGCAAACATCTTTTGCAGCCCCAGATCCATAATGCCGTACTTGCCTGCCAGCGATTGCAAATCAATGCAATTGGCGGGTTTGAAATCGCGGCGGCGGCGCAGTCCGTTGATGTCGTCTTTGAAAGCCAGCCCGACTTTGCAGATAGCAGGATTGGCAAACAGGTCTGCCAACTCTTGCGGCATACCCACGTGCGTCAGACGGAACAGATAGCATCGTTCTTCGGTTGCAACCTGTACAAGGGCGGTAGGGTAGTGTACCCCACGCGTGAAACTCGGACGCGCCTCGGTATCCACACCCAGCACTTTCTGCTTGCTCAGATAGGCAACCGCCTCCGGCACTTTCTCCGGAGTGTCAACAATAACCACTTCACCCTCGAATTGCGCAAGCGGCATCCATTGAATCAGGTCTTTGGCAATATGGTGTATATAACTGTTGGCTTTCATTAGTCGTCATCGGAAAGTAAGGACAATGCATGCAGGGCGCGCATAGCGTTGAGCAGTTTCTGACCCCAGTGTTCGCGGAAAGCAACAAGACACGCCAACACGGCATCGTTCATCACCTCCTCCTGACCGGTTTGGAAAGCGGCAGCCATATCTTTCAGCTCCTGGTATATGTCCGCCAGGTTTTCGGATATATATGCCGTAATAGGTTCGTCGCTGTACTGTATATCGTTGAGAAATACTTCCAGGTAGGCATCATCGGAACCGAGCAGGTTCTTCACCCCCGATTGGATATAGTTGTAGTCCTCCTCTTGTACGAAATGCTGCGGCTCACCGTCCAACAGTGCTTCGGGCTGCTGCAAAAGACGTGTTTTCAGATACAGCAACGGCAACAGGCAGAGAGTCTTCTCGATAAACTCGTGTCGCTCTGTTTCTGCGGTATGCTCCAAAAACAAGCATACTTGTGCCGCTACCGTAACAAACTCGATAGTGGCATCTTGATATACATAGTGTTTCGTTTCTGCCATAACCTGCTTAAAAATCGTGCAAAGGTACGACAAAATTTGTGGATATGCAAATTTTTCTGTACCTTTGCGACCCGAAAAACAAATCTCTGAAACACATTGAAAATGAAAAAGTTTAGTTTTATTTTTATCGCTTTGGCACTTTCTGCTGCAATCCGCGCACAGCATGTTACGCCTCTGGACATCAATCTGGTGGACTTTTCTTTGGATTCACTTCGTACCCTATATGCCGCCGATGCACCGATGTATTGCGCCGAGTTGGAACGCATACTGGACGTGCAGGACGCCAACGAAAAAGCATTGGCGCAAGCCCGCCGTGAACTGAAAGACGAGAAAACACATGCCAAAGATGTGGCAGCCTATCTCAAAGAACAGGAAGCGGCTGTCTCGAACCTGCAAAAGGCTTGCGAGGCAGAGCAGAAAGCACTGTCGGAAATGCAAACGGCAATAGAAAAAACACTGAAAAAGGTGCAAAAAACATCTCTCTTGAACCGTCAGTCGCAAGATGCACGTATAACGGCATTGCAGGCGGACAAAAAAGAGGTAACTCGTTTGCAGGACGAGTTGCTGGCTCGCCAAAAACGTCTCACTGCCATACTCGACAGGGTGCGTGCCGACCAAACCGATTGGAACACGTTCAATATGGAGATACAAAACAAAGAAGTGGATTTGACCCAACTGGAAAATACTCTGAAAGTGCGCAGAGAATCGGTTAAAGCCGAGTTGAAAAACGTAAAAGCAAGTATGAAATAATGAAAGTGGTCAATCTGTCGGAGAAAAATTCTCTGCTGAATCAGTATCTGAAAGAAATACGCGACACCGACATCCAAAAGGACAGCCTGCGTTTCCGCCGCAATATCGAGCGTATAGGCGAACTGATGGCGTATGAAGTAAGCAAAACGCTTGATTATCAAAAAGAGGATGTGCAAACACCGCTCGGTCTGGCTGAAATCCATACTATCAGCAACCAAATAGTCTTAGGTACAATCTTGCGTGCCGGCTTGCCGTTGCATCAGGGATTCCTTAATATGTTTGACGGTGCGGAAAACGCCTTCCTGAGTGCCTATCGCCGTATGGGGCGCAATGTCAAAGGGCAGCAGGAAATAGAGATTGTGGCGGAGTATCTGGCAGCACCGGATTTGAACGGAAAAACGCTCATATTGGTCGACCCGATGCTGGCAACGGGAATGTCTATGGAAGTGGCGTACCGGGCTCTGCTGACGCACGGCACACCCCAAAACGCACATCTCTGCTGTACGATAGGCACTACGCAGGCGGTTAAGTACCTTAGAAAAATGCTGCCCGAAGACCATATCACACTCTGGTGTGCCGCCATAGACCCCGTTCTCAACGACAAAAAATATATCGTCCCCGGGTTGGGCGATGCCGGTGATTTATGCTTCGGGCAGAAACTGTAAGGCGCATATTCTGTTATCTGCCTGCGGTAGGGGTCGCCGCTGCTGTGGCGGTTTTTTTTCTCCTAGAGAATCCGTATATGCCCTTGCAGCAAACCTGCAACGACAAGTTCTGGCATACTGTGATGTATGTCGGACTGGCGTTTGTGCTGATGGGCGGAATGGTGTTGGATAAACACTGCTCGTGGCGGTACGCTTTCTGTACATGGACTATCTCTACGCTCTATGGAGGATTGATAGAGTTGCTCCAGGTGTGCTGCACCGTCTCCCGCACCGGCGATTGGGACGACTGGTATGCCGATATGATCGGTGCGGCAGTCGGGGTTGCACTGGTCTATATATGCTTGTGGATATGCAGGAAGACAGGTTGTATCAAATAGCACTCAGCCTTCTGTTCCGCAACCGCTTGCGCAAAGCATTGCAGTTGATTGAGCATTACGGCTCCGCCTGCGAAGTGTGGCGGCATACCGATGAACCCGATATGCCGGCGGTGCTGCAACGGGCTGAGCAGGAACTGGAGTTCGTCAACAGACACCAAATCCAAGTGCTGTGGTGCGGGGACGAACTCTATCCGTTTCGGTTGCGGCAATGTCCCGACCGCCCTCTTGTCCTTTATTCCAAAGGAAATATCTCTTTCGAAAATACCAAAGTGGTGTCCGTCGTGGGAACACGTATGGCTACCGACCGCGGCAAAGAGCAAGCGCGGCAACTGGTGCTTGGCTTGGCAAGGGCGATACCCGGCGTGGTTATCGTCAGCGGATTGGCGTATGGAATAGACATCGCTGCACACCGTGCGGCGATTGAGGCGGGCATCTCAACGGTTATCATACCGGCACACGGCTTGGACCGGATTTATCCCTCTCTGCACCGCCCGGTAGCCGTGCATGCACTCGAAAATGGCGGCATCCTCACCGAATACCCGAGCGGAACCAAACCCGATGCGTTCAATTTCGTCGCACGCAATCGCATCATCGCAGGACTGGCTGATGCGGTCGCAGTGGTGGAATCCAAGCAAAAAGGCGGATCGCTTATTACTGCGCAGATGGCGTGCGATTATAATAGAGACCTGTTCGCTTTCCCCGGACGTGCGTCCGATGAAACTGCGCAGGGCTGTAACATCTTGATACGAAACCAGAAAGCGCAACTTGTACAATCGGCGGATGACCTCATCGCTTCTATGCAATGGGAAACTTCCGCTCAACACAAACAGCCTCTGCAAACGGAAATAACCGACCTCTTCGGCACCCTCTCGCCTACACAGCGTATGCTGCTTGACAAACTCCACGAGCAGGAAGATGGCATGCACATCAATACTGTGGTATTAGAGACCCGTATCCCCTACCCGCAAACCGCTGCAGACCTCATGCTCCTTGAAATGCAAGGATATGTCAAATCGCTTCCGGGAGGTATCTACCGCGCCTTGAAGTAATACCGCTTCACAATATTTTTTATATAAACAAAATACTCAGCCTGATTAAGAATAAGACAATCGTTTACTTTCCGTATAACAACATCGGGTTATTAACGGGTTATTAACGGGTTATTAACGGGTTATTAACGGGTTGTTCAGCATAGAATACTGATAGAATACTATGAGAAAAGCATTACACATACTTCTAACCGGCTTGCTTCTTTGCTGTTGCACAGCACAAGCCGCCCGCAAAGATACACTCCGCATCCTCTGTATCGGCAATAGTTTTTCGTGGGATGCCGTCGAACAGGAACTCGCACCGATATGCCGGTCTGCAGGGCAGCCCATACTCATCGGAAACCTTTACTATGGCGGCTGCTCGCTCAAACAGCATTGGCTGTTCCTCGACAAAGACACTGCTGCATATAGTTTCCGCCTTATTGAAAACGGAATACGCACTGTTATGGAACCATACACTATGCGTCAGGCACTACGCCTGCGCCAATGGAACTATATCTCCCTCCAGCAGGCCAGCCATGACAGCGGTATATGGAGCAGTTACGAACCCTGTCTGAGCCAACTCATAGACAGTGTACGCCTCTACCAACCGCAGGCACGACTCTGCTGGCTCCAGACATGGTCATATGCGCAAACAGCCACACACCCTGCTTTCCCACGTTACGGTAGCACTCAGCAGACAATGAACGACAGCATCCTCGCTTGCACACGCTCGCTACTCAACCGTCATCCTGCATTGCTGCTCGTTCCTTGTGGCACCGCTGTCCAAAATGCAAGACACTCTCTGGGCGACACTCTCTGCCGAGACGGATACCACCTCAATTATATCTACGGACGATACACCGCCGCCTGTGTCTGGTACGAAATACTGACCGGTAAAACCTGTCTCAATATCCCATACCGTAACCCGGATATGACACCGAGACAACAAAGACAGACCCAAAAAGCCGCACATAGAGCCGTAAAACAACCTTTTAAGCAGAAAAATACAAAAAAATAACACCAACATTTGCATATATCAGAAAAAAGCAGTAATTTTGCACCCGCTTTTGAGAAAGAAGTACGTCGGTTGAACGAAACACATACCAAATGGTGCGGTAGTTCAGTTGGTTAGAATACCGGCCTGTCACGCCGTA
>ERZ808286.718-NODE-718-length-19912-cov-5.589565_pt1 | contig 19912 bp, 7 predicted proteins | sample MGYA00521276_ERZ808286 | MGnify/ENA primary metagenome ERZ808286 (study PRJEB31516, sample SAMN03275607) | gut metagenome | biome: mammalia-associated habitat; material: feces | host: Papio cynocephalus | place: Kenya | collected 2012-08-01 ... | reverse complement strand
GAGCCAGATGTTCAATTACTGTCAGTCGCTCGTGTCGCTTGACCTCTCCGGCTTCTACACGGCGAATGTAACGGATATGAGCCAGATGTTCAATTACTGTCAGTCGCTCGTGTCGCTTGACCTCTCCGGCTTCAACACGGCGAATGTAACGGATATGAGCCAGATGTTCAGTGGCTGTCAGTCGCTTGCGTCGCTCGACCTCTCCAACTTCAACACGGAGAAAGTGGCGTATATGAACGGCATGTTCTATGATTGTTATTCGCTCAAAATGCTTGACCTCTCCAATTTCAAGGGAGCGCCGACAGGTGTCGAATATATGTTCGCCAATTGTTATGACCTTGGCAGCTTGGACATTACCGGCATTGACACTGAAAAAGTAGAGTCAATGATGTCTATGTTCTCACGTTGTGGGGCGCTCACTTCGTTAGATCTCAGGAACTTCAGCACAAAAAGTGTGCAGTTTATGGGCCGTATGTTTGCCGATTGTTACAAACTTCAGACAGTGAGGGTCAATGCGAAGATATTCAAGCCCACAAACGAATCGAGCATTTTTGAGGGATGTCAAAGCGTCAAGGGCAACTACGGCCCGGGCAACAGCTTCTTGGCCGACACATATCCCTTTGTGTGTGTCGACGGAAGCGGACAAACCGTGACTTTTTACATGGCACCCGTTCCTGATACCGGCAGTCAGTATTTTGAAATTGATACCACTTCATGGAACAGGGACGTCTGGTATGGACTGAAAGATGACGCGAAGAAGGTCGTCTTTGACGCGAGCTTCAAGGAAGCCCGCCCCACGTCGCTGGCATTCTGGTTTGACGGCTTTGAGCAACTTGAATCCATCGGGGGCATGGAGAACCTCTGCACAGACAGCGTGCGGGATATGAGCTGGATGTTCGGCTCCTGCAAGGCGTTAGCCTCGCTCAACCTCTCCAGCTTCAACACGGCGAGCGTGGAGACGATGGAGTCCATGTTCCTGGGCTGTGCAAGTCTGAAAGTGCTCGACCTCTCTAGCTTCAACACGGCGAACGTGAAGAACATGGCTGCGATGTTCAGCGGCTGCACCAGCCTGGACACCATCCGTGTCACCGGCTGTTTCACCACCGGCCAGATAACAGACTCCTTGGGCACATGGGATATGTTCGCCGACTGTCCGGCCACAGGCAACTACGGCCCGGACAGCAGGCTCACAGCCGAGCTGGTGCCCAGCGCGAAGTACGAGTTCAACATCGGCACTGGTGCGCGCACCGTGACATTCACAATGGCGCCCAAGGTGATGCCGTCCGGCACCGACGCGCTGAAGTATGTAGCCATCGGTCTCGCGGATGGACAGGCGTTCCGCGACTCCCTTGGAAGCTCTGTGGGAAATGACAGGCTGAGTTTTGTGCAGACGGCCGTCTTCGACGAGAGTTTCAAGGATGTGCGCCCCACATCATGCAGAATGTGGTTCTGGGGATTCCAAAGTCTGGCAGCGGTTAAGGGCTTGGAGAACCTGAACACCTCGGATGTGACGGATATGTCCCGTATGTTCGGCCACTGCAAAAGTTTAACCTCGCTTGACCTCTCACATTTCAACACAGCCAAGGTGGAGGATTTCAGCGAGATGCTGAGGAATTGCGAGGGTATACAGTCGTTAGACCTGTCAGTCTTCAGCACAAACACGGCTGCAGATACGCACGCTATGTTCTCGCAATGCTTCAGCCTCAAGTCAGTCAAGCTTCCCTCCTGGGAGAATGCCCACCGGATACAAAACATGTCGGCCATGTTCTTTGAGTGCAAGGCCCTTCAAGAGCTTGACCTCCGCAGCCTCCGACTGGCAGACAGCAACTGTTGTCAATATATGTATAACATGTTTAAGGGCTGCACGAGCCTGAAGAAAATCCTCGCCACAACAAAGCTGCTCCCCGAGAATGCAAACATCACGAACATGTTTGACGGCTGCACAAGGCTGACGGGCAACTACGGCCCGGACAACAAGCTCACCGTGGCGTTCACACCTCGCGCTGTCTGGAACCCCACAGACAAGGCACTGACCTTCAAGCAGGTGGACGAGGTGATTGACGGCAATGCGGAGAACAGCTTTGCCGTGCTGAACACCGGGATGGACAGCCCCGCATGGCTCGCAGTGTGCGCAGAGACGCTGCAGGCGGCCATCTTCGATGAGAGCTTCAAGGAGATGCGCCCCACATCGTGCTACCAATGGTTCCGGGGCTGCAAGAACCTGGCAGAAGTCAAGGGCCTGGAGAACCTGAACACCTCGGAGACAAAATATTTCAATAACATGTTCCGCGAATGCAGCAGCCTCACCTCGATAGACCTCTCCGGCTTGGACTTTGGCAGCGTGACGGACTATGGTGTGGAATGCCTCTTCAAAAACTGCACCAGTCTCACCACGGCGAACCTCTCGGGGCTGAACGCCGCGTGGTCTACGTATGGCATGTTTACCGGCTGTACCAGCCTCAAGCAAGTTGACCTCACAGGCTTCAACACCAGCAGGGTCACCACTATGAGCGAAATGTTCAGCGGCTGTACAAGTTTGGAGGAACTTGACCTCACCTCGTTCCGCTCGGACAAGCTGGAAAAAATGGAAGACATGTTCTCAGACTGTACCAGCCTGAAGACCATCTATGTATCCGATGCTTTCAATACCCAAAAGGTGTACAGCTCGAACCAGCCTTTCCGCAACTGCACCAGTCTGCGCGGTGCCGTGGCATTTGCTGACGTAAAGAAAACCTATGTGGAGATGGCCAACTACACGACCGGCTACTTCAAGACCTACTACAAGGTGGGTGGCGAGCGCCACGACATCGCCGTCATGGACGGCGCGCTCCATGTGGACAACCTCCGGCTGGAGGACGGCCAGGACTTCATGACCTGCGCGCCTTTTACCGCCGGCACGGTGACCCACACCCGCCAACTGAAAGGCGACGGCGCGAGCGAGACCGTGTGGGGCTCGCTGTGCCTGCCCTACAGTCTGAAACCCAGCGAGGCGGGTCTCACCTGCTACACCCTGGACAACGTGACCTATGACGGTGACGGCGACGGCACCGTCTATGTCAAGCCGTTGGTGGGCGACACTCTTCCAGCAGGCACGCCGGTGTTCTTCCGCGCGGATGCCAACACCACGCTCAACCTCGGCACCCTTGATGCCGTTGACGTGGTGCGGCAGCCCCTCGACGGCACGGCAGGGGCCCAGGGCGGTGTCTACCTGCGCGGCGACTTCGCACAGTACGACATCACCGAGGGCTATGCCCTGATGGGCAACGGCCTGTGGAACATCTCTGCCATTGCCGAACAGGACAGCCTCGGCTACAAGGTGAGGTCGAAAGGCTTCCGCGCCTATCTCGCCCCCGTGGCAGGACAGACGGCCCGCGCGCGCCGGCTCCGCTTCGTGGCCAGCGACGACGAGACCACGGCCATCACCGGCACCGAGGCCATCGGCACAGTCTCCGGCACCATGGCCGAACGCTTCGACCTCAGCGGCCGCCGGCTGTCAGTGCCCCGCAAGGGACTGAGCATCGTGAGGACAGCCAATGGCAAGGTGAGAAAGCTGACAACGAAATAAACCACCCATCCAATAAAGAATTACCAATATGAACAAGAAAGCGTATGTATCGCCCCGCATCATCACTGTGGCACTGGCTTCAGAGCAGGGCGTCATGACTGGATCCGAGCAGCTGCAAATCAAGAACGGCGCGGACTATGACTACACCAAGCTTGACGATGATGTCAAGGACAACCGCGATGCCGACGGCACACTGTGGATTGACTGAATACTTTTACACGATACTTGACGCAAGGAGGGCTGTCCTAAGCAATGGCGGATGGCCCTCCTTTTTTCATCCTTGTTCACCCTTCAACGGTTCAACCCTAACGGTTCAGCCCCAGCCGGCGATGTGAATTTTTCATGTTGCGTGCCCCTTTTGTCCGTCAAAAATAGTATTTTTGCAGCGACAAGCAGCCGCGCACCGCGCATGGCGCAGACGGAGAGGCGGCGCTTGAAACCCTAACACCAACAGATAAACAATGAACATGAAGAAGATTAGAGCGGCCATCGTGGGCTATGGCAACATCGGACACTACACGGTCGAGGCCCTCCAGGCGGCCGAGGACTTTGAAATTGCAGGCATCGTGCGCCGCAACGGCGGCAAGGACAAGCCCGCTGAGCTGGCACCCTATGACGTGGTGAGCGACATTGCCGGACTGAAAGACGTTGACGTGGCCATCCTCGCCACGCCGACACGCAGCTGCGAGGAGTATGCCAAGAAGATTGTGCCCATGGGCATCAACACGGTTGACAGCTTTGACATCCATACCAACATCTGCGACTACCGCGCGCGGATGAACCCTGTCTGCCGCGAACACAAGGCCGTGAGCGTCATCGCCGCGGGGTGGGACCCCGGGTCTGACTCTGTGGTGCGCACGCTGATGCAGGCGCTCGCCCCCAGAGGCTTGAGCTACACCAACTTCGGCCCCGGCATGTCAATGGGCCACAGTGTGTGCGCACGCTCCAAGGAGGGCGTGAAGGACGCGCTCTCCATGACCATCCCGCTGGGCGAGGGCATCCACCGCCGCATGGTCTATGTCGAGCTGGAGGACGGCGCCACCCTTGACGAGGTGGCCAAGGCCATCAAGGCCGACCCCTATTTTGCCAGCGATGAGACCCATGTGTTTGCCGTGCCGTCGGTCGATGCCGTGCGCGACATGGGCCATGGCGTTCACATGGTGCGCAAGGGCGTGAGCGGAACGACACAGAACCAGCGTTTCAGTTTCGACATGAGCATCAACAACCCGGCACTCACCGCCCAGGTGCTTGTCGGCGTGGCCCGTGCCTCCATGCGGCTGCAGCCCGGCTGCTACACCATGGTCGAGATTCCTGTCATTGACCTGCTGCCCGGCAGCCGCGAGGACTTGATCCGCCAGTTGGTCTGAGCCAGAGCGGGCGTTGGGCCTGCCCCGGCTCGGCCCCGACTTCCCCCTACGTGCGAAACTGTCGTTTCGCGTGCCATGCGGCCCATGTCACAATGTGTGGCATGGGCCGCATGGCTTCAGCACTGCTGCCCCAGCAAGCTGTCCGAAACAAACGGCAACCCGGGACGAAATCTAATGACCGATTTGGGTTAAACTTTAGCCGGTGCCTTGTCCTGGTGGGCCAAGGCAAAGCACTGGCGGCAGACAAGATGCCCAAAGGCTGAAATTTGTTCACTTTGGTTGGAAAAATGTACACGGCTTACGCGCGGAAACGCTGCTACAACTGATTTGTACAATACTACCAAGCCCTTGGATGGCGATGCTGTAATTTTGTACACGTGATACCATATTTCAAACGCATATTGGTCATTAGAGCGAACGGCGGTAATTGACAGCAGCCGGAGACGAAATCTGATGGCCGGTCTGGTTTAAAAGCAAAATTATGTTTTGCAAGTCAGACCGCTTTAGCTAACTTTGCAACTGAGAAAATGCCGGGACGTACCGGCACGGGCGGAAAGGCCGCCTGTCAAGTCAAAAATAACTATAAATAAACAATGCTAAGACAATCGAAAAAAACACTGAGAAAGTCTGTCGCGCTGAGGGCCCTGGCCCTGCTCGTGGCTGCGCCGTGGGTGGCACAGGCCGGAGCGCAGCGTTTGCAACAGCCCCTGGAACGGTCGGTGGTGGCCGTGGCGAATGGCAACACCGTGGGCGTGAGCTGGCGAAAGCTGGCCCAGGACCCGGCTGGAACCACCTACAACCTGTACAGGCGCACGTCAGGCGGAGGCGAGTTCGCCAAGGTGAACGCCACGCCACTCGCCGTCACCAACTACCAGACCACGCTCGCGGCACTGCCCTACGGCACCGAACTGGCCGTGACCACCGTGAGCAACGGCAAGGAGAGCGAACGCTCGCTGCCATTCCTGTTCACGCAGAAGGCGTGGAACAACCTGTTCTTCGACTTCAACTTCGAGACCAAGCTGCTCAATCCCAACGACTACCGCTGCAAGTTTGCCTGGCCCATGGACCTTGACGGCGACGGAAAGGTGGATGCCATCCTGGCAGACCGCCTCTATGCCGGCAGCGGTGACGGCACCCACAAGCTGCAGGCCTACCTGCTCGACGGCACCTGCCTGTGGACCGTTGACATCGGGCCCAACATCAACATCTGTTCCGGGCAGAGCGACATGGTGACCGTTTACGACATCAACTGCGACGGCAAGTGCGAGGTGATTGTCAAGAGCAGCGACGGCACCCGCTTCTGGAATGCGGCCGAAAACACCTGGGGACGCTATGCCAACGGCAGCGAGACGGCCGACACCGACGGCGACGGCATCGTGGACTACCGGAAAAGCGCCACCAGGAACGCGCCCTATTACGTGTCGGTGGTTGACGGACGGACTGGCGCGGAGCTTGACTGCTCCGAACTGAAGTACAGCGAGCTGACCGACGGGGATGACCGGTACAGCCGTGACAACAGGGCCGACTATATGTCGGATGACGGCGGAAGGGAGTACGCTTTCCTGTCGTCAAAGTTTGTCATCGCCTACTTTGACGGCATCCATCCCTCGCTGGGTGTCGAGGCTTGCAACCGCACCACCGACAGGACGCACCACTATTATATGTTCGCGTGGAGCTATGACTGGACCGGGGGCAAGGCTTCGAACTGGCACCACAGCTATTCGTGGAGCCGCAACGACAAGCGTCCCAATGCGGCAGAGTTCCACCAGCTGCGCGTGGCCGACACCGACGGCGACGGCATTGACGAGGTGCTCGAGGGCGGTTTCGGCGTGAACCCCACCAAGGGCATGGTTTACAGTGCCGGCATCGGCCACGGTGACCGCTTCGACGTGACCGACATCGACCCCGACCGCCCCGGCATGGAGGTGTTCGCCATCCAGCAGTCTGACCTGCTGGGACAGGTGCTCTACGACGCGGCCACCGGCGAGCACATCAAGGAGTGGTACCTGCCCACAATCTTCGACGTGGGCCGCGGACGCTGCATGGATGTTGACCCGGATGTGAAGGGCTGCGAAATCTTCTCGACCCTGCCCAATCTCTATGACTGCAAGGGCAATGTCATCAAGGAGGGCGCCACCACCTATCCCCAGGAGGCCATCTGGTGGGACGGTGACCTGCAGCGCGAGCTTATAGGAACACCGGGGGGAAGCGGCTACAGTTCCAACGTGATGGTGCAGAAATATGACGGCACCCGGCTGGTGCAGTTCTCGCGCGAGAGCGACTGGGCCGTGCACTCGGGCTGGGCCAACCGTCCGGCCTTCGTGGGCGACATCACCGGCGACTGGCGCGAGGAGATAGTGCTGATGAAGCAGAACGAGAACAGCAGCACCGGCCTCGTGGGCTACTCCACGCACCTGTCCACGCCCTATGCCATGTACACCTTGCAGGAAGACCCCCACTACCGGCTCGACTGCACCGGCCGCGGCTACTACCAGTCACCCTGCACCAGCTTCTACCTGGGCGGCGACATGCCGCAGCCGCCCCTGCCACCCGTAATGACCGCACAGCTGCGCTGGCACGAAGGCGCGGCGTGGGCTGCCGGACAGGGCGGCTTTACCGACTTCGAACAGAAGACAGGAACCAGCTATGCCGACGGACAGACGGTGATGTTTGACATCAGCGGCAGCAACGCGCAGCCCATCGCCCTTGAGGGCGAGCTGAGGCCCGGCACCGTGTGGCTGATGGCACCGCGCGGCCACGACTATACCTTTGGCGGCACGGGCACGCTGGCCGGCAGTATGGAGATGTGGAAGTCCATGCAAGGCACGGCCACCTTTAACACCAGCCTGGCCCATACGGGCATGACCACCGTGAGCGAGGGCACCCTCTGCGTGAACGGACGCATGGCCGGCCCCGTGACGCTGGGCGCCAGGGGCACGCTCTCCGGCACTGTGACGCTGGGCGACACCATTGTCTTTGAGGGTGCGCTCAACTACGAGGGCTGCCGGCTGCTGGTGCCTGGCACCGAGGGCCGCATCGTGTCGGAGCGGTCGCTCACCCTGCCCGGCAGCGTGTTTGTCGAGGTGAGCGCAGCCGGCGGACACTGCGGACGGCTTGTGGTGAAAGGCGACCTGACCCTGAAGGGGAGCAACACGTTTACGGTCAAGGCAGACAGCCTGGCCGAGGGCGACTATGTGCTGGCCGAGTGTGACGGAAAGCTCACAGCCGACGTGTCGCAGATTGCCACGCGCGGACTGGACGGACTCAACTATGACCTGGTGGCCGAGGGCCACCGGCTGGTGCTGCGCGTGCACGGGAGCCGCGCCGCGGCCGAGAACGTGGTGTGGACAGGCAGCCAGAATGCGGTGTGGGACTACAAGCAGTCTAACTTTGCGCTTGACGGACAGCCCACGCCCTTTGTCGCCGGCGACAAGGTGGTGTTCGGCGACGGTGCGGCGCAGCGCGACATCACGGTCAACGAGATGGTGCAGACAGCCGGCATCACCTTTGATGTGAACCAGGGCACCTACACCTTTTCCGGCAAGGGCGGATTCAGCGGCAGCGGTCCGCTGGTGAAGAACGGACAGGGCGAGGTGGTGCTCGAACTGCCGGCCAGCGACTATACCGGCGCCACCACCGTCAATGCGGGCACGCTCACGGTGACCGGCTTGGACGATGGCGGCAAGGCCAGCTGTCTGGGCGCTGCGCCGGCGGCCCCCGGCGGCTTGCTGCTACAGGGCGGCACACTCAAGGTGGTGGCCGACAACGTGGCCACCGACCGCGTGGTGAGCCTCAGCGACACCTCGGCCATTGCGGTGGCCAATGCCAGCAGCTCGCTCTCGCTCAAGGGACAGGTCAGGGGCGACGGCATCCTGGTGAAGAGCGGCCCCGGACAGCTCAACTTCAACCATGGCGGCACCAACCCCTTCGGGGGCATGATTGTGCGCCAGGGCGTGGTGTCGCAGGGCGCGTGGAACGCCACGTTCGGCCGTGCCGGCTCGCCCCTCGTGCTTGACGGCGGCGAGGTGCTGCTCATCAAGATGAATGACTCGTCGCGCCGCCCCGTGCTCAACCAGGCGGTCAGCGTGCCCGAAGGCTCCGAGGGCACCATCCGCGGCACCACGCGCGGGGCCATTAACGGCAGTGTGAGCGGTGGCGGACGGCTCACCATCGTGTCGGACGGCGTGCGCAATGACATCGGCGCCTCGTTTGGCAATTTCACCGGCACGCTGGTGGCCGAGGGCGCCAACTTCCGGCTGATGGACAACGTGACCGACCTGTCGAAGGCCACGCTCGAGCTTGCCGAAGGCAGTGTGGTGGGCCACTATGCCTCCAACAGCGGTGGCACCCGGGCCATAACGACCAAGGTGGGCGCACTCAGTACGAAGGCAACAGACTGCACACTGGGCAACGGCGTTGACACCTATACCGTGGGGCACAACGGAGTGTCAACGACTTACAGCGGACTGCTCAAGGCGGCTACTGTCACCAAGGTGGGGCAGGGTGTGCTCACACTCCGCACAGCGGGTTCAACATCGGCCATCAAGGTGGATGGCGGCGAGCTGCGCCTGTCGAACATCGGCGGTGGCAGCAACCCGACGCCCCTCACCACAGGACTGGTTACCGTGAACAGCGGCGGCATGCTGTCGGGCATGGGCTGTGCAGCCTCGGTGCTGGTGAACAAGGGAGGCGTGCTGTCGGCCGGTGCCGCCGGCGTGCCCGGAACGCTCAAGGCCACCGGCAAGCTGACCCTCGCGGCTGGCAGCACGCTGATGGTGCAGCTCGCGGGCTCTTCGACGGTGAACAACAGCAAGTATCGCATCAATGGCAACATCACCCACTCGGGTGACACCATCCTTGTCAGCGTTCCCGGCGAGGTGACGCTCAAGGCCGGTGACGAACTGCAAATCTTCACCGGCACAGGCAGCCAGACCGGCTCCTATATTCTGAAGACAGCCAGCCCGGACCGTACCATCGAGTGGGACGACAGTGCGCTGCTCACCTCCGGCGTGCTCCGCGTGCGCGAGGTGACCACGGGCATTGGCCATATCCTTGCAGAGCAGGGAGAGGTGAACGTCTATTCGACTGGCGGACAGCTGTTGCGCAGCGGCGTGGCTGCCGACAGGGCGCTCGACGGTCTGCCCGCCGGTGTCTATGTGGTGAACGGCAAGAAAGTGGTGGCCGGCGAGTAGCGCAGATGCGCGCTCGTCGGAGCGAAAGCATAAACAGGCCGGGCAGTCTCTTGAAACAAGAGACTGCCCGGTTTCTTCAAATGCAAAGCCCTGGGCATTTGTTTTCTAAGGCTAAGTTGAAAACAGACTACGCCACTATTTGTAATTTTTCAAACCCATTTTCAGGAAGTCTACAAACTGTGCGATGTCCTCGTCGTATGAGCGGCTTCCATTGAGCGGCATGCCTTTGTTGTCAAGCAGTACATAAAAAGGCTGGGTGTTGGCGCCAACCTTGGTGCGTTGCAGATAGCTCCATTTGTCACCCACCGTGCGTAGCGTACGCTGCTGGCCATTCTCGGTCACCAAGACAGGCTCTTTGAGCGGGGTCTTGTCGTCTACATACAGCGAAATCAGCACATAGTCATTGTTCAGAATGCCGGCAACCTCGGCATCAGTCCACACGGCTGCCTCCATCTTCCGGCAGTTCACACAGCCAAACCCGGTGAAGTCGACCATTACAGGCTTGCCCTGGCGCGCGGCCGCCGCCATACCCTCATCATAGTCGGTAAACTGTGGCTCTACAGCCGATTTTTGTAAGTTGAAGTCCTGTGTGTTCATGGGTGGGGCAAAGGCACTGATGGCTTTCAGCGGTGCGCCCCACAGGCCAGGAACCATATAGACGGCAAAAGCCAGTGAAATTATTCCGACGAAGAACTGTGGTACGTTGGTGCTGTGGTCTGGGTCGTCATGCGGAAACTTCAGCCAGCCTAACAGATAGGAGCCTAACAGGCCGAAGATGACAATCCACAACGAGATAAAGACCTCTCGGTCAAGGATGTGCCACCCATAGGCCAAGTCGGCAACTGAAAGGAATTTCAAGGCAAAAGCCAGTTCGATGAATCCCAGTACCACCTTGATGACGTTCATCCACCCCCCGGATTTTGGCACTGATTTCAGCAGACTGGGAAACATGGCGAAAAGGGAGAACGGAATGGCCAGTGCGATGGCAAATCCCAACATGCCGACGGTGGGGGCGAGCACGCTGCCCTGCGTGCTCACCGCAACAAGCAGAAAGCCGATGATGGGACCCGTGCAGGAGAAAGAGACCAGCGTGAGCGTGAATGCCATGAGGAATATGCTCAGCATCCCACTGGTATTCTCGGATTTTTGGTCGATTTTATTGCTCCACGAGGAGGGCAGGGTCAACTCGAAAGCGCCAAAAAACGAGGCGGCGAACACAACCAGCAGCAGACAGAAGAAAATGTTGAACAGCGCGTTGGTGGACAGGGCATTGAGAGCGCTGGCACCGAAGAGCATCGTGACAACTAATCCCAACAGCACATAGATGACCACGATGGAGATGCCATATGCCATGGCTTCCTTGATGGCTTTTGAACGTTCTTTGTTACGTTTCAGGAAAAAGCTCACTGTCATGGGGATGATGGGCCACACGCACGGTGTGAGCAAGGCCAGGAAGCCACCGGCCAGACCGGCTGCAAAGATGTAGAAAAGCGAGCTGTTCCCCTGGCGCTTGTTGTCAAAAGCCCTCAGTTCCCTGACCACAGGTTTCCACAGGGCCTTGCTGTCTGCGGCATCCACCGCTGCCAAGCCGGCTTTTGTCGTGCCGGCAGCCGAATCGGTTGCGGCAGGTAGGGCAGCAGTTGCAGGTTCGCTGTCTGTCTGTTTCTCATTACTCTCGCCAGCCTTGGCAGCCTGTGACAGTTTCACGGTTCCCCTCTTTACAAAGCTTACTTGCGTTGGCGGAAGGCAGTTCTCGTTGTTGCAGGCACCGTATTCCAAATAACAGTCTATTGCATAAGTTGGCTTGGTGAATCTGATTTTCTGAACGAATGTACCCTGGTTCTCAAAAAAACGCAGTTTCATGCCAAACATTTCGTCATATTGTGTAACCACCTTGCCTCTCGGGATCAGCTTGCCAACGGTTTTGATGCCGTCCATCCTGTTGACATGAAAGGAAGCTGATATGGGTCCGTTATTCCCCAAGTCGGTTGAGTAGAGATGCCACCCACGGTCAATTTTAGCCGAGAAAATAATCTCTGCCTCATCTCCATGCGTGGCTTTCATTGCGGTGGTGAAATGCACAGGCTCAGCCATTTGAGCGGTCGCTGCTGTTGCAAGGGCAACGAAAAGGACAATTAAAAATAGGAGCTTCTTCATCTTTTCTTTCTTCTTCAAGGTGCAAAGATAGTGCAAAAAGCGGTAAGTCGGCAAAAAACCAAAAATATTCCCTCGGGGCGGAGTGGGTCTCTCGGATTTAATTTGTATCTTTCCCTTGTCTGCTGAAGATTTGCTTGATTTTAATCCCAATCGGACGTTAGAACGAAAGGGCGGCAAAGGAATCCTAAAGTATTCTCACCATATTGCTTGCCCGCGGGCCCTAACCAGTGAACCCAAACAGCAACGGCAGCACAAACACCATAACCAGTCCAATGATGATTTGCAATGGCAACCCCACCTTGACATAATCAAGAAAACGATAGTCGCCGGCCTGCATCACCAAGGCGTTGGGCGGTGTGGAGAACGGCGTTGCAAAGCACATGCTTGCACCAAGCGTTACAGCGAGGAGACAAGGGTATGGGCTGACACCTAGTTCGACAGCCGAGGACACAGCTATCGGCGCCATCAGCACAGCCGTAGCCGTGTTGCTGATAAACATGGTAAGTAATGAGGTCGAGAAATAGATGCCGGCAAGCACGGCATACGGTCCGTATTCGCCCAGGCACCCGGAGAGCATGTGGGCTACCATGGCAGAGACTCCGGTTTTTTCGAGGGCGACCGACATTGGGAGCATACCAGCTATCAGTACGATACTCTCCCAATTTATCGTTTTATAGGCAGCCTCAACGTTGCGGAAGCACCCGGTCAAGACCATGGCCACTCCAGCCATCATCACGGCTGTGACGGGTGCTATGGGGATGAAGTCGAACACCATGAGTGCAATCATCAGCAACATGATACAGGCAGCCAAGGGGGCCTTGTAGTCCAGCGTTACTTTCTCAGCCTCTTCCAAAGGCTGTCCGAGTACTACCCAGTGGTCTTCGTCACGGTCAAGGCGCGCTATGTTCTTCCACGTGCTCTGCACAAGCAAGACATCACCGGCGTGGAGCTGTTCATCTGCCAGATTGTCCATGTGATATTGCCCATGACGCCTAATGCCAACAATGTTGACCTGGTACTTGGAACGGAGGCCCGACTCTTTCACCTTTCTGTTCTCCATTTTTGAGCCGGGCATCATCACCACCTCAGCAATGCCAAGGTCATAAAAGTCCAGCTGCCGGTTTCCATTTTCCTGCAGTTTCCCAGACAGCGGCATCACACGCAGCCGAAAATCACCGGCCATCCGCTCCGCCTGTCTGCGTTCCCCCATCACATAGATGATGTCATCCTCCCGCAAGACAGTATCCGGACCAGCCCAACGCTGTCTCACGGTCTTGAGCAACCGGCCCTGCCCCACCGTCTCACGCCTCACCTCAAGTACCGTCAATCCATAGCGGTTGTGAATGTCCAAGTCGGCCACGCTCCTGCCGCAAGCCACGGAAACAGGCAAGTCATGAGATTTCTGTTCAGGACTGGTGGCAGAGTTGCCCTCACCGACAGCGGGCGTCACAACAAGCCGCGTAATCTGGTCTGCAAGGTGATACTCGTCGACCAACTGCTCCAATGACTTTCCCTTTTGGCGGCCACTACCTTCGGTCCGCTTCCTTTTCCCCAGAAACAAGCGGCTGAGCGGATAGAGCACAATGACACCAACAAGGATGCACACCAGTCCGATGGGGAAAAAGGAGAAGAACGACAAGGGCTTGTAACCGGCCTCGACAAGTGTCTCCTGGATTACCAAGTTAGGAGGGGTGCCTATCAAGGTGAACATTCCTCCAAGACTGCTCGAAAAAGCCAAAGGCATGAGTAGTTGACTGGCATTGGCCCCAGTCTTAGCCGCGAGACTCACAACAATGGGCATCATCAAGGCGACTGTCCCCGTGTTGCTAACAAATGCGCCGATAAAAGCTGTGCCCAGCATGACAATCAGGAAAAGGCGCAGTTCACTGTTGCCGGCCAGGCGCAACATCTTTCCACTCACCTTCTTAGCCAGGCCGGTCTGGAAGATAGCGCCTCCCACGACAAACAGCCCAATCATCATGATAACAACGGGATTCGAGAATCCTGAAAGTGCCTCCTGCGGGGTCAGAATGCCCAATACCATCAGCAGGATTAACACGCACATGGCCACAATGTCCGAGCGCACCCAGCCCGCAGCAAAGAAAACGGAAGCCACAAAAAGAATTATCAACGTTGCCGTCATCATATATAATCAAGGTCTTTTGGTTAAGAAGAAAGTAACCACCTACTTGTGATGGCTGTTTACAAAGTTAGTCATTTTACCACATACCGTCACTGCGCCAGCTCGTTATTTACGAACCTTTAACCCAAATCGGCCGTCAGGCGGAAGTAGGCAATGTCATGGTCTGTTTCCACTCTTTCAGCCCCTTGCCACTGTTTCTTCCGGCAGCAAGTTTTCCGAAGCAAACAACAAACTTGGGCGAAATCCAATGATTGATTTGTGGTTACCGTTCTCCGAGGTAGAACCCTACGTGAGGTGGCTGGTTGTAGCCCACGTTCTCGGTGGCTACGCTGAGACGGTAGGGGATGTCTTCCATCAGGCAGGTGATGCGGTGCCGGGTGGGGATTGGGGTGGAGTAGAGGCGCAGCTCGCGGCTGTCAGCGGTGCGGGTGAGCACCTCCTCGCGCCAGTCGCCGATGATGTCGCCGCTGAGACAGGCGTTCGACTTGGTGCCGTTGTTAAACTGACAGCCGTCAAAGTTGAGCAGCAGGTTGCAGCGCCCGGTTGTCCAGTCGTACTTGGTGATGCGCTCGTGGTCAAGCATCTCGCGGAGCAGGTCGCCGTCCCACCACACGGCGGAGTTGGTGGGTAGGCGCATGCCACGGATGTAGAGTGCCGTGTTGTCGCCTGTCCCGCCAGGGCTGCCTTGATGGCCGCTGCCCCTGCCGCCTGCTGATGCCTCCTTGGGTATGGGGAGCACGTCGCCCTTGATGGTGCGGATGCCGTGGCTGTCGCTGCTCCACATCTCGAGGCCCGGGTTGGTGGGGTCAATGTCGGCTGCCATGCAGCGCCCCACGTCATCGCCGCTCTTTATCTGGAAGATGACCTTGCCGGTTGCCGCGTCGCGGAGGTCGCTGCCGTCGCGGCGGTTCTCGTGGCAGTCCCACAGCTGGAGACGGTCGGTCGAGGGGTCGAAGGCGGTGAGGTGCATGGCATCGCCGTGGCCCATGCCTGTGGTGTAGAGCCCCGTGCCATCATGGTCGATGGCCATGGAGCCGAACGTAATCTCGTCGCATCCGTCGCCGTCGACATCGGCGACACGCAGGTTGTGGTTGCCCTGGCCGGCGTAGGCTTTCAGCTCCGGCCTGTCAGTGTCAAAGGTCCAGCGGTTGGTGAGCCGCTTGCCGTCCCAGTCCCATGCGGCCACCACCGTGCGGCCATAGTAGCCCCTGCTGATGAACGCGCTGGGGCGGTGGCCATCGAAGTAGCCCACCCCCCCCAGGAAACGGTCGGAGCGGTTGGCGCGGTCATCGCCCCATTCGCGCGTGTCACCCCGCTGGGGAATGAAGTCAACCGTGGCCATCGCCTCGCCCGTTAGCCCGTTGAACACGGAGAGATAGTCCTTGCCCTCGATGATGCGGCCTGTGTTTCTCACCATTCCTGGCCAGGACATCTGCCGGGGGCGGCGGTCGCGCCGCGGCCGTTCGGGCCGCTTGCCGTCGCGCTGCATCTGCATCCACTGCCGGCGCATCTTCTCACGCTCGGCCGCCTCGGCCAAGGCTTTCTTCTTGTTCTCCTCAAAATAAGGCTTGGCCTCCTTGGCCCCGATGCGCCAGTCGGCAGTGGCATCGCCGATGACGCTGCCCTTGCTGTCGGTCGTACCGTCGGCCGTTCGCACCAGCAGCTCGGCCCGGCCGTCGCCGTCAAGGTCGTAGACGATAAACGGAACGTAGTGGGCTCCACTGCGGATGTTGGGTCCCATGTCGATGCGCCACAGGCGTGTGCCGTCCAGGCGGTAGCAGTCAAACAGTGTGTTGCCGGTGAACCCGTCGTGCGCGTTGTCGTGGGCGTTGGACGGTTCCCACTTGAGGATAACCTCATATTGTCCGTCGCCGTCGACATCGCCCACGCTCGCATCGTTGGCTGAGTAGGTGAAGCGGCGGCCGTCGGGGGTGAAGCCGCCTTCGGGCTTGTCGAGCGGGATGGGCAGGTAGCCGACCGGGGCTCCGGCCTTGAGGGTGAACGAACCGTTGGTGCTGCCGCTCCGCACCTCGTAGGTGGCATCGGTGGCGAGTGGACTCTCGTCGGTAAAGAACGTGCCACCCTCGGTGATCGGGCTTGGAGTGAGCAGCTTGCCGTTGCGGTAGACCTCAAAGGCCGTGCCGGCCTTGTCGGCGGTGAGCAGGCGCCAGCTGACCGCGGCCTTGCCGTCGGCTGTGCGAAGGGCGATAACGCCGCGGTTGAGCCGCTCGCGCATCATCGTGTCCAGGTTGTAGCGCGGCTGTGCCGTTGCGGCGGCCAGCCACAGCAGCATGAGGGTGAAAAGAGGGAGACACCTTCTCCTTGTTGTCATTGCTGTCATTGTTTTAGCTGTTTTTTAGTGGTTGTTGGGTGTGCCGTATTTTCACGTTTAGACGAAAAAGGCCCGCAAAGGTTTAGCCATGCGGGCCTTTTTGGGCCAGACCGGTTCTGTGGGCAGCCCCGGGCTTAGCTTGCGATGTCGACGACAGTGATGCCGGCTCCACCAAACTGCACGTGCTCGTCGCGGTAGCCCGTGACGTTGGGCACGGTGTCAAGATACTGGCGGATGAGCTGTCTTAGGATTCCGCTTCCTGTTCCGTGGAGGATGCGCACCCTTGGCATGCCCACCAGGATGGCGTCGTCAATAAAATAAGTCACTGCGGTGAGTGCCTCGTCGCCGCGCATCCCCCTCACGTCAAGGTCTTGTTTGAAGTGGAGCTTGCGGTTGTCTATGGCCTCGCGGGTCATCCTGCTGCCTGTGCTGACCGGGGCGCTCGCACTGCCTTGCTCCGGCTTGCTGGCGCGTTCCAGCCGGTCAGTGCGCATCTTGGTGCGCATGTCTCCGAAGATGACGGTGGTCATCTTGCCGTCGACAGTCTCAATGCGGCCCACGCTGGTCAGACCCTTGATGCGCACATAGTCGCCGACAGTCAGAGGGGCACTGCCGCCAGCTGGCCCTGAGCTGTCTGTTGCCGCCGCTCCCCTTCCCTGTCGCGCCGCTGTGTCCTGGCAGCTCTCGCGCTTCTCTTTCTTGCGCTTCTCCCGGCGCTCTTTCCGCTCCTGTATCTGGCGCATCTTCTTGGCTATCAGCTCGTCCTGTGCCTTGGTGTCTACCTCTGACACCTCGTCCTTGAATGTGTTGAGTTCCTCGCGAATCCGCTTGGTCTTTTCCTTCTCGGCCTGTTGCTCGCGAATTTCCTTGATGGCCTGCTCTATGCGCCTGTTGCTCTCCTTGAGCAAGTCCTCTGCCTGGACTTTTGCCTTGTTCAGAATGTCTTTCCTGCTCTGTTCCAGTTCCTTGATTTCGCGCTCGTAGCGGGCAATCTTCTCCTCCAGCTGCTTCCCTTGCTGGTGGATGGTCTGGCGCTTGCTCTCCCAATAACGCTTGTCGCGCACGATGTCCTGAAGATATTTGTCGCTTTGCACATAGGCTGTGCCTACCAACTCGGAGGCCTCTGCGATGACCTTCTCTGGGAGGCCAGTCTTCCGGGCTATCTCAATGGCAAACGAGGAGCCAGGCTGGCCGATGGAGAGCTGGAACAGCGGGCGCATCTCGTGGCGGTCGTAGAGCATGGCACCGTTGGCAACGCCCTCGTGGTTGTCGGCAAAGTGCTTCAGGTTCTGGTAGTGGGTTGTAATCACGCCATAGGCTTTCTTCTCGCAGAACTGCCGCAGCACACTCTCCGCTATGGCGCCGCCAATCATAGGCTCGGTGCCGCCGCCGAACTCGTCAATCAGCAGCAGGGTCCTGCCGCTGGCCTGGCGCATCATGTTCTTCATGTTGAGCAGGTGGCTTGAATAGGTGCTCAGGTCGTCGGCGATGCTCTGTTCGTCACCGATGTCTATCATGATGTCATTGAAGCATCCTGTGGCCGAACGCTCGCTAAGGGGGATGGACAGGCCGCACTGAAGCATATATTGCAGCAGCCCGACAGTTTTCAGGCATACAGACTTGCCGCCTGCGTTGGGACCGGAGATGATCAGCAGCCGTTTTTCGGTGTTGAGTGTGATGTCAAGGGGCACCACCTTCTTGCCCTGTCTGGCCAGTGAGAGCTGGAGCAGGGGGTGGCGGGCCGCTGTCCAGTCGATGAGCGGCCGCTGTCCAACGGACGGCTCGATGGCCCCCGTCGCCTGTGCCAGCCCGGCCTTGGCCCTCACAAAGTCCATGTAGCCCAAGAAGCGGAAAGTGCTGAGTATGTCGGCGACATGAGGGCGGAGGTCTGCCGACACCTGCGTGAGTATACGTGTGACCTCGCGCCGCTCGTCAGCCTCAAGCTCCCTTATCCTGTTGTTGGCCTCGACAACCTCGGCCGGCTCGACAAAGACGGTCTTCCCCGTGGACGACACATCGTGGACGATGCCTTTGATGCGGCGTTTCAGGGTTGGGGCGATGGGGATCACAAGCCGTCCGTCGCGCATGGTTGGCGCGACGTCTTTCTCTACAAGGCCGTCTGACTGCGCCGTGTGCAGGATGCTGTTCAGTGTGTGTGAAATGCTGTTCTCAGTCCTTTGCAGTTCCCGCCTGATACGTCCTAGATCCTCTGAGGCGTCATCGCGTATCCGGCCATATTTGTCAAGGATGCCGCTGATGCGTGTGACCAGGTGCGGCAGCACGGTGATGCCGGCGGCGAGGCGGGCCAGGGCAGGGTAGGGCAAAGCCTCCACCGGGGTGTCATCGCCTTCAGACTGTGCACGGTCCTCCTCAGTAAGTGTTTCCTTGTCCCCGCTCGGAAGGGGCGCGTGTCCTCCTGTTGGCATGCCAGGGCCTTGCAGGTGGCCGGCCTTGTTGTGGAAAATCGATACATCCTTCTTGCAGAGAAAGGCGACAACAGCGTTGGCGGTCTCAAGCGACCTTTGAAGGTCAAACAGCTCGCTTTCCTCCAGGTGTGTGCCCTCCAGCTTGAGCCGGGCAACGGCCTCGCGGACATCAAACAGATAATGCAGTGGAAAATCCTCCACCTGTTCGGATATCAGCCTGAACTCCCTTGTCTGTTCCAACCATTCATTAATGGCCTCAGCTTGTACCGAGAAGGACATCCTTTCCACCCACTCCTTACCCATAGGGCTCTGACAGTGCTGTTTGAGCAATGCTCTAATCTCATCAAACCCTATCTTTGTCTCAAAGTTTTTGGGATATATCATGGTGCAAAGTTAGCCATATTTGGCTTTTGGAACAAAAAAACAATGCAATATTTGCACAAATCAAAAAATACGTTTAACTTTGCACAGCAGTTTCAGAATCGCGCAAAAGAGTGTCGACTGGAGAGATGGTAGAGTGGTCGATTACAACGGTCTTGAAAACCGTCGTGCTGAGAGGCACCGGGGGTTCGAATCCCTCTCTCTCCGCCAAAGTCAGCGTAACGAGTTGTAAAACAACAAGTTGCGCTGATTTTTCGTTTAAGTGTGCGCCAAATCTGCGCCAGAATTTTTCAGGTAATTGAACAAACGTCTTTAATCCACCGATATGATGGCTCTAAAAGATGTTAAA
>ERZ808286.717-NODE-717-length-19926-cov-4.272256_pt1 | contig 19926 bp, 20 predicted proteins | sample MGYA00521276_ERZ808286 | MGnify/ENA primary metagenome ERZ808286 (study PRJEB31516, sample SAMN03275607) | gut metagenome | biome: mammalia-associated habitat; material: feces | host: Papio cynocephalus | place: Kenya | collected 2012-08-01 ... | reverse complement strand
AATTATGTACTTTTGTACCCAAAAAGCGAATAAAATGGAAATACATGAGTTGAGCAGCCATCAGGAGGCAAGCCTCTTTACTTCTGGTATTGAGGAATGGCAGGAAGGTCCGCAAGTGTTGACTTACGGAGCAATTTTGATTTGCCGCAAGGGCAGGGCGGTGCTGAATGTAAACTATAAGGATTGGGAACTTTACGAGGGGGCGGTCATCACCGTCTTCCCCAACGACGTGGTGGAACTGAAGGAAATTCATACAAAAGGTGAACAAGAAAATTCTTCTCTCTTCGAAGTGGAAGTCTTGAAGTACAATGCCAGTTTGCTTCGAGAGGCGAGCCTCCAACTGGAGCAAACCGTCTATTCCTCCTTGCGCGAGGACCGTTGCCGCCAAGACACGCCCGTGGTCACCAACATCATCAACGCCATGTTCAACCTGCTGAGAGTTTATTTCGACCAGTCGGAATGCACTTGCATCTCCCAGTTGGTGCTCTGCCAGCTGAAGGCCTTCTTCATCGGCTTCCACGAGTTCTTGCAGCGCAATCCGCAGTATCGCCCAGACGAGGTTAAATCCTATCGGGTGAGAGAGCTCTTCAATCGTTTTATGATGCTGATGGAGAGAGATTTCAAGCTTTCAAGAGACGTGAACTATTATGCCTCGCTGATGAACATCTCCCCGAAATATCTCACCAACATCGTGCGCCAGGTAACAGGCCACACCCCCAAGGTCATCATCGACCAATACGTCATCTTGCAAGTCAAGATGCAGCTCAGGCGCACCTCGCAGAGCATCAAGGAGCTAGCTTGGGAGTATCATTTCGCCGACGCCAGCTTCTTCTGCCGCTACTTCAAGAAACACACGGGGCAGACGCCGCAGGAGGTGAGGCAGTAGGAGGACGAATCATCCATCTTAAACTCATAAAAAGACAAAAGGAAAAACCGTGGCTCATAAAAAGACAAAACGAAAAAGAGCGTGCAAGTAACAAGACCTGCACGCTCTCCTTTATATATTTCCCAAAAAACGTAATTACTAATCGTTTTCATCTGATTGGGCCATTGCCATAGGGACGAATCCCTTATGCGCAAGCACAACCACGGCTTCTGAACAAAGCCTCGCCATACATTTCCATGGCGTTCATGTAGTTTGCAAGAAAAGCTCTTACAGCCTTCTTGATGTTTTCGTACATTGTTTTCATAATCGTTATCCTTTCTCTTAATTAGTTAATACTGTGGGCTTCGCTCTGCTGTCCAGCATTGTTCGCCCGAATCTTTTTACCTGTGGAAGGGGGGTAGTGTTACTTACCCATTTCCATCTTGTTGTTCACATTCACAGCCTTAGCAATCATTACAGCTACAACTGCGAGAATCATTACTGTTGTCATCATAATCAATTTTCCTTTCTTCTTTTTGTGGAGCCTCCATTTGAGGCCCCTGTTAAACATTATCCTTTTTACAATCTCACCTTTTCGAGTGCAAAGAAAGTGCAAACGAGCGCAATGAAAACTTGTTTTCAAATTGCCGAGTGCCGCTCTTTCTTCTGCAAAGGTAATGCCTATTTTTTGAAAAACTGTCACAAAAGCATGACAAAATGATGAAGTGTCGGCTTTTTTTGACGCAAGTCAAGGAGGAAGGAAAGATGGGTTGATGTAAGTCAATCAGTGTCAGTCGTTATGACGTTTTTGTCAGATTATAGGGCAAATAGTTGGGAAAATCCTTTAGTATTTGCCAAATTATTCGTAATTTCGCCGACTGAAAGGGGGAATATGGACAAATAAACGTGGTATTATAATTAATGAAGACAGAGACATCTTCAAGCCTTACGAGAAATGCCACAGTACAGCCTTGGATGCTGGCAAATTGGCGGCAGAGCTGGGTGTGAAGAACCTCATCCTCTATCATACCGAGGAGAAAACGCTTGCCACTCGTCGTGAGACTTATACCGAGGAGGCGGCAAGGAACTTCAAGGGTAGAATCGTCGTTCCTGATGATTTGGAGGTAATCGAACTATAGAGGATGATTTGGAGGTAATCGAACTATAGGGGGTAAAGTCCTAATAGTTTTACTTGACGTATTTCAGAATCTCCTTGCTCTTTCTGCCTTTCTTGGCAGGCAGAGGCATGAAGCCTTCGGTGAGTCCGGTCTTGTCGGTCATCGCCTGGAAAACGGAGGCTGCATAACTGGAAAGTTTGAGTTTGCCGAGCTCTTCGCAGATGGCGTCCTCGTCGTAATCGTCAGCATAGAGTAGGGCGTGCAAATCATCGAGATACTTCTGCGGAATGTTCTTGTGGGGCATTCTGCTCTGTATCTGCATGATTTGCGTTATGATGGCGTCCTTGGTTTGGGCGGCAATCGCCTCTGCCTTGCGCTTTTCGAAAGCGGCAAGGGTGGTGTCGTCGGCATTCGTCCACTCTTCCATCGTAGCCTCTTGGTTGGTGAGATGGCTGTATCCGAAGTATCTTATCAAGGAAATACTCTTGTTCCATCCCAGCTTTGAGAGATACTCTTTTTCCATCGGTGTGGTAGCTACGATGAGGTCAGCCTTCTTATACATACCTTTCTGATACAGAAAAGATTGCAAGCAACGCTTGAAGTGCGGATTCATGCGGTTGCGCTCGGAGATGTCGCCTAGCGGGCAAACGATGTAAGGGATGCCCATCTTTCTCGACTTGCGAGCCAGTTGGGCACCTGCCATTGTCCATGCTCCTAGGATCAACACGATGTCGGCATCCACCAATTGCTGGGTGATGTCGAGCTTCTGATGGAGGGCTTCGGTGTATGGGAGATACATCTTGTGAAGCTTCTTCTGTTTGGAAATGAACAAATATACTTTCATCGTTTTGGTTGTTTAATTTATAATTTATAACTGGCGAAGCTTATGGCTTATGACTAGTGAAGTTTATAACTTATAACTAGTGAAGCTTAAAGCTTATGACTAGTGAAATCGTTCTTGTCTGCTCGCCAGTACCTCAGTTTGTTGGCGAAGTTTCGCCAAATGATGCCATACTCATAGAATGGCAACAAGAACATGCTCAGCTCGTCGTCGAAATGCTTGATGGCCTTGTTGGCGATAATCATGCGAAGCACGAAGAGGAGGATGAGCGCAAGGCCTGCGCAGCCTGTCAGAATCCAGTTTTCCGCGAGGATGGAGTAGGCTAGGACGGCGATGGAGGCGATGAGACTGATGTGCGGCATCAGATGGTCGAAGAACATCAGGGTGCGCATCGACATCGCTCTATCCAATGACTTGCGTGAAGCCAACAGGTAGAGATGGGCATTGTGCCAAGCCTTGTCGGTAGGCTCGTCGTGAACCAGCCAAGCGTCGCAATCCAGCTCGACGGCAGTTTCGCCACAGAGTGCGTACTTGTTCACCAGAAAATCGTATTCGCCACGTACCAACTCCAGGTTGCCCTGGTAGCCTTGTTCCTTCATGAAGTCGCTCTTGCGGAAGGCTACGTTTGGCATGTGGGTACGATAGCCGTAAGTTTGCTGGGCACGGCGCAAAAGATAATACGCCTTGCGGATGCACTCGAAACGGCGCACACCCTTTGTCTCTTCATCGAATCCCACGAAGCCCAGCACCATGTGGTTGGGTTCCTGGCAGTTGCGTGCCATGGTGGCAAGCCACTTATCGTTGGCTGGTTTGCAAGTTGGTTCGGTCAAGATAATCCATTCGTACTTGGCTGCTTTCACGCCAAGGGTAATCTGCAATTTCTTGCGGCTCATGTAGCGAGAACTCTCAGGGATGTAGGTGTAATAGAGGTGAGGATTCTCGGCGGCCATTCGTTTCAGATAATCTTGGGACTCTCCATCGGTGCTTTGGCAAACAACGATGACCTGATATTCGGCAGCGTACTGCTGACGGAGGAACATCGGGAGGTTGCGCTCCAGCTCTTGTAAGTTGTCGTGCGCTGTAATGAGCACGGTGATTGGCACCTGCTTCTCACTTGTCGAGGTGCTGCTGCCAACATTGTTTTCTGCAGACTCATCGGCGGCGTTATCCGAAGAATCCTCTACAGGAAACTCTTGCTCAGGAAAGCGCAACGAGCGCAGAAATGGATTTATCAGCGATCCGAGGATTGCCAATATCACCACTACTGCGCCTGCTATGATAGTAAAAAAACTGATTGTCATCATTACTTTTTCTCGTATCTCCTATCTATTAAAGATTTTCCTATTTTTATAGGTATCCCTATTAAAAGGTTTTCCTACTTAGAAGGTTTCCCTAGTAAGGGCTTTCCTATTTATAGGCTTCCCTACTTAGAAGGTTTCCCTAGTAAGGGCTTTCCTATTTATAGGCTTCCCTAATTTTAAAGGTCTTCTGTGATGTAGCCCTTTGGCAACTGGCGGCAGTTGTACTGGCTCGCCATAATCTCACCGTATGCTCCGGCTGAACGGAGGGCAATGAGGTCGCCACGATGTGTCTTGTTGAGGTCTACAGCCTTGCCGAAAACATCGCTCGACTCGCAGATAGGACCTACCACATCGTATGTTTCTTCAGGCTCATCGCTAGAGATGTTTTCTATCTTATGATAAGCCTGATAGAGGGCCGGACGGATGAGGTCGGTCATTCCGGCGTCCACGATGGCAAACTGCTTGGCGGTGCCTTGCTTCACGTAGAGAGTCTTGGTGATGAGACTGCCCATCTGACCTACTACGGAACGACCCAACTCGAAATGCAACTTCTGTCCGTCACGCAGTTTCAAGTGCTTGGCGTAGGTGTCGAAATAAGCCTTGAAATCTGGGATTGGAACACGGTTAGGATGATTGTAATCGATGCCGAGACCGCCACCCACGTTGATGTTCTTCACCTCGATGTGGTGGCTTTCCAACAGGTCTTGCAACTCGTTGATGCGGTTGCAGAGAGCCTCGAAGTCACCCATGTCAAGTATCTGACTACCAATGTGAAAGTGCAAACCCAAGAACTTGATGTTCTTCATGCCCTGAGCCTCTTCGATGACGTTCTCCATGTCGCGCATGGCAATACCAAACTTGTTCTCGGCCAAACCTGTGGTGATGTTGGCATGGGTATGGGCGCCCACGTCGGGATTGATGCGGAAGCAAACCTGCGCAATCTTGTTTTGCTTCTCGGCAAGCTCGTTGATAATCTCAAGCTCTGGGATGCTCTCCACGTTGAAGCAGAAGATGCCCTTCTCCAATCCGAGGTTGATTTCCCAATCGCTCTTGCCTACACCGGCGTACACAATCTTGCTAGCAGGGAAACCTGCGTTGATGGCCGCCTGAATCTCACCTCCGCTCACACAGTCGGCACCCAATCCAGCCTGGCAGATGATGTTGAGTACCTTGGGGTTGGCGTTTGCCTTCACTGCGTAGTGAACCTCGAATCCCTCGTGCTTGCCTGCTTCCTCGTTGATGGTCTTGAGGGTCTGGCGCAGAATCGCTGTGTCGTAATAGTAGAACGGAGTTCGTATCTCCTGAAACTTCTCTATCGGAAATGTACCTTTCATTTCGCTTTTTTCCTTAAATTTTATTCAATCGAAGCTTCTTGTCGAAGCCTCGTGGTTTGTGTTATAGTTAAATAGAATCTTTCTCAATGGAGTAAAGAACGAAAAGCTCTGGAATAGGCTTTCACTCGTCTATAGAACGTTGTTCCTTCACCCTCTGCTCTTCGTTCTTCACTTATCTCATCATTAGTTTTTGAACAATACGTTGCTCAAGTTCTGCAATGCCTGCTTCTTATCCTTTTCCTTGATGAGGAAAGAGATGTTGTAGTTACTACCACCGTAAGAAATCATGCGTACAGGAATGTTCTTCATCGCATCGGTAGCGAGGGTCTCGAAGCCTACGTTGCTCCAATCCAAGTCGCCTACCACGCAGATGATGCACATGTCGGCGTCTACGGTTACGGTACCATACTTCTTGAGCTCGTTGACGATGTCGTTCAAGTGAGCGTCGTTATCGATACTCATGCTCACGCCAACCTCTGAGGTGGCAATCATGTCGATAGGAGTCTGATAGCTCTCGAAGATTTCGAACACCTTGCGCAAGAAACCTGTGGCGAGCAACATGCGGCTACTCTTGATCTTGATGGCTGTGATGTTGTCCTTGGCAGCCACGGCCTTGATTTTGCCACGTACGATGACGTTGTCGATGATGGTTCCGTCGGCCTTAGGATCCATGGTGTTCTTCAAGCGAACAGGAATGCCGGCGTACTTGGCTGGCTGAACGCAAGTAGGGTGGAGAATCTTGGCACCGAAATAAGCTAGCTCGGCTGCCTCCTCGAAGTTCAACTGATGAACAGCCTCAGTGTGCTCTACTACACGTGGGTCGTTGTTGTGCATTCCGTCGATGTCGGTCCAAATCTGAATCTCATCAGCAGGGAGGGCTGCACCGATGAGTGAAGCTGTGTAGTCGCTACCGCCACGCTGCAAGTTGTCTACCTCGCCGTAAGCATTGCGGCAGATGAAGCCCTGGGTGATGTAAATCTGATAGCCCTGGTTCTGTTCCATGATGGCAGCGAGCTTCTCCTTGATGTACTGTGGGTCTGGCTCTGCGTTCTTGTCTGTGCGCATGAAATCTAATGCGCTGAGCAACACTGCCTTTATGCCCTGTTCCTTCAAGTAGTTTACAACCATGTTGGTGCTCATGACCTCGCCCTGTGCAACGATGCTCTTCTCCTCGAAAGAAGTAAAGAGGTCTTTGGTGAATGAGCGGAGATACTCGAACTCGCCCTGCAAGAACTCACGAGTGGTCTTTTTCATCTCGTCAGTAGAGTAGAGCTCTTCTACATGCTGCATGTATTTTTTCTCCAGGTTGTTGATTACCTCGTTGGCACCCTCTGGGTTCTTCTTGTAGAGATAGTCAGAGATCTCAACGAGAGAGTTAGTTGTACCACTCATGGCAGAAAGCACAACGAATGTTGGCTCGCCAGATTCTGTAATCAAAGAGGCTACTCCCTTCATGCGCTCTGGTGAGCCCACGGACGTACCTCCGAATTTCATTACCTTCATAGTCGTAATTTATTTAATTGTTAAATATTCGTTTTTAATATAAAGTGTTGAATTCTTCATTCTTCGTTCTTCACTTAATTCTCCTCACCATCCTCGCTCAGGTCGATGTGGTTGTACTCGTTGGTCACGTCGTAGAGAGCACCTTCCTTGCAACGGTACACGATGCCCGGGAACTTGTCGAGCATCGGGATGTTGTGGGTAGTCATCACCACGGCAGTGCCTTGCTTCGTGATGTCCTTGAGGAGCCCCACGATGTTGCTGGCAGTCTCTGGGTCGAGGTTGCCTGTAGGCTCGTCGGCGATGATAATTTTCGGGTTGTTGAGGATGGCGCGGGCGATGGCCACACGTTGTTGCTCGCCACCCGAAAGCTCGTGAGGCATCTTGTCGATTTTATCTATCATGCCCACCTCGTTGAGTACTTCCTCGATGCGTTTGTTCCTAGCCTTCTTGTCTTTCCAACCTGTAGCCTTGAGCACAAACTCAAAGTTCTTTCTTACGGTGCGGTCGTGCAAGAGTTGGAAGTCCTGGAAGATGATGCCCAGTTCCTTGCGGAGGGCTGGAATCTCCTTGCGCTTGATGGACTTGAGGTTTCTTCCGAGGATTTCGGCCTTCTCGGTCTCTCCCTCCACAAGGTCTAGCTCGCAGTAGAGAGTCTTCAAGAGCGAACTCTTTCCTGAGCCCACCTTGCCGATGAGATACGTAAACTCGCCCTCGTCAATATGGAAGTTGACGTTCTTGAGCACGCATTTGTCGGCTTGATATATGCTGACGTTCTGATAATCTATTAACATCTTTCTTATTGATGATTACATTTTTTTTTGATGATTACATAATTTTTGATGACTACATCCTTTTTTGATGATTACATAAATCATCTTTGGGGAGTGTGGCTGTGTTGCTGCCGGTTCTCCCTTATTTCATTTCTCCTTTGCTCTTGGCAACTCGGCGTTTCTTGTCCCAATCTGGGTCGTGACGCATCTGGAGTTCCTTGGCGATGTCCTCGATTCTCAATCCCTTGCTGGTGAGCAATACGATGAGGTGATAGAGGAGGTCGGAAGATTCGTATACGAGCTTCTCGTTGGTTCCGTTTGTTGCTTCAATCATCGTCTCAACAGCCTCTTCTCCAACCTTTTGCGTCATCTTGTTGACGCCTTTCTTGAAAAGACTGGTGGTGTAGCTGCCCTCAGGCATTTCCTCATGACGCTTGTTGATGAAATCTTGTAACTCAGAGAGGAAGAGGATTGGGTTCAACTCGTTCACCTCGCCCCAACAGGTGTCTGTGCCCTTGTGGCAGGTTGGCCCGTCTGGGTGCACCTTGATTAATAAGGTGTCGTTGTCGCAGTCGTTCTGAATGCTTACCAGGTTGAGGAAGTTGCCCGATGTCTCGCCCTTGGTCCAAAGACAGTTGCGGGAACGGCTCCAGAACGTTACCTTCTTAGTCTCTATGGTCTTATCGTATGCTTCCTTATTCATGAATCCCAACATCAAGACGTTCTTGGTTACTGCGTCCTGGATGATGGCAGGAACAAGGCCGCCCATTTTCTCAAAATCTATTTCCATTGTATCTTTATTTTATGAAATTCTATATCTATTTTTATTTCTATTCCTATTGTTCAGATCTATTCTTACTGTTCAGAGTTTAAGACTAATCTTTTTGACTAGGAAAACTCTCTAGATTCTTACGTTGATTCCTTTTTCTCTCAAGTATTTCTTGAGGTCGGGGATGGCGATTTCTCCAAAATGGAAGACGCTGGCTGCCAATGCTGCATCAGCTTTGCCGATGGTGAAAGCATCGCGGAAATGTTCCATCTTGCCAGCACCGCCCGAGGCGATGATTGGGATGCTTACCTCTTCGGCTAGTAGGGCGAGGGCTTCGTTTGCAAAGCCTTGCTTCACACCGTCATGATCCATGCTGGTGAAGAGAATCTCGCCAGCGCCACGGTCGGCAACTTCCTTAGCCCAGTCGAACAGTCCCAGTTCCACTCGCTCTCTACCGCCTTTCACGTAGCAGTGCCACCCGTCTTCGTCGAATCGGGCGTCGATGGCACATACGCATACTTGCGAGCCGTAATGGTTGGCAATCTCGTTGATGAGCTCGGGATGTCGAATGGCGGCACTATTGATGCTCACCTTGTCTGCGCCTGCATTGAGCAAGCGGTCTACGTCCTTCAGCTCGTTGATGCCACCGCCAACGGTAAATGGGATGTTGATTTCGGCAGCCACACGAGTCACCATGTCTGTAAAGGTTTTGCGGCCCTCAAAGCTAGCCGTGATGTCGAGGAACACGAGTTCGTCGGCACCTGCGTCGCTGTATGCCTTGCCCAGTTCCACTGGGTCGCCGGCACTGCGGAGGTTAACGAAGTTCGTGCCTTTCACCGTCTCGCCGTTCTTCACGTCGAGGCAGGGGACGATTCGCTTTGCCAAGCCTTTGCTTCTTTTCTGTTCAACCATATATCTATTTTTTGTTAAATCTTGTCACCCTTATTATTTGTAATGCTTTTGCCCTTACAGGGCGCATTCTTCCATCCCTTTTACCCAGGGTGTTGCCCTGGGCTAGGTGCTTTTGGGCTTTCAGCCCGTGTTGTGTTGTCCTGGGCTAGGTGCTTTTGGGCTTTCAGCACGTGTTGTGTTGTCCTGGGCTAGGTGCTTTTGGGCTTTCAGCACGTGTCGTGTTGTCCTGGGCTAAGAGCTTTTGCCCTTACAGGGCGATTCTCGCTTTTGCTTCTAACTCCTAGCTTTCAACTCTTAGTTCCTAAACTTTTAGTTTTTGACTCCCAACTCCTCAACCTTAATACGGCCTTCGTAGAAGGCTTTGCCGAATACGACGGCTGGAATGCCTGCGGTTTCCAGAGCTTTGATATCTGTGTTGCAGCTTACGCCGCCCGAGGCGATGAGGTGCAGTTGTGGGTAGGCTGCCATCACCTCTTTATATAGGTCGATGGCTGGACCTTGCAGGGTGCCGTCCTTGCTGATTTCCGTGCAGAGCACGTTCTTCACGCCCTTGTCGATGTATTGCTTCAGGAAGGGGAGGAGATCTTCTGTTGAGTCTTCCTTCCATCCATTGATAGAAATCTTGCCGTTTCTTACATCGGCACCGAGGATGAGTTTCTCTGCTCCATACTTCCCCATCCACTCCATGAAGAGCGACGGATTGGTAACGGCGATGCTACCCACGGTAACCATGCTGGCACCTGCGGCAAAAGCCTTCTCGATGTCTTCCTCGGTCTTGATGCCGCCACCGAAGTCTACCACGAGCGATGTCTCGGTGGTAATCGCCTTGAGCACTGCGTCGTTGACGATGTGCTTCGACTTGGCACCATCGAGGTCTACTACGTGCAGGCGCTTAAACCCTAGTTGCTCAAAGTGTTTTGCCACTTCGGCTGGGTTGTCGTTGTAAACCTTCTTCTGGTCGTAGTCGCCTTTGGTGAGGCGTACGCACTGGCCGTTAATCAAGTCGATGGCTGGAATTAATTCTATCATATTTCTTTTATTGCTTGTATGTTCTATATTTTCATCAAACTCAATTTCATCAAACTTTATCTCACAAACTGAAAGTCACTAACTGGCTCGAAAGCATTTCTTACAGTTCCAAGAAGTTTTTCAGAATCTGTTCGCCCACCTTTCCGCTCTTTTCTGGGTGAAACTGGCAGGTGTAGAAATTGTCCTTGTGGAGGGAGGCACTGTAGGGCAGGATGTAGTCGGCCGTGGCGATGGTCTCGTCGCAGAGTGGCACATAGTAGCTATGCACAAAATAAGTGTATGGTTGAAGCAGGGCTTCTTCTGCGGCGATAGCATCTTGTGAAGCTTGATTGCCGAACCCTTTGTACAGGTCGGTCTTGAGATTGTAAATCTCGTTCCATCCCATGGCTGGCACCTTGTCCTCATGTTTTTGTGGCTGGAAACGCTTCACGTCTACATCGAAGATGCCGATGCAGTCAACGTCTCCTTCTTCCGAGTGGCGACAAAGGAGCTGCTGACCTACGCAGATACCGAGCACGGGCTGTTTAAGATTTTTGATAACTTGGTCGAGGTTGTGCGCCTTGAGATATTCCATAGCTTCCCTTGCCTGACCTTGGCCAGGAAACAAGACACGATCTACCTTCTGGAGCATTTCGGCGTCATCCGTTAAGATGGGATTGATGCCCAAACGCTTCATGGCGTTCACTACGGAATAGATATTTCCGGCGTTGTATTTTACGATTGCTACATCCATAACCTAACGTAATTCGATTTAAAAACTTACATTATTGTAGTTTACAGATGCAAAGGTACATAATTTCTTTTAATTTAAAGAAAATATTAGCAAAAAGATTGCATTTTATGTAGTATTTCTTACATTTCGTAAGATAAAAGTGTATAAAAATACGCCTTTATTATCATTTGCGATACTAAAGGCGTTGTCATTTACTTTTCTTCGCTGTCGGCAGTCCTAAGAATAATGGAGGTGGCTCCAATGGTGAAGAGGGTGCCGTCTTCGATGACGCGGCGTTCTCTGTCGCCCAAAATCTCGTTGTCTACAAAGGTGCCCGTGTAGCTCGGTCCGTCGCGAAGCACATATTTCAGTTTGCCTTTCTTGTCACGGCTCACGTTGATGACGCAGTGGTGCATGTCTACGCTTGGGTCTACGGTCTCGATAGGGCAGGTTACGCCACTGCCTTTCTGGTAACGACCGATGGTGTTGTCGCCCATCTGTAATGGGATGACCTGCTTGTAGGCGAATACGTTCTCGATGACAACGATAGAGCCATAACCTTTTTCATTGGCGTTCTCGTCGATTTTCTCTTCCTTGCGAGTCTCGCGCAGCTTGGATACACCCATGCGGATGCCAAACTGCTTATTGCAATTCGGACATACAAACACGAGGCTTTGGCCAGGTTGATACTTGGTCTCGTCGAAGGTGATGAAATTATCGCATTTAGGACAACGTACTCTTTTCATAAGAACTTGATGTTTAGAATGTTGTGAATGATAAAAGGCAAGGAGCGCTTACTCCTTGACCTTGGTAATCCATCCGTCTGCGAAAGCCTCGTAAGTGTGCAGGCGGTTGAGGGCGGAGTAAGCTTCGCTCTCGGTGGTGTAGGTGCCGTAGATTACCTTCACATTGTTGTTGGTAATCAGCACTCTAGCCTCCTTGAAACCCTTGTCTTGCAAGAGCTCTGCATAGTTGGCAGCGTTGCGCTTTGTTACGCGGCTAGCCAATACGATGCTATAATAAGATGTAGGAGTCTGGAGCTCCTTGTCTTGAGACATGTTCGCAGACTTGGCAGGGATGCTTTCCTCGGCCTTGCTCTCGTTGGTGAGCACCAAATCGTGTGGCTGTGCAGTGGTCAGTTCCTTAGGCATGATGCGGGTGAGCATGCCGGTGTCTATCTGGCTCTTCTGTACATTAGGAGTTCCCAATGGAGTGGAGAGCGAGAAGAAGGCTACGATGGCGATGCAGGCAGCAGCCAAGTTGCGAAGCCAACTCTTCTTGATGCTGATGAATTCAGCGTTGGAGTTGTCTTCGTCGTCTTCATCAACGAATACGGAGTTGCTGGCAGCGAGCGGAGTCTCTGCCTTTATTGGCGTTTCTTCTTGTGTTGGCTTCACAGGCATCTCAACGAATGTCGCTGCGTTGGCAGTTGCGGTGTCTTCCGCTGCATCGAGCATACCGATAGGGCGCATATCGAAACCGCCCAAGCCGTAAAGCTCAGGGGTCAGAATGCCTGCCTCGCAAGGCTCGAAAGTATAATTGCCGTCTTCATTGAGCACAATGGTGCCAATGTCGTTGAGTTCATACTTGCCGGTGTTCTCCAAAGTCTGGCGAATCTCTGCCACCTCGTCGGCGATTCGGTTCAGCGCCTCAGGGTAGCTGATGTCGTAAGCTTCTACATACGACAAAGCGAGCAGTGAATCGTTCATTTGGAGCTGTGGATTGAAGCCAATGGTTCTCAGCGGTGGCAAAAACATGCTGTCTCTGCCATCGTAACTTGCATCTACATGATGAGCCATGAAGCCGCCAAAACCTGGGACTATCACGCAATCGTTGCTCAAAAGTAGGATCTCTATATGTCTTTCTAGTTCAATCACGTTTGCAAAGGTAGTGATTTTTTCGGAATTGGACAACTATTTCTAAGAAAATTTTCGATGAAATCATAAAAAGTTTAATTTGTTTTGTTATTCCGACGAAAAGTATTATCTTTGTACCTAAAAAATAAATAAGGTATATAATGGAATATACAGAGACAGAAATCGAAGGCGTCTGGATTATGGAGCCAAAGGTGTTTAAGGATGCCCGTGGCTATTTTTTCGAGGCGTGGAAACAAGCTGATTTTGATGAGCACATCGGCAGACATGTAGAGTTTGTACAAGACAATGAGTCGAAGTCGAGTCGTGGTGTGCTCCGTGGCTTGCACTATCAGAAGGGGGAGTTCTCCCAAGCCAAGTTGGTACGTGTCATCAAGGGCAAGGTGCTCGATGTCGCAGTAGATTTGCGCAAGGGGAGCAAGACCTTTGGCAAATATGTGATGACCGAACTGAGCGAGGATAACAAGCGGCAGTTCTTTATTCCCCGTGGCTTTGCCCATGGATTCTTGGTGCTCAGCGACGAGGCTATCTTTACTTATAAGGTTGACAATGTATATGCGCCCCAGCAGGAGGCTAGCATCCGATGGAACGACCCTACCATCGGCATCGACTGGCCTATCGACGCCAAGGACGTGCTCACCTCGGAGAAGGATCTCTTGAAAGCAAAGGCCTTTGAGGATGCTGATTTCTTTGATTAAATCATTACACTAGTAAATTGATTTAGTAATTACACTGGTAAATTGATTAAATTATTACACTAGGATTATGAAACAGACCGTTAACATACTGTTGCTGGGATGTCTTCTCGGATTTGCTTGTTGTGGGCAGAAGGCAGCCAAGCAGGAGGAAGTGAAGGAGGATGCCGCTGCCAAGAAAATGTTGCAAGGCATCTGGCTCAACGATGACGACGAGGATGATGTCGCTTTCCGTGTGAAGGGCGACACCATCTATTATCCCGATTCTACCAGTCAGCCGGTGTATTTCTACATTGCCGGGGATACGTTGGTGATGAAGGGAGCCAATGTCGTGAAATATCCTATATTGAAACAGGCACCTCACCTCTTTGAGTTTAAGGTGCAGAATGGCGATGTCGTGAAACTGGTAAAGACCAATGACCAGTCTTATCTCCGAGAATTTACGCAGGAGCATACGGTGGCTCTCAACCAGAACACGCTCATCAAGCGAGACACGGTGGTGACCGATGGGGATGAGAAATTCCATCTCTATGTGCAGGTGAACCCTACCACTTACAAGGTCTTCAAGAGTTCTTACAACGACGATGGCGTGGAGGTGGATAATATATACTACGACAATATCATCAATCTGAATGTGTTCCATGGAGCCAACAAGGTGTTCTCCCGTGATTTTCATAAGAAGGATTTCGCACATCAGGTTCCTGTCTCTTTCTTGGAGCAGGCTATCTTGAGCGATTTGGTCTATGACAGGGCAGACAAAGAGGGCGTTCATTACTTTGCTGTACTTGCCATGCCGGATAGCTCGATTAGTTATCAGGTCGAGGTAATTGTCTCGCTCAAGGGTAAGTTGACGATGAAAGTAAGAAATTGATTATTAATTATATGATAGGAATATAAAAAATGGAGATTGCTAATTTGCAATCTCCATTTTTTTATGGTTTTATTTATTTTTAGTTGAGGAATCCCAATAGGGCTCCAGCTGCTACGGCTGAACCGATGACTCCTGCAACGTTTGGTCCCATGGCGTGCATGAGAAGGAAGTTGTGACGGTCGTATTCCAAACCGAGGTTGTTGGAGATGCGGGCGCTCATAGGCACGGCACTCACTCCGGCGTTACCAATCAGTGGGTTCAGTTTCTTGCCCTTTGGCAAGAAGAGATTCATCAACTTCACGAAGAGGATGCCGCTGGCTGATGCGATGATAAAGGCGAGGGCTCCGAGGGCGAAAATCTTGATGGTGTTGAGCGTCAAGAATTCTGATGCTTGGGTGGAGCAACCCACGGTCAAGCCGAGCAGCATCACCACGATGTCGTTCAAGCTGCTGCCAGCGGTCTTGGCAAGACGTGTGGTCTTTCCGCTTTCTTTCAAGAGGTTTCCGAAGAAGAGCATACCGAGCAATGGCAGTCCGCTAGGTACGATGAAGGTGGTCAAGAGCAAACCGATGATAGGGAAGAGAATCTTTTCTGTCTGGCTCACTTGGCGTGCTGGCTTCATCTTGATGACACGTTCTTTCTTGGTAGTGAGGAGGCGCATCAAAGGTGGCTGAATCACAGGCACCAATGCCATGTAGGAGTAGGCGCATACTGCGATGGCTCCCATCAGGTTCGGGCTCAACTTGCTCGATAGGAAGATGGCAGTAGGACCGTCGGCACCACCGATGATGGCGATACCTGCTGCCTGGTTAGGCTCGAAACCGAGTGCCAAGGCGATCATGTAAGCACCGAAGATACCAAACTGAGCGGCGGCTCCGATGAGTATCAACTTCGGGTTGGAAATCAATGCCGAGAAATCGGTCATCGCTCCAATGCCCAGAAATACTAGTGGTGGATACCAGCCTTGTTTCACTCCTTGATAGAAGATGTTGAGCACCGAGTTGTCTTCGTAAAGTCCGATTTCGAGTCCTGCGTCAGCACGGAACGGGATGTTGCCGAGGATGATACCCAGTCCGATAGGCACGAGGAGCAAGGGTTCGAAGTCTTTCTTGATGGCGAGCCAGATAAAGAGGGCTCCCACCAGTATCATGATGAGGTTTCCTGCCGTGGCGTTGGCGAAGCCCGTATAGGTCAGGAACTCTTGGAAGTTTTGTATGATGAAATCCATAAGCGATCAATTTTATGAATGTTATGTTTAAATATTGAATGTCAAATTGATGCTGTTTAAGCGATGGTGACCAGCGTGTCGCCTTCCATCACTGCATCTCCCTTGTTGACATTGATGCTGGCGATGGTGCCTGCGGTCTCAGCCTCGATGTTGTTCTGCATCTTCATGGCTTCGAGGATGACTACAGTGTCGCCTGCGTTCACCTTGTCGCCCACCTTCACCTTGATGTCGTTGATGGTACCAGGGAGAGGGGCAACCACTGGCTTGCCACCTGCTGATGCTGCGTTTGCCGCTGGTTGACTGCCTGCGTTGGCACAGGCTGCTTGCTCGCTGCTTACCGCAGATTGCAAATCCGCAGATGCCTTTCTACTGCTTGCTCCAGGCTGCCCGCTAGGCTCGCTCAAGTGAACCTTCTGCTTGCCAGCCTTCACTGGCTGTTTCATTTCCACTTCGAATGGGATGCCATTCACGGTTACGTTGGCGATGTTGCCCTCGATGTCTTGAATTTCTACCTCGTAGTCTACGCCTTTTACTGTATATTGATATTTTGCCATAGTTTTATGCTTTTTAAATGTGATTGTTGAATGAAGGATTGTTCCATCTTGTCTGCTTAGGCTTGATGGTGATGATGCCCGGCTCGATGTCGTGGACGTCTTCCAGGTATTCTTGCAAGGCGAGCGAGATGACCGCCATGTAGATTTCCTTGTCGATGCCCTTGGTCTTCAGTCCATCTTTGAGCATCACGTTGGTCTTGTGGCTTATCTCGGATGTCACCTCGATGGTCTTCTTGCCCGTCTTATATAATAAGGTGGCGTGCTTCTCGGTAGCTTTGGCGATGCGCTGCTTGTGCTTCATGTAAGCGCCGAAAGCCCAGAAGAAAATAAACAAGAGGGCGAGGCAGGAGAACACTATGCCCATCGAGAGGATGGCGATGCCAAAACCATGAGGGTCTTGTTTCTTGAGCAATTGTGGTTTGCTCAGGCCATTAGGCTGTGGGAGGTAGCCTGGGGTTGCATCTTCTATATTGCAGATTTTCCAGGTCTTGAAGTCGTTGCTCAAAGCATACGATTGGTCTTCCTGTAGCCATGGCACACTGACAGAGTCTATCAAGTCAACGGCATTGCCATCGTAGAGAGCAATCCAGTTGTCTTTCTTGTGAAATGGGGCGGCTGATTTCTTGGTAGGACAAAGATTTAGTTGTAGTTGGAGCGGTCCCGTTCCTTCGGCAAGTATCCGTATCTTGTCAATTCCCTTTGGACAATCGTCGCAATCCTTGCTGTCTTGCCAAAAGTATCGGTCGAAGATGACCATGCTTTTCTTTCCCGCCAAGGTCGTCCTTGGCTCATTGTTTGGCAGAGGGCACATCAGCTTGCGGCGTTCCTCTGGTGACATATTCTTGTCGAGCACCCTTCGGTCGGTCGTCAAGAACATGCCTCGGACATTGTAGGTTGTAAACGAGGTGTTGGAGAGTTCCACCCATGATTTGTGGGCACCGTATTCATCTACGATGCTGTTTTGGTTGTCGGTCATCACTTCCGTTATACGGATGCTTTTGGCTCCTTGGCTCCAAGAGGGCAAGGAGGCGACGACCAACAGGCTTAGTATAATTCCCAATTTCTTCATACGCATGTAACGTTTTAAAGGATTTGTATGTTGTATAAGTGAGGAGAGACTTCTTGAAGTCTTTCCTCCTTATTAGGTTTCATGCGTCAAAGTTACGAATATTTTTGGAAATAATCGCAGAAAACTTGCACAAATTTTTAGTTTTGTGCGATAATTTATACTTTCGTAATATTTGTTGGGGAAAAGTAATAAATTGAAAGGGTTTGGAGCTCGGGATATTCCTAAAAAAAAATGTGCGTTAGGAATGGCCGGCACACCCTGAAAACCTCGTTTTAACCGTATAGGTGAAAAAAATAGGAGCTAGAAAAGCTTCTAACTCCTACCTTATTATTTCTAACTAAAATTATCCTCCGCAGAAGAACAGCACTACGATCTGTGCCGAGAAGATTCTCAGGAACATGCTCAGTGGGTATACGGTAGAGTAACCTACGGCAGGTGCCTCCTTCGAGCAAGATGCGTTGGCGTAAGCCAATGCAGGTGGGTCGGTGTAAGTACCGGCTATCATACCCATGATGGTGAAGTAGTTGAACTTGAACTTCAATCTTGCGATGGTTCCGATGATGAGTATAGGGATGATGGTGATGAGGAAACCTGTGTATACATACTTGATTCCGTCTCCTTGTGCCACTGTCTCCCAGAATCCTGCGCCGGCTTTGATGCCCACGCTCGCAAGGAAGAGCACCAGTCCTATCTCTCGCAACATCATGTTGGCGGAGGTGGTGGTGTAAGTAACCAGCTTCATGCGATAGCCGAAACGACCGATGAGAATGGCGATGATCAGTGGACCGCCGGCGATACCAAGCTTCAATGGCACTGGCATTCCCGGTACGGCGAATGGAAGGCTACCGAAGATGATACCTATCATGATGCCCACGAATATGGTGGCGATGTTAGGTGCGTCGAGGCGCTTCACAGAGTTACCCATCATGTCTGCCACACGATTCACATTCTCCTCTGGTCCTACCACCAAGATGCGGTCGCCCACATGGAAATGGTGGTTTCTGCCGGCGAAGATGTCCATGCCCTGGCGGGAGATGCGAGTCACGTTCACGCCATATACGCTAGAGAAGTGCATCTTGCCGAGCGTCTTACCGTTCATCTCCGGACGGGTAACCACGATGCGGCGAGACACGAAGTGCTCCACTTTCTCGTCCTTCGAGCGGTCCCATTCAGCCTCTACCTCAGGTCCGATGAAAGCCTTGATGGCCTCGGCGTCAGCTTCGGCGCAAACCACGAGCAGCTCGTCGCCCACCTCGAAGGTTGTCTTGCTGGTAGGGATGCTCACCTCTCCCTTGTGGAGCAGGCGAGAGCACACGATGTCGCGGTTCAGAAACTCAGAGACCTCTCTCAGCGTTCTGCCGGCGATGTAAGCGTTCTCCACACGCAAGTGCATGTTGTGCGCCTTGGCGTGAGGGTTGGCAGCGTCCTCCTGGTTGAGTTGCTCTTCCTCCTTGGCTGTGTTCACCTTGCAGATATACTTGATAAGGATGGTGGCACCGATGATGCCGACCACGCCAAGCGGATAGGCGCAAGCATAACCATTGGCAATGCTAGGAGCCCCGTTGGGGAACACGCTCAGCAAAGCCTCGTTGGCAGCACCAAGACCAGGGGTGTTGGTCACGGCACCGTAGAGCGTACCCACCATCATCGGCAGGTTGTTGGGGTTGCTGGTGTCGAAGAAAATGTAGTAGCATGCGAACATCACGCATACGTTGAGAAAGATGGTGGCAGTGGAGAGCAAGTTGAGCGTGACGCCGCCTTTCTTGAAGCTCTCGAAGAAGCCAGGACCTACCTGCAGACCTATCATGAAGACGAAGAGGATGAGTCCGAAGTCTTGGATGAAGGTCAGGATTTCCTTAGGAGCAGTGAATCCTACGTGTCCGGCCAGGATGCCCGCGAAGAGCACGAATGTTACTCCGAGCGAGATGCCACCTATTTTTATTTTACCGAGATACACACCCACGGCTATCACGATCGCATAGAGTAGGGCGATGTGGGCCACGGATTCCGTATTGGTAAAAAGGTTGATGATCCAATCCATTTAGTATGTATTATATATATTGTTATTATTGTTTTGGGTGTTAGTTGATCAGGGTGATAGATTTGCAGTAATCTCGAATCTTAATCGCTGTAAGCCGAGGATAATCAATAACTGAAAAATCGAGGACATCTACTGGATGCCCTCGACCCTTATGATTATTTTCCTCGAAAATTACTTCTCGATAGCTGCTACACCTGGCAATACCTTGCCCTCGATAGCCTCGAGGAGAGCACCACCACCTGTAGAGATGTAAGATACCTGGTCTGCCAAGCCGAACTTGTTGATGCAAGCTACAGAGTCGCCACCACCGATGAGTGAGAAGGCGCCTTCCTTGGTAGCCTCGGCGATAGCCTCTGCGATGGCCTTAGAACCACCAGCGAAGTTGTCGAACTCGAATACACCAGCAGGACCGTTCCAAAGGATAGTCTTTGCACCCTTGA
>ERZ808286.716-NODE-716-length-19936-cov-4.799909_pt1 | contig 19936 bp, 18 predicted proteins | sample MGYA00521276_ERZ808286 | MGnify/ENA primary metagenome ERZ808286 (study PRJEB31516, sample SAMN03275607) | gut metagenome | biome: mammalia-associated habitat; material: feces | host: Papio cynocephalus | place: Kenya | collected 2012-08-01 ... | reverse complement strand
ATTTCCTTCACAAGTCTTTCGTAAAGCTTGGCTGTCTCACGACAACCGAACTTTAATAACCTTAATAATCTAATACCATGAAAAACACGTTACAAATTTATATGATTATTTTTAAATAAGTACGGTACAAGACTGCTTATTAATGTCATTTAAATGTTCTTCCATCCCATTTAAGAATATTTTGCAAGTTTTTTGGCTCTCTAAAGTCTTCATCATCATTATTATTATCTTTCGGTTTCGGATTGAGAGCAACCTGCTGCAAGGTCAATGTTTTGTCGGTTGCCGACAGCGAAGCTATTACTGTTGACTTTTCCTTTCTACCATTCGTTCCTGCCATAAAGGCGGGCATCAGCCATTTGTTATGCAGTGGTTTCCACTGTGTAGTGAAAAATTCCACTTTGCTTTCCTTTGGATGGCTCTCGCCGAACGTGGTCACCATACACACTATCTGTTTTCCGGCCGTATCATTCCTGTTCACGCTGTCAGGTAACAATTTCATTTCAACCAATGTCGTGGCACTTGCCTGCATTTTTAGATAGTCGCTGTTTAGTTTCAGCAGTTTCGATATACCTCCCAGACCATTGCTTACCTCCGCCTTCATGCTTGAGGCTATGAAATCTATCATATCAAGCCTGTTGTTCTTGGACAGATAAGGGAATAGGCTGTCTGGCATTGTGGCCAGCACGTCACTCATCTTGGTCTGACCGAACGAAATCATTGGAAGCAAAAAGAAAGTGGCAATAATTATTTTCTTTTCCATATCTTTGTCACTTTATTGTGAATGGCAAATACATTGAACAGTGAAACAAGGGCAAACAGTGCAAGTCCGACAAGAACAGTTAGCAGCATGCCCTCTTCATATATATTTGGAAAAAGTGTTTCGATTATATCCATGTAATAGCCTCTGATGAGAGCCACTGTCAAGAGCGCGATGAACAGGACGATTAAATTAAGGCCTATGGTTAGTAACTGGTAAGGCAGACTGACCTTTTGCGTGCTATAACCTATCAGAAGCAGGTTTTCGAGTTTCGTGGCGTTTTTCTGGACAAGCAAGTAGACGCTTAACATCAGGATGTAAAAGCTTAATGCGCTGATAACCAAACCTATTCCCATCACCAGAACCACTATCATTTTTAAGAAATAGGTGGTTTTCTCTGCATCAAGATTGTTATTCTCAACCTCATACCCCTTGTCGTCCATATAGTGGACTATTTTCTCGTCCGCGCTGTTAGGCACCTCAACAATCAGTCTCGTTGGCTGGCTGCTCTCTCCCGGTGCATAGGTTCTGTTACTCCAGTCCATGAAGCACTGGGGCACCAGTATGGTGTTGAGGCGGTTTGTAAAACCTATCACTCTCCCTTTGTACTCATCTTGCTGGCCATGTCCATGTATAAAAATTCGAAAATCTATCAGCCCCATCAACCCATCGCTAATTTTCGGCAGTGAGTGGCTCTGCGCAAATCCGAAGTTGTACATATTGATGTAGCTGCGTGGCAGAATGACAGGTACTTCGCGCTCGCCGGCATGCCATGTCCATTGCCCTAGCGGAAGGTCTATAAATTCATCAGGTACACTCTCAAAGAAAAGTTCAGAACTGAGTACAGGCACACCATTGACACCCATACGGGCATCAACCTTATATTCGGTAGCGGTAAACTTACCTATTTTCTTTGCAAATTTCTGTTCTGACAGTTCATCTATCTCATCCTGTGCAAAGGTATTATCTTTCCCTGAGAAAGAACCTCCCGTTGTTATTTTTTTGCTCACTACGATGTAGTCCGCACTCAGAAAAGAGTCTCCTTGCGTGAACACAGGCAACACATCGCGATAAAACTGGAATCCCAGCAGAATGATGAGCATGCCAAACAGATTTGCAAGAAAGAAACCGACAAACTGCACCACACTGATATGTTGGCGCAATAATTTCCAAACGAGTTTCATAGATGATAAAACTTTTCGTAATTCAATGCTATGTGTTTGCCTATGCTGGTCACAATCACGCCAGCCCCTTGCCGGTGCGCCTCTTCCATCATGATTTCACCCATAATGGCAGAGTTCCTGTCGTCCAGATGGCTTACTGGTTCGTCGGCTAACAGAAAGTCAAAGGGTTGAACCAAAGCCCTTATCATGGCTACACGCTGCTGCTGACCGAAAGACATCTGGCCTATTTTTGCATTGAGCTTGTCGGCAATACCCAACCTTTCAAACCACTCGATGATAGCCTCCCTTGATTTGAAATGGGTCAGGTTATTCTTGATTTCCACATTCTCTATGGCTGTCAGCTCTGGAAACAGTCTAAGTTCCTGAAACAGCTGGCTAATGTTGTTCTTGCGAATCTCCACCCAGTCGGCCTTTCTTAGTTTCCGAACATCGACACTGTCAAACTGGATTTGTCCAGAGTAGTCATGGCGGTAGCCCAAGATATAGCTGCAAAAGGTGCTTTTTCCTTTTCCGCTGTCGGCTTCAATCAAGTAAAGTTTTCCTTTTTCAAAGAATATGTCCCGCTTCCATACTTCAGAAAGCAGGTCCTCACGTTCGGCAAAGACATGAGGTAAGACATGTTCAAATTTGATTGTATTCATTTGTCCATTTTATAAACTAAATAGGAAAAATCGCCGAGCAGGGAGCAAAGAACTTCCCAGGCTGTTTTCATACCCTTGTCCTTCTCAACCAACTTGTCTACGTTGACAATGACTGCAAGCCTGCTGTCAGTCAATAGCTGCCTTATTATGACAGGTAGGGTGGCCGAAGGCGTTTCGCTGGCAGCGCCAGCCAAGGCCTTATTACTGGCCATATAAAGCAGATTGCCTTGCGTGCCAAAGTAGAGACTCTGTCCATTCCCGATCAGCTGATAGGCATTGGTCGCCGTCTTGTCTTTTATAATTGTGGAACCCTTTGGGCATGACTTCATCCAATAGTCAATATCCCGGAGCCAGTGATTGTCTTTGGTGTCCGCCACCATTAAGTATTTCCACCTGTCATCACCAATTTCCTGTACGGTGAGCACAAGTCCTCCTTCCACACTCTTTAGCATGCTGTCAAAGTCTATGGCCGTGTTTAGTCCCAAGAGCATTGTGCGAAAGGTCTCGTTCGACCGTAATGCAGAGAGTACCTCTTTCCCTTTCACACCACAAGCCAATGTCAGCACGTTGTCCGCTGGCAGCCTGTCAAGCATGTGTTTCGGTATCTGAGTATAGGTGTTCTGCGCCGTTTGCAATGCAGCGTTTACAGACTCTTTCTTGGCATAAACATCACCCTTAACCAGCATAACATTCTTCTGGGGCTGTATGGTTGCCTTAATATTCACATCGGACATCTTTGTGCCTTTGGGTACAGCCAAGATAAAGGGTGCTACAAATTTTTCGGGCAAAGCATCAGCCTTGGCGGCAATGCAAACAGGACTGTCCATTTCATTGACAATGTCTACAAATGGAGAACTGTTGTCCCCTTCCCGGTTGAACATACGAGCCATTTTTCGTCTCGTCTCGTTCTGCTCAGAACCAAGTACCGGTCCAATGACAAGCAGGGCATTGTCAGTCAGTCCTACTATGAAATGCTCTTTAAACACTCCATATATGACACCTTTCTTTTCGGCCAGGTCTGAATACAGTCCTTTGTCTTTCAAATGCCCTAACCAGTCTTTTACGTCATCCATGTTCTGCACTTTTGCAAGAAGGCCCAGCGTGCCATCTACTGTCTCGAACGCATAGAGACGCTCGTCAAAGGCGATGCCACAGTCTGCGAGACGGTCGGTTTCCAGTAGCCTTGCCAGTTTCAACTCGGAAGCACCGCCAGTCCCTCTATCAAGCAGCTGTCGGCTGTCAATGGCCATCAATCCGGAAATGTTGGCTGGAATTACATTGGTGTAGTCTTCAGAAGAGCATCCGATGGCTAGCATAATAGCTGTCCAAGCATGGAGATAATAAATAATGTTTCTAAAAAGTCCTTTCATACACATACATCAGTCTTACGATTGTTTGCTCAGATGCATCATCATTACAGCGACAAGTCCAGCAGTTTCAGTCCTCAGCCGGCTGTTACCAAGGTGTACGGATACAAAGCCGCTGGCTACCGCCTGTTTCACCTCTTCAATGGAAAAATCGCCCTCAGGTCCGACCATAACTGTCACTGGCTCGCCTGCCGGCAACCGTTTCAGTTCGTCGAAGAGTGACACACGCTCCAACTCTTCATAGCAGTGTGCTATAAATCGGTGACCAGTATTTTCTGTTTGGGTAAATGTCTTGAAAGCTGTCATTCCGTTCAGCTGTGGCATCCAAGCTTTTCTGCTTTGTTTGGCGGCAGCAATCACTATTTTCTCCATTCTTGGCAGTTTAAGCACCTTCCTTTCGGAAAAGATGCTGTTGACGAATGTTAATTTATCCACTCCAATTTCAGTTGCTTTTTCTACCATCCACTCCATTCTGTCTATTAGCTTTGTCGGTGCAATGGCAAGATGGATGCAGCCCTGCCATAACCGCTGCTGCTCGCAGGTTTGCCGAATTTCATAGAAACAGCGCCTCGCCGTTGTCATGGAGACAACAGCCTGATAAAATGTGCCCTTTCCGTCTATGAGCACCATGCTGTCTCCAACATTCATTCTAAGCACTCTCACAGCATGTATAGCCTCATCAGCAGGAAGTTCATTGACTTGCTGTGCGTCAGGCACATAGAAATATCTCACCTCCTTCATTTGCCGATATTCTTTCTTTTCTTCAGCTCCTCTTGTATATAGGCTGCCAGATGATAGTTCTCTGCGTTGACAGCCTTTTCAAGTTCCTTTTCCAACTGTTTGTCATCCAGAATATTTACGGGTATGAGTGTTTTCGAGTCGTTCCCCATATAGACAGAAGATTGCTTGTAAAACAATTGGCCATCCATCATGATAGGGCAATCAGTTATCAGACTGAGCAACACAGCATCGCTCAGTCTGATGGGAAGCGGTGTATCAGCCCCTTGCAAAAGGAGTAACGCTTGGTACTCCCCTGCAACCAGACTGCACACCTCTATTTTACCGCAGCTCCAATCCGTACTCATCCCCACAGCGCGGGCAAGAACCTCTGGCAGCCGCTTGGCACATTGGACTCCGTTGGTGCGCATGGCAAGTTGCAACTTAATGTCATTGTCGCAAACAAATGTTAGCGTCCGTCTGTGGTCACTGTCAATCAGTGTGATTACCGCCAAGTTGTCGTTGCCAACAACCTCAGAAAGACTTTTGAAATAAAGCTGAATAAACTTCATGTGTGTATGCAGTTCTTAACATCTTATTTTTTTACCTCCTCGTCCTTGTGGTGGAAAAGGAATGCAAAAAGCACACCGACCACTAAGGCGTATGCCGAGAATGTATACCAGCAAGCGGGCCATGCAACTACACCGTTCTCAGCTGTGTGCGATGTGACTACCATCTGTGCGGCCAGTGAGCCTATGGTTGCACCGATACCGTTTGTCATCAACATGAACAGCCCCTGAGCACTTGAGCGCATTGACGAATCTGTGGTCTGGTCAACGAACAGTGAGCCGGAGATATTGAAGAAGTCAAAGGCCATGCCATAGACAATCATCGACAATATAAGCATCCATACTCCACTTCCAGGGTTGCCAGCCCCCAGCAGTCCGAAACGGAACACCCATGCGAACATGGCTATCAGCATCACACTCTTGATGCCAAAATGTTTCATGAAGAATGGAATGAGCAGAATGCACAGAGTCTCACTGATTTGCGACAGAGAATAAAGGATGTTGGCATGCTGAACTCCAAAAGTGTCAGCGTATTCGCTCATATTCTTAAAACTCTCTATGAAAGGGGTAGCAAAGCCATTGGTTATCTGCAGGCTTACACCAAGCATGGCTGAGAATACAAAGAAAATGGCCATCTTGCGCTGCTTGAACAAGGCAAATGCCTTGAGACCGAAAGCATCGGTCAAAGATTTTTTCTCGCCCTGATTGCCAACAGGACATTTGGGCAGCGTAAAGGTGTAGAGGAACAGCAGAACACTGATGGCACCAGAGGTAAAGAACTGGTTGTAGTTGGTCTGGAATCCTAAGAGGTCGACCATCCACATCGTGCAGATGAAGCCTACGGTACCAAACACACGGATGGGCGGAAAGTCTGTCACTGTGTCAAGTCCAGCTTTCGTCAGCGCGTTGTAGGCCACAGAATTCGTCAGTGCGAGCGTTGGCATATAGAATGCCACACTCACCGTATAGTAAAGAAACAGGGTTGAAAAGTTTGCTTGCTGCCCGGCGCTTCGGCCATAGAACGCAGCACCAATCATGGCAAGCCCTGCCACCAGATGGCACAGGCCTAACAGGCGCTGGGCGGGAATCCACCTGTCGGCCACTATGCCCATGATTGCCGGCATAAAGATAGACACAATGCCCTGCATTGCATAGAAGCTACCGATGTGTGAAGCCATACCTATACGTCCCAGATACATACCCATACAGGTTAGATAAGCACCCCAGACTGCAAACTCAAGGAAATTCAGCAGCGCCAAGCGTGATTTCAAGATTTTCATACTATTCGATTTTTAGTTGGTTCTTATAGGCAGTAACCTGCCCTTTTCCATTTGTTTTCAGCTTTATTGTTCCTCCCACCCATTCGGTAAATGGAGGCTCGCCCTGCAAGGGTCTGCACCCTGTTACTATTCCATGCTCAATCAGCACCATCCCCATTTCCATCTCTTTTCCATCGGGATAGACGATGCTGTGGGCTGCAACTCTTCTCTTTCTCATAACCATCTGTTTCATTGTTGACTTGCCGGGAGTGCCCTGTTCTGCACCGGCCTTTTCCCAACAAAAGAGTTTGAGATGGACATGCCGCTGACCGCAGGAACCGCTTGCGTGGATGGCTGTCGCCCACTGGGGTGCTGTTGCGCGACAGTGTCAGCGATTGCGTGCTGCGCAGGGTCTGTCTTTGTGCGGTGAAACCTTATTAACTGAATGTTGTTGGCAAACCACAACTTGAGTGTCTGCGACTCGTCGTTGCCGCGGTCAAGATACAGAAAGCCGCGCAACCTCTTGATGCGGAGCGTATCGTTGGCGGGTATTCTAAATTCTGTGACCCCCGACATCACAATGTTTGTGTGAAAGCAGGCCACACTGTCTTTTTCGTATTCCACAGCGATAAAGGCGGTTGCATCCTTTGTTCCGTTCTGGTAGACAAAGTTCGACATGAAATTCATTTGAAATGAGTCGCCCACCTTGAATGCTGTATCAGCCTTAATCTCAAATTCAAGTCTGTTATAGGGAGGCATGGGTAGCAGCAGGACATTTTGCCGTTCTCGCCAGATGTTGGCTGTGTCCCCATTCTCTGACAATTGGGCAAAGCGGCTGATGGGGTTGGCCGTGTTGTCAAAGGCCTGTGCCTGCTCTTCAAGCCGGTCTGCAACTTTGCTGTAGATACCGGCCAGGGCATCAGCGTGCGTGTAGTAGTAGACCATCGAAGAGTCCATCTCGGCAGTTGTAACACCATACTTGTCAAGCACTGCCAGATAATAGACATTACGGTCATAGCCCACCTTATTCCCATAGCCAGCCTGAGCGATGGCTTGGGTAAGTTGCAAGTCATACAGAATGTCCACCATCTCGTCAGGCTGCAGATACTTGCTGGGCACTGTGGGCTTGCATGCCGCGACCAGCAAGGCTAAGCCTATGCCAACGGACACTCTTCTCGGCAGATTTCTCTTCATGGTCAGTTCTTTGTCTCGCATTCTTTGCAGGTGTCCCCACTCTTATGGTCTCGCTTGCGCATACAGAACGAGATCTGACTGATTTCATGACGGTAAAACAGCATAATCCATACTGCACCGACGGAAATGCAGGAATCGGCGATGTTGAACACCGGGCTGAAGAAAACAAAGTGCTCTCCACCGACAAAGGGCATCCACTGTGGCCAGTGGGATTCAATGATTGGGAAATAGAACATGTCTACCACCTTGCCCATCATGAATGGGGCATAGCCTGAGCCGAACGGAACGGGAAATGACACGTAGTATTCTGACGCAGCATTAAACACCAAACCGTAAAACATCCCATCTATCATGTTGCCGACTGCTCCGGCCAGAATCAAGGTAAGACATGCCACATAGCCCCGTTTGCACCCTTGCCCCACAAGCTGCCAGATGTATCTGGCGATAACGCCTATCAGAACGATGCGGAAAAGCGACAGTAGCAACTTGCTTCCTATTTCCATGCCGTAGGCCATTCCGTTGTTTTCCACAAAACATATCTTGAACCAGCCCGTTATGTCAATTGTCTCGTGAAGGCGCAAATGGGTTTTCACCCAAATCTTCAGTATTTGGTCAACTAAAAGAATGGCCATACTCATAAGCAGGACCATTCTTCCTGTTGTCATCCAACCTTTTCGGGGTGTCATTTCTTTCGGTTCTGTTTTGACTCAACACTCAGTGTCGCGTGGGGTACAGCCTTCAGCCTCTCTTTTGGAATGAGTTTTCCCGTGATTCGGTCAATGCCGTAGGTCTTATTTTCAATACGCACAAGGGCAGCCTCCAGTCCCTGAATGAATTTTTGCTGGCGGTTGGCCAGTTGTATCAGTTCTTCCTTGGTTTGGGTGGCGCTCCCCTCTTCCAGTGTCTTATAGGTGGGTGACGTGTCGTCTACGTCATTGCCGTCCTGGTTCATCAACACTCTCATCATCTGATCATAGTCGCGCTTGGCAAGAGCAAGTTTTTCGTTGATGATATCCTTGAACTCTTGCAGCTCCTCGTCTGAATAACGTGTTTTCTCTGTCATGTTTATCATTGTTTAGAGTTAGACTTTCTCTATCTTGACATGGGCTTTCAAATCATCCAGGGTCTGCTCCGTGCCGTCATTTTCTGCCAGGCGGATGTTGTTGGCAAGAACCTGTGTTTTGATATAGTCGCCAAAACTGTCAACAGCCTTGGCTATGCGTTCATCGGGACTGATGGTCACATCAATACGGTCTGTAATCTCCAGTCCGCTATCCTTGCGCTGGTTCTGGATGCGGTTAATCATCTCGCGTGCCATACCTTCGTTGCGCAGTTCATCAGTCAGGTTGACCTCAAGCGCAACTGTCAAGCTGCCCTCATTGCCAACCAGCCATCCGGGGATATCCTCGCTGATGATATCAACATCCTTTGCATCGACAACGACCTCCTGCCCATCAATGTGAAGGACTATGTTCCCCTGCTGCTCCAACAGGGCTATCTGCTGCTGTTCAAGTGCATTCATCTGGGCAGCCACAGCCTTCATCATTTTGCCGAATTTCTTACCCATTGTTCTAAAGTTGCACTTTACTTTTTTAACTAAAATTCCTTGTCCCTCAATGAATTTTAGGTTCTTGACATTTACCTCGCCCAATATCAAATCCTTCACAGCGTCAATGTAACTCTTCTGTTTTTCGTCTGTCACAGGTATCATGATTTCTTGCAAGGGTTGGCGCACTTTGATGTTCACTTTGCGTCGCAGGGCAAGCACCATAGATGTCACTTTTTGGGCCATCTCCATCTTAGATTCCAACTCGCAGTCAATCATGTCATTGTCAGCCTTAGGGAAGAGTGTGAGGTGTACCGATTCAGCGTTGTCACGACCTGTCGCACCAATCAGGTCCAGATAGAGTCTGTCAGCATAGAATGGGGCAAAAGGTGCGAGAAGCTTGGCAACAGTCTCCAAACACAAATACAGGGTTTGGTATGCCGACAGTTTGTCGGTGCTCATTTCCTTGCCCCAGAAGCGCTTGCGGTTAAGACGCACGTACCAGTTTGACAAATCGTTGTTTACAAAATTTTCAATCAGTCGTCCAGCCCTTGTTGGGTCGTAGTCTTGAAGTTCGCTGTCAACACCCTTAATCAGTGTGTTGAGCTTTGACAGAATCCAACGGTCTATTTCCGGCCTGTTCTTCATGTCTATATCGGGCTGCGAGTAATCGAAGCCATCCACATTGGCATACTGGCTGAGGAACGAATATGTGTTGAACAGGGTACCAAAGAACTTCCTTCTCACCTCGTCAACACCATCCGGGTCAAACTTTAGGTTGTCCCATGGCTCCGAGTTGGTCATCATATAGAATCTCACAGGGTCAGCACCATATTTGTCAATCATCTCGAATGGATTGGTCACGTTTCCAACGTGCTTGCTCATCTTGTTGCCTTTGGCGTCAAGCACCAGACCGGTGGAGATGACATTCTTAAAAGCTATGCTGTCAAACACCATTGTTGCGATAGCGTGCAGTGTGAAGAACCAGCCGCGCGTCTGGTCTACACCCTCGTTGATGAAGTCGGCGGGGAATGCTGTTCTCTTGTCAATTTTGTCCTTGTTCTCGAACGGATAGTGAATCTGGGCATATGGCATAGAGCCAGAGTCAAACCACACATCAATGAGGTCGGTCTCGCGGTGCATCGGCTTTCCGCTCTTGCTCACCAGTACAATGTTGTCTACATAGGGCCTGTGCAAGTCAATGCGATCATAGTTGGCCTGGCTATAGTCTCCGGGCACAAAGCCCTTGGATTTCAACGGATTTGTATTCATCATGCCGGCACTGACCGCTTTCTCTATTTCGTCATAAAGCTCTTGCAGACTTCCGATGCAGATTTCCTCTCCTTCTTCATCGCGCCAAATGGGCAATGGTGTTCCCCAAAAGCGAGAGCGCGACAGGTTCCAGTCATTCAAGTTTTCCAGCCAGTTGCCAAAGCGACCGCTTCCCGTTGACGCTGGTTTCCAGTTAATGGTCTTGTTCAGCTCAGACATGCGCTCTTTCTTGGCTGTTGATCGGATAAACCAAGAATCAAGCGGATAATAGAGCACAGGCTTGTCTGTGCGCCAACAGTGTGGGTAGTTGTGAACGTGCTTTTCTATCTTGAGCACTGTCCCAGCCTGTTTCATCTCCATGCAAATCACCACATTGAGGTCTTCGTCCTTGGCGGCGGCTTTCTCATCGTATTTTCCACCCACATTGTATTTCGGATCGTATGCATTCTTTACGTAGTCTCCAGCGTGACGAGAATATGCTTTCTCGTCAACACAGTTGGCAACAAAGTTTGCGTCAAGGTCATCAATGCAGTAGTACTTGCCTTCTGGGTCGACCATCGGTCTGGTCTCCCCCCTCTTGTTAATAAGGAATAGCGCGGGGATATGGGCGTCTTTTGCCACCTTGGCATCATCGGCACCAAAGGTTGGTGCGATGTGCACAATGCCCGTACCGTCATCAGTTGTCACATAATCACCAGGAATTACCCTAAAAGCCACGTCTGCCATCTCAACATACTTGTTCTTGCCATCCTCACTGCCAAACTGTTTGTCGGGATGCGTCTCTGCGTATGCTTTCACGAAATCGGCGGCATTGGCATCCAATTTCTGGCACGGTTTCACCCAAGGCATAAGTTGTTTGTAGCGGTAGCCACAGAGCTGTTCTCCCGTGTAACTGCCTACTATTCTGTAAGGCACTACCTTGTCACCACGCTTGTAGTCTTCCATGCCTTTCGTCTCTCCGTCTGGGCTAAAGTAGGCGGAAAGCCTTGACTCTGCCATGATAACAGTTATCTTCTCGCCGTTATAAGGATTGTAGGTCTTAATAGCCACATACTTGATTTTCGGCCCTACACAGAGGGCTGTGTTCGAAGCCAGCGTCCAAGGGGTTGTTGTCCATGCTGCGAAGCAGGCCCTGCCCCACTCCATCCATTCTTCGGCAGGAGAGACAATTTCAAAGAGTGCCGTACAGGTGGTGTCTTTCACATCGCGGTAGCAGCCAGGCTGGTTAAGTTCATGTGACGAGAGACCTGTTCCTGCCGCCGGGGAATAGGGCTGAATCGTATAGCCTTTGTAGAGCAGCCCCTTGTCATAGAGCCGTCTGATTAGCCACCATAGGGTCTCTATATACTTGTTGTCACAAGTGACATACGGATGGTCAAGGTCTACGAAATAGCCCATTTCCTCGGTGAGCTTCCGCCATTCAGCCGTGAACTTCATCACGTTCTCGCGGCACTTGCGGTTGTAGTCTTCCACTGAAATATACTTGGCTGACGCTTTATTGTCAATGTCGGCCTTTGTAATGCCAAGTTCTTTCTCTACACCGAGTTCAACGGGCAGTCCGTGGGTGTCCCAGCCAGCCTTGCGATGTACTTGAAACCCCTTCATGGTCTTGTATCTGTTGAACGTGTCTTTAATTGACCGCGCCAATACATGGTGGATGCCAGGATGTCCATTGGCGGATGGAGGCCCCTCAAAGAACACAAACTGCGGGCAACCCTCGCGCTCGTCAATACTCTTATGGAACACATCGTTTCTGTTCCACATCTCCAATATCTCGCTGTTCACCTTCGTCAAGTCAAGTTCGCTATGCTTGGCAAATTTTCTGGCCATATCTGTTTCGCTTAAAATGTCATGATTTTGTTAATTGGCGCAAAGTTACTATTTTTTTCCAACTCTCCAAAGGAGATTTGTTTTAAGTAATGTTTAAAAAAGGGCTTTGACTGACTTGTCATAGATTTTTAACCTCAAATTTGTCTTTAGATTTCGTCCCAGGTTGCTACTTGTTTCGGACAGTTTGCTACGGCTATGGCGAGACGCCGCCGGCAGCAAGATGCCGAATGAAACGGCGGCAAGAATCGAAAAGATTGAAAGTAAACCCCACATTACCGTCTTTCTAATGGCCGATTTGGGTTATTAACAGCTTTCCAATCAGGTCAGTTTCACGAATTTAGGCTATTGGTTACGTCCGAGCAAGCTACGCAATGTGAAATAAGTCCACTCTTGAATACAAAACAGTTTCCATGAGGGTGTTGGCCAATAGCCAAACTTCGCCACCGTCCTTCTGCTCAGCATGCTGCGGTCAATCGTCCTCCAGTAGTTGCGCAGTGTCCAGAGTCCATACCTGCGGCCGCGCTCTCCAAGCCGTTGGTGGTTGCAGTAGTAAAACTTGAAAGTGTCTACCAGATTGAGCCACCTCACATTCTCGTATTCGGCCTGAATATCCCGATCCAGACCGAGCCTTCGTATCGTCCGCGCCATTGACTCGTTGGCTTTCAGATAGTCAAAACGCAAGACATGCACTCCATGGGTGGCCGACTTGGGATGCTGCCGGTAATGGTAGACACCGTGACAGTGGCCCACATTCCGTGAGGCGAGATAGTGCACGCGAGTAGTGTTGTCATCGCTATACAGGCGACACGTTGTGTCGTAGGGGTACCGTTTGTGCAGCCCTGCCCTTATCATATAGAGGCCGTGAATAGTCCATGTGAGACTGAGCCTGAAAGCTGTCATGCCGTCCATCCGGCTGAAGTCGGGCATGACGTACGGCTTCCTCCCGCCATCGGGGTAGACAAACTCCACGTCAAAGAGCACGGAGTCAACCTCGCTGTCACGGTCAAGCACCTCGACAGCGCGCTCAAGGGCATCGTCCGACAGCCAGTCATCGGCATCAAGCATGCAAACATATTCGCCTGTAGCCTCGCACAGTGCGATGTTGCGCGCCACCGCCTGACCCATGTTGCGCTTGAGGCTGATTACCCTCACCCTGCTGTCGGCGTTCTGCCAGTCGGCCAGCAGATTGCGCGAACCGTCTGAGGAGAAGTCGTCAACACAGATCAGTTCCACATCGTGCAGCGTCTGCCGCAACACAGATTGAACGGCCTCGTTAAGATAGGGGGCGGCATTATAGACCGCCATCAGAACTGTCACTTTAGCCATGGTGTTGATTTTTTTGTTTAAGGATGTCCCATAGCGAGGTCTTGCTACGCAGGATGGCTGCCGAAACGCCAGTGCTTGCCAGCACCACCGCCAGTCCTGCCATCCAGTAGACCAATCCGCTGAGTGTGAGCGTGCAGAGATAGGCCAACAGACCGAGCGGAAGCTGGAGCGCCACACAGCGCAGCACCTGAGGCGTGAGCGAAGTGCCATAATGGGCATGGGCGAAGGCAAGCAGCACCGCAGCCTCAAGCACATAGAGTGCCAGCAGCGCCACACCTGTGCCTAACAACCCCATCCAGTTGAACAGCACCGTGACAAGCATCACCAGCAAGATGTCGTAAAAGGCCTCCATCAGCAGATAGTATTTCGACTCGCCCGTAGCCAGCATAATATAGGAAACTGGCAGCGTCACCGCACGTAAATACATGGCTATGACCATCACCTGCCCCATGGGGACAATGGGCGCAAACCGCGCCGAGAACAACAGGGGCACAACGACAGGCAGGGCCACAATAAGTGCAGACAGCATGGGTGAGACAATGAGCAGTGAAACCTCAATCTGGCGGTTTACTATCCGGTTGCGCTCCATGGGGTCATGGTTGGCTGCCGAAAGCCGCGGAAAGTAATCGGTTTCCATAGCCGAGAACACCATGCCGGCATAGGTCACGCAGAGCATGTAGGCAGAGTTGTAGAGGCCCACCACGTCAAGGTCGCCTCGCACATTGAGAAAGGAGCGCACCAGCAGCTCGGCCCCGCTGCCCATGATGCCCGCAGCAGTGTAGGCCACTCCCAGCCGCACCATGCCCATGCCATCGCCAAGGAGTCTGGCCCCCACTGCCTTGAGGGGGAACAGGCGAAGGCTGAAGTGCAGCGTAACCAGCATGGTGGCCAGCGTGGTAAGTACAATCACAGGCACGATGCCCGCCTCGCAAAAGAAGTAGAACACAGGCACGGAAATGGCCAGTGTGGCCACGATGGATGCCAACTGTATCAGCGCCAGCTGTCTGAGCCGGCGCACGCCCTTGAGGATGGCCGTCTCGCCACCCGTCACGGCCAGCATCCCTACTGCCGGAGACAACAGTATAAAGTGCAGGGTGTGGTCGCCCCATGCGAAAGTGCTGTCGCTCAGGAAGGGCCCCAGAACAATGCACAGCAGTACGCCAAAAAGTGCCACAAGCAGCGTCCACGAGCGGATGACCCCCACGTAGTGCTCCAGTGCTGCGGTGTCACCGCGGTCATACAGTTCTGACACGTGTCGCACGGCACTGAACGAAATGCCAAAGGTGGAAGCCTGCGAGACAAAGTTAACCACCGTGTTGAAGAGCGACACCAGCCCCATGCCTCCAGGGCCCAGCAGCACGGCCACTATCTTGTTGCGCAGCAGCCCCATAAGGATGCTCAAGCCCTGCACGCCACCGAAAACGCCTGTATATTTAAGAATGTGTGTGTAGCTGTTGGTCTCCTTGCGTGTCATTGAAAGCAGTCCCTCATTAAGCGTTTCAGCCACCCAGTGTCCGACCAGCTGAAGTCTGGCAGCGACAGCAGTGTCCTGTAAAGGCGGCGCTTTTCCTTGGGGACAAGTGGCCACAGCGTGCGCTCATGCACTCGTACAGTCTTGCCCCCTATTGTCATGTAGTAGACGGTGCGCACAGGATAGAGAATGTCCTCGGCCGCGCTGAGGTCTACAGACGATACGTTGACAAAATCGGATATTTCAACGCTCGTTATCTGTCTGTTGGCATAAGCCATCTGCTGATAAGCCTCCATGTCAATTGTTCTTGAGCGACAGAGCACGTTTCCTCCCACCGTATCTACAACTTCTGCCAGTAGTGTATCTATCCTGACAAAGGTGGCGCTGTCGAATTCAACCCTCGCAATGGCCTGCGTGCGGGCTTGCATGGTTGTGTTGCCTCGCTTGTAAACCAGCGAGCCGTTACGCATGAAAATGTTAGCCATCTTCTTCAGCGTGCTGCCGTTGTTCAGCACGATGACCGCTGGCTTGAACATGGCGAACTCCGTAGTGCGCCTCACGAGGTTCTGCGCCTCAAGCGGGAGCGCGACCACCAGCAGTGCTGCTGCGACTGCCAGTGCGGTGAGTGCTCGTATTGTCTTGTTGTCTTGCATTGTCATGTCACTCCATAAGTTGGTGTTCCGTTTTTAAGGGTGTGGCCCGATGGTTGCCTTCGAAAGGCCTGAACTTTACTGCAAACTTACAAAAATTCCCAGGAATATCTTCAAAAAATGTGAGAAAAATAACGCCGATACAAAATCTGTAACAGGCTATAGAGTCAACCAGCTTCTATCTTGAATGTTTAATCTGTCACAGGCGAGAGACAACGGCTTGCCATTGCGGAAATAAAATAATCCGTTTGAAAAAACACCTAGACCTGTTGGAAGACGGCCGCTTTTGGCTCACCATACGGCCCATACTGCAGCGCTAGACGGCCCGTATTGCGGTGTCATTCGGCCCATATCGCAGTGTGAAACGCACCGTTCAGCCGCACAATACGGCCCATTTTGTCATGCATCGTTACCTACCAAGTTTAATATGGCCAGATTGTACGACAAACTAAACCAAAATCGGCTATCAGCGAAACATGCCCATGACATCGCCAATTTCGGACTGAGGACCGATTTGGGCTAAAGGTGCGCTGCGCTGTTGCTACCCCTGGGTTATTCAACTTGGCACGTTATTTGCAGTGCAGAAATAACTATTTTAATAAATACATCAATAAAAAAAAGTTATGCAAAAAGGTAATATTGGGGTTACAACAGAGAATATATTCCCCGTCATCAAAAAGTTTCTCTACTCAGACCATGAGATTTTCCTACGTGAAATGGTGTCTAACGCTGTAGATGCCACGCAGAAAATGAAAACCATGGCCGAGAAAGGTGAGTTCAAAGGTGATTTAGGTGACTTGACTGTGCATGTCAGTGTGGACGAGAAAGCAGGAACCATCACCATCAGTGACCATGGCATCGGCATGACCGAAGAGGAGATTGACAAGTATATTAACCAGATTGCATTCTCGGGGGTCAATGACTTTTTGGAGAAATACAAAGACAACGCCAACAATATCATCGGACATTTTGGTCTTGGCTTCTACTCTTCATTTATGGTCAGCAAGAAAGTGGAGATTGTCACTCGCAGCTACCGCGATGGAGCAAAGGCCGTAAAATGGAGCTGCGATGGCAGTCCGGCATACGAGATTGACAATGCGGAAAAGGAGGGTCGAGGAAGTGACATCATTCTCTATATTGACGAGGATTGCAAGGAATTTCTTGACAAGCACAAGATTCAGGAACTGCTGAGTAAGTACTGCAAGTTCATGCCGGTTCCAATAGCTTTCGGCAAGAAGACAGAATGGAAAGATGGCAAGGAGCAGGAGACAGCGGAGGACAACATCATCAACAATGTAGAACCACTGTGGACTAAAGCCCCAAGCACGCTGAAGGATGAAGACTACAAGTCGTTTTACCGTACGCTCTACCCCATGCAGGACGAGCCGCTGTTTTGGATTCACCTCAATGTGGATTACCCATTCAACCTTACCGGAATCCTCTACTTTCCACGCATCAAGTCGAATATTGACTTGCAGCGCAACAAGATACAGCTCTACTGCAACCAAGTGTTCGTAACCGATCAGGTAGAGGGCATTGTTCCTGAATTTCTCACGCTGTTACATGGTGTGATTGACTCTCCTGACATACCGCTGAACGTAAGCCGAAGCTATCTGCAAAGCGACCGTGACGTGAAAAAGATTTCTACTTATATCACCAGAAAAGTGAGCGACAGGCTGCAATCTATCTTCAAGGAAAATCGCAAGGAATATGAGAGGAAATGGGACAGTCTGAAACTGTTTATCAACTATGGAATGTTGAGTGATGAAAGTTTCTACGACCGCGCCAAGGACTTTGCCTTGATGAAAGACACCGAGGGCAAGTATTTCACTTTTGAGGAGTACAAGACTCTCATCAAAGACAACCAGACAGACAAGGAGGGGCAAACGGTCTACCTCTATGCCACAAACAAGGAAGACCAGTACAGCTATATTGAGGCAGCCAAGGCTAAAGGATACAGCGTACTGTTGCTTGACGGCCAGCTTGACGTTCCTGTCATTTCCATGCTCGAGCAGAAATTTGAGAAGAGCCGCTTCACGCGTGTTGACAGTGATGTCATAGACCGCTTGATTGTCAAAGAAGATGCCAAGCAGAACCAACTTGAAACGGGGGAACGTGACAACTTGTCAGCAGTATTCAGCAGTCAGGTGCCCACCATTGAGCACGCTGAGTTTATGGTTGACGTTCAGTCTCTCGGCGAGCAGTCACTGCCTGTTGTCATCACACAAAATGAGTATATGAGACGAATGAAAGACATCAGCCGCTTCCAGTCGGGATTGAATTTCTATGCTCAGATGCCCGACAGCTACAGCATGGTGCTTAACAGTGACCATCCTCTGATTAAGAAAGTACTTGCTGACTGTAAGGCTCACACCGAGGAATCACTGAAGCCTGTTGTCAGCGAGCTGAAAGGTTTGCAGGTTCGCTTGTCTGCACTCCACCAAAGCCAGAGCAAGAAAAAGCCAGAGGAGATTACGCAAGAGGATAAAGACGAAGTGAGCAATACGGAGAAGGCTCTGAACGAGCAGCGCGACAAGAAAAAGGGCATTTTGGCAGACTACGCCAAGACCAATGATATTGTTCACCAACTCATAGACCTTGCCCTGCTGCAGAATGGTATGTTAAAAGGGTCTGCCTTGAACGCTTTTCTCAAGCGTTCTGTCAGTATGATTAAATAACCCTTTTTAAATCAAAACTGCTGTTAATCAAGTAGGAGGTAAACACTATTCATGGGTGTTTATCTCCTACTTTAGTGTTTACCACCACCCGCATACCTCCGTATATGCGGTTTCGCATACGGCAGTTCCGGCTCTGTAGTTATTTCCGGCTCTGTAGTTTTTTAATGCTGTTTTCAGTATAAATTCACTTTAACGAAAAACGAGGAACTTTCTAAGGTTCCTCGTCCATTGGCGGTGTGTACGGGACTCGAACCCGTGACCTCCTGCGTGACAGGCAGGCATTCTAACCAGCTGAACTAACACACCTTTGTTGTTTTGCGTGTGCAAAGGTAGTCATTTTTTTCAAAACGGCAAACTTTTGTTTGAAAATAACGCCTAAAAAAGCCTAAATTCCACAACACTATTATAAATTAAACTTTTTAAGTGCCTGAGCAACAAAAAGTTGCTCAGGATTTTGCCATATCGAAGAATTCACTTATCTTAGTGTTGCAAATATAAACAAGAGCACTACTGTCCACGAAAAATTTTTAACGCTTCAAAAAGTAACAATTTGATAGCTACCCATCAAAATTGAGGCTGCGTTGCTTATATTTACCTTCAATGGCCTCTTCCTCTTTTTGTTCAACGAGCAGGTCACGTAATGGCATTTTAGTCAGTAATGCGATGCTCAAAATCCTCAGGACATCGTATGTTTGCAGCTTTATTTTCAAAGTTTTCATTGTTTCTGTTTCAGTTGAAGATTTGGAGTGGTATGTATGTGAAGTTTTGTCTTGTGAGTGGAAAACAGAGGCAAATGTCTGAAGGAAACGCCTGAACGTGGTGATGTCCTCCGGCTTGTTGTCAGTCAAGCATCTTGGGAAGCGGTATGCCGTGGGCGGTGAAGTCAGCGGCAAGAGCATCCGTAAGAACAGGAGCCGACTCGTCTTCAAAATCAGTCAGTTCATCAACGAATCCCCAGGCAAGCGCCCCCTCCGCCGTCAGCCATCCGCCCACTTTCATGAGCGCGAGCAGGTCGGCGGATTTCTTCTTGCACGCGATGGCGGCAGCACTGGCGTTCATGCCGACAAAGTGAACACGGACGTTGCCGTGGCGGCGGAAAGCCGAGGAGATGGAGAGCGCGGTGTTGAGCTGTCCGCCCAAGGAGTCAATGAGGACGGCGACCTCCTTGTCGGTGTTTTTGTTGAGCACGAAGTCAACATAGTCGGAATCGAAGTCCCAACCGCCGACATATCCCTTTAGGTGAATATTGTATTTGGTCTTTGCCATGATGGAATTTGTTTGGTGTGGGGCAAAGAGACCTTATTCTATATGTTGGCTAAAAGACGGAAAAAATGTAACTTTGTGCGGAGAACTGAAGAACTAAAGATATGAAAGATATGGATAAATATTGGGAAAATGCCGAGCATTACTTCCAAATAAATAACTGAAGTTTCCCACCCTTAGAAAGATGGCGTAAAATAACAGTTTCTCAAAAA
>ERZ808286.712-NODE-712-length-19989-cov-3.967744_pt1 | contig 19989 bp, 22 predicted proteins | sample MGYA00521276_ERZ808286 | MGnify/ENA primary metagenome ERZ808286 (study PRJEB31516, sample SAMN03275607) | gut metagenome | biome: mammalia-associated habitat; material: feces | host: Papio cynocephalus | place: Kenya | collected 2012-08-01 ... | reverse complement strand
AAAAATATGAATACATTATACAAACATTTTGAAATTTTAGAAGACCCACGCGATTCCCTAGGGGGGTGTCATTTTTTTCGACCCTCCCCCCTGTGTCCAATACTATAAAAACATATTTATTTTGTATTTGGATTGTCTATTTTCTTGTATTTTACATACAAACCTTGTTTATTGAATGCTCCTTCGAACAATAATTGATCAGCTGCTTCATCCATTTCGCCATCATCAATTGAATCCGGAAGAATCTTACTATTACTTACTAGTCTAGCTAACCTTTCACAAGTGTAATAGCCTTTTGACAAGTCATAGAAGTACCATTGATCCCATTCAGTGAATGGATTGTAAGGATTGTCTTCTGTTGTTAATCTAAACTTTTCCATTTCAGTCTATTACTCCTTTCCTAATAAGTATTTAACTACTGTACTTGTAGAAACTCCTAATAAATCAGCAATCTCTTCATTTGTATACCCTTTGTCAGAAAGACTTTTTATTCTACCTATTTGATTATTACTTAGCATATCTCGGTTCTTATACGGAGTTGCTAATTGTCTAACTCTCTTTTTATCAGCAAATCTTAGTATGCTTTCTAATGTGGATTTAGTTACAGCGCCCGCTTGAATAGCAGCCCATTCTTTATCCGATATTATAATTTCTTTCCTTTTAGCGCCAACATTAGCTCTTGCTTTCATTAATAAACGAGTGGCTAATGTACTAGCTTCCTCCTCTGTCATATGAGGATTTTCTTGTTTTTTTATTTTTAGTTCAGACGCAGCTATCATTTGAGCATGCCTTTCTTTAGGAGTATTTTTTAAAGCTTCATTTAGTTGATATCTTAAATCAGCAACTTCTTCTGAATATACCTTAGCTGCGGATGGAGAATATGGAATGTCCTCAGTGGATAACATTTCTTTTCTAGCATTGTTTGCTAAACTCTTCATTTTATTAGCATAGTCAGCATAAAGAGTTTCTTGTTTTAAACTTCCTGGTTTTCCAGACATTAAAGTTGTAGCATCGTCTGTATATGCCATTTTAGATATTTTTACTGTAATTGGTTTTTCAATAACATTTTCAGTTGAAACCTTCCTATAATCTCCAGTTTCTTTATCTTTATAAAACAAATCTCCATTTTTTTCATATACTTTAGCCTTTACTTTTTTACCTTTAGAATTAGTATATTCAACTTCCTTATACATCGTATTAGTATTTCTGTATAATTTTTTACCAGTTTTAGGATCTATAAAAAGAGTACGCTTTCCTTCTTGTCCATATATTTTTCCGGTTTTTTCATCTAAATATAATTTATTTTTTTCATCAATTAAAGTTAAAATATTACCAGTATCTTTTGCTACAAAAGCACCTTCTTTTCTTTCTTTAATTTCGATAGGACTTTTTGATCTAGATAATATAGTGCTTGCTCCAGCTCTTATTCTACCTGTTTTAGGATCTATATGACCTTGGTATTTAGCATGCAAAGCATCTATATTATTATCTTTAGCACTTTGTTTATAGTCTAAATCATGCTTAACAGCATCGATTACGACCATCGAATGTCTGACAGCAGCTGCTAGTTCATCTTCAGAAGCTCCGCCTAATGTCATATCCGTAATTAAATTCGAAACAACCCCCATTTGTTTTTGTTTATAAGCATCTTCCATTAAAGGATATTCGATTCCATTTCTTGAAGCATGTTTTTTACCATTTTCATCTGTCCAAACTTTATCCGGGCCATAACTTAATGTTGGGTCAAATCCTTTTAATCCTTTCAAAGGATCCTTAGAACTAATTTTAAATTTATTAGGTTGTAACGGAATAACCATTACTGTATCACCATCAAAATCAGCGCCTGATAATATTTGAGCGGTTGTAGAATTAATGCCAATAGCATCTTTTCCATTAGGAGTAATATAATCAATGCCCTCTTGATTTCTATTATTTACTTTAACGATAGGTATTTCAAATATACCGCCATGCGGATATCGAATTAATGCTAATTCAGAACCATCTTTATAATTAGGAGCATAACATTCTCCATCTTTAATAGTTTTTAAAGGAAGAATAACCTGATATTTTTGACCTGGAAAAGCTGCAGCTTTTAAATCGACAGCGGCTTTATCACATTTATCAGCAAATTCTATTAACATAGTTTTTCTAATTGTAGGATTAGTTACTTGTAAAATATCGTTATACTCTTCTTCTTTATACATTTTAGCTAAATTAAGTTGTCTTTCAATAGTTTTAGCCGGTTGCTTTCCTAACATTTGAGATGGTAACTCTTTAGACCATTCAGCCCAATCTCCTTCATCTGCTCTCTTATTAATTAAAGACAATTGATATTTACCTTTATCATCTAAATAATAACTTTGTCCACCATGTTTATATGAACCTGGATAATCAATATCTTCTTTAATAGCCGACCCAAATGGATTGTCAGGATCTTTTTTTAAATTATCTTCTATAGATTTTAAAGCTCCAAGTTTTCCTTTAGATTGAGATTTGTTGCTATTAAATATAACATCTACTCCTTCTGGAAAATCTTTATCATCTCCATATACGGCCATTCCCTTAATATAATATTTATCATCGACTAAAATTCTAACTTGAGCATAATTAGAATCACCTAAATATAAGTCTTTTACTCCTCTACGAATCTCAACCAAACCATCTTTGACAGTTCCACCATCTTCAGCAAAACGAACCATTAATCTTTTAGAATCCATAGATTTAGGATATTGGTATTTTAAAATAGTATCTCCATTATCAGGACTGATATAATCACTTAAATGACCTATTTCTTTGAAATTATGTATATCTTTCTCTTCAACACCAGGTTTTGCCAAAACTTTAAGCGTTGTATATTGACCTTTATGTGTCGATTGAGGAACTCTAGCATAATATACATTATATCCTTCTAATTTAAGTCTTTCTATAGCAGTATCAAATTTTGGTCTAGTCATATTCAACTCTCGTTCAACACCAACTCCTATATCAAGAGTATTTTTTTCATCAACAATTTTCTTTAATTGATCTGCAGTTGATTTAGTAATAGTCATTCTAATTTTATCTTCTTGTTCTAATAACGAACGAACTGTTGATTCATTAATTGGTTTTTTATCAGGATTATATTTTTCTCCTAATTCTTTACCAATTTGAACTTTACTTTTTCCTTCTTCGAGACCTTTTTTAATAAAATTAATTTTATCAGCTTTAACGTCTTCAATATCAATCATTTTTAATTGTCTTAATTCTGTTGTGGATATTCCAAGACCTTTAGCTATATCAACTTCATTCATTCCTTTTTTCTTTAAAGCATCAATATAATCTTTAAAATCACCAATAGTTTCATGTTGATAAGGATTTTTACCAGATCCTTTAGGATATCGACCAGAACCTCTTCCTGGAGGATTATCATCTGCTCCAACACCGATATGTTGTAAATAATCCCCTAATTTTTCTAATAATTCATCTTCTCTAAAATCTTCTAATAGATCAGATTGTTTTAAAAAATCTTCTTCGTCTAAATATTTATTGAAAATATAACCTGGATTTTTAATGTATTCGATGTTAGTATGTAAAACATGATCTCTATATTCTTCCCATGCTGTTACAAACCATTTTTGATCATTGTACTTATTAGAAAAAGAATCAAGAGTTCCACAAACACTTTCAGGCAAACTACAATAAAAATCTTTATTTAATTTTTTATCAATAAATTCATTTTTTATCATTTATACACCCTCTCTTTCTAAAAATATTTGTATCAATTCTGATCTATTTTCAATTTTATCCATATAATCTTGAATAATATCTGGAGTTGGGTTATCAATAACAACTTCCAAATTTTGATATATTCTACATTCTATTAATTTTAATGATTTAGGATTCACATGATACTCTAAACAGAACAAAGCAGCATAAATATAAAGTTGTCTCATATCAGCTTGATTAATTCCATTTTTATAGTCATGTATTCTTAATATTTTTTCTTTTTCATAATAACCAATGGCATCGGTAGTTCCAAAACAATAATTGTTATAATATAACAAAATCTCAGATGACATGTGAAAACCAATAGCATCATTAACAAATGGAATCAAATTTTCTAATATTAAATTTGGATCATAAGCTTCTCTTGGTACATAAGCTTTATATAATGTCATCTCTATTAAATGTGTGTCATGTTTATTTAATCTCATTCTACTTACAATACAATCATGTGCTAATTTATGTATAGCAGTTCCTATTGTTTGAGCAAATTGTGAATAATATCTATTTTCAAAAGTTATATTGTCATAATTAACCCAATGATAATTACTAGCTCCCATAAAAGCATGCTTTCCTTCTAAATCTTTGTGATTATTCCAAATCATAAAAACCTCCTTTATAAAAATAAATCATGCTATAATATTAGGTTTAACATCATAGTTACTAATAAAACTAGTCAAATCTTCATTCATTTTATTAATTAATTTTAAATCTTTGTTTTGATTAATATAATCATTTACAAATATTAAATGATTAACCATTTTTTGCAATATATATTCTGTATTTTCTGGATATATGAATGCTGCGAAAGACATAGCATTCATTTTATTAATATAAAAATCTTGATTTGGTCTATGGCTTGCGGTTTTAGTTTTTTTACACTCCAAAACAGCCCATGCATATCCATATAAAATTAGTAAATCAGGAATGCCTTGAATATAATTGGCATCTAATTTAAAAACCATAGAACCTGGTAAAATATTTTTAATAGTTCTAATTAAACTAGCTTGAAATATATTTTCGTTTTGCATTCGATCATCACTCCTTAAAAAATAAAAGAATATGTAAAAAAAAATAAAAGTACTTGCAATAAGTACTCTTTATCTATTTCATACTTTTATTAAAATATAATAATTTCTTACTTTAGATAGGAGCCAAGATATTCTTCTCTCTCCATAACAGGCCATGTTTTTTACGCGACCTTATAAAAATAAGTATAACCCCATCTTGTAGCTTGATTTTCAAACCAAATAGCATCATAAGCTTTTAAATTGTATATACCTTTTTTATTTTGATGTCTTCTATACCAAAATCTAATTACAGAAGGAATAGATATAACGAATAACATTAACGGTCCCCATATAATATTTTGTAATCCATGTCCACATTCATGTAAAACAACACATTCATTATTTTTGCAATCATTCGAAACGAAGAAAAAACATCCCATTTCAAAACCCCATCCTCGTCCGAATGATTTCGGAAATATCCCATAGACTCTTCCTTTAAAGACTTTGAATTGTTTTATAATAAAGAATGGAATCATCATTAGTAATCCAATGATAGATGCTAACAAACCCCAAGTGAATGATAAAATATAAAATAGTATGTTGTTTTTAACAATATATCTAAGAACTTTATTTGATCTATTTTTATTCATTTTTAAACCTCCTTGTCATTTGTCAAAAATTTCTCTATATTATTTATTTTTAAAAATTTTTATTTTTATTAAAAAATAGAAATATTTTTGACATTTGACACAAAAAGGTATTTTTTTCTTAAAATCATTAAAAAAAGGCCTAAAAATACCCAAAAATAGCCCTTTTTAGCATATTCTCATCAAATTTTCTATGTCAAAAATTCTTGTCAAAAATGGTCTGTGTCAAAAATTTTTGAAAATTAAAAAGAAAAAATTTTTTTAAATCTCGAAAAAAGTGTTTTTGTGTCAAAAATGTGACACTTTTTAAAATATTTTTGACAAGGTTTTCATACCCTCAATAATATAACTTTTTCCTAAACCAAAGTCAATATCGTTAGCCTCTCTCAATTTATATGTAAAGAAAGGAACTTGACATATAAATTCAATATAACGTACCCCAATATCCTCGTCAGAAAGACCCTCTGGAATATTATATGTATTAACAATATAGTCTTTGTTATTTCGAATATAATCACATAATTGATCATAATGTTCTCTAGAAACAATAGTACTTTTTGTTTTTCGCAATATATTATATCGTACTGGATCTAGAACATCATTATCATATAAAAAACTATAAAGATATTGTTGCGGAAGCTCTTCACAAGTGAATGTTATTTCAAATTTAAGTTTGACATCTTTTGGCATATAATCTGTAAGAAATTCTCCAGGATATCTCTTAAAATAATAACATTGTAATTCATGAACTTCTGGTCTAATAATAATACGATCTCTTAAAACTCCATTACGAAGCATTCTCGTATAATGATTAAATTTCAAAACAAATACCTCTTCTTTTTGATTTGGAAAAATAACTTTGAGAGATATTTTTTCAACAGGTAGTTTAATCAAATATGAATGTTCAGTTTTGACTTTTTTCGGATGTTTAGTCAATTCATCAACATTAACAATAATATTATCTCGATTATTAAAAAAGCAGATATTAACGGTTTTTAGATCGTTAGTAATATATCCATTTTTCTTCAATAATTCAAAGTAATATCCTAAAGTATTTTTTTCTAACATGTAATCTCCTTAAACTATAGTGTGTAAAATATAGATGATACCATTAATTATTATTTATCTTCTGAATCAAAATCGACTGTTTTATCGGAATCATCGTCTAAATTAGCATTAAAAACAAATATTTTTTTATCGCCATGTTTTTTATTAATTCCAATATAACTTTTGAGGACAGCTTTTGTAATATATGCTCCATAACAAACTGCCGCTATTCCAAAAGAAAGAGTTGCTAAACCAATTGTAAATCTTGCGGTTGCATTAACGGTTGTAGTTGCTTTATCCAATAAATCATTAAAAATTTTCATAATTAAATTACTCCTTTATTCTTTTTTTTTCTCCAAATCAGGTTCGTAAGTTGGGCTATTTGGATCTTCCCAACTATTGTAAATTTCACAGCAATCTATAACATCAAAGTTTTTACTTTTTATAGGTTCGCCATTTGAATCTAAGTCAAATATAGACATCTGTTTATTTTCTTCTTTTTTATCAAATTTAGGAGCGAATCCTTTTTCAGAAAATGTTTTCTTTTTCTTTAAAGTTCTTGATATACTACTGTCAATTTTACTTGATGATATTAAATGATAATAATACAAATCTTTATAAGGCGTATTCCTTCTATCTATACGTCCAGCAGCTTGTACCATCATTTTATAAGAATATGATTGACTATAAAACACAATTGTGTCTGTAGTAATACAGTTCCAGGCCTCAGAGCCAGCATTATATTGTACCAAATATACCCAATGATCTGTTCTTAAAAGATCTTCGTGTTTATGACCATTCCATTCAGTCATAGGATATATGTCTTGAAATAAATTTCTCAATATCTCTAATTCAAAGTCGTGCGAATAGAATATAATTACTTTTTTTCGTAACCTAACAATGTCAAGCAATTTATTTTGTCTATCAACGCTTGAGTTTACTATTCTTCTTAATACGAGACAGTATTCTCCAGCATTCTCAATAGGTTTTTGCTTGAATACATTCCATCGATTATGTACTACAAAATCATATTCTTCTTTATTATAATTACATGTTATATCCATGTGGTGCGAAATAGTTGCTTTATCATAATTCAGCATCACTGTGATATGATTTCTATATTTAAGCAATTTTCCTTCATCAATATATTTTTCAACTTTAGGATAATTAGTAAATCTAGACCATACACAATGTCTTTTTTCAAAGTCTGTTTTATTTTTAAAAAAACCGTTCGCTATAAACACTGGAATATAATCATGCCAGGTGTCTCCAGGAGTTGCGGTTAATAATATCCATGGATTCTTTGCGGCTATTTTAAGAAAAGTCTTAACCCATTTTCCATAGCCAACAACTCTCTGCTCGTCAAATATGAAAAATGCATTTTCTACTGAAATATATTTACCGATATTATTCCAAGAATCTACTACAATTTTCATATTTTTATAATGACATAATTCAGGATTTGTTGATAGATAGAAATAAGTTAATTCTTTTTCCCATTCTAAAGTATCACGTTTTCGGGCAGTTGTTATAATATATAAATCAGGAGGATTTACCATTTCAACATAATGATCTACATTAACCTGACCTCCATATTTTTTATAATAAAAAGCGAGACCAGTTCTAGATTTACCAGAACCAGTCCCCCCATTTAATATGCAACCTACCTTCATCCGTTCCAAAGCATCTTCTTGGTCGTCAGATAAATTTATTACAGGCATATTCATTATTTCATAAATTCTTCATCTGATTCTAAGATTTCAGGATTAACACTAGGTTCTTCATCCCAATCTTCATATACTCCGCCAAAATCAGGAATGATTGTTTGAATAACATTTAATTGTCTTAAATAGAATACAGCGTTTCCTGGATTCGCTTTGGATTCTCTCATATTAAGTCTACAATCAGCACGATCAATATCGGCTCTATCTAAGCATCCAATTGTAACATCATCTAAGCTAGCACGACTCTTTTTAAGAATTACAGAACCGTCTGGAGCTGTGGTTTGTTTATTTGTATATAAAGTAACCATTGGTGGAAAATCAGAATCCATATTAACTTTTACATTAATATAATAGATACATGGATCTTCATTTGTTCCAGCAGCATTTTGAGGATATTTATGGATGTTTACATGCAAAGCTTTGTTTTTAACTTGACATTCGTCCAAGAATTCTTTTAAATCTGGTGGTAAAACAATATTAAAATTTTTAGCAGCATTTCCCCATTGGTTCTTCTGACCTGAGAAATTTGTGAATAAAAGAATGGCGTCTCTAATTTCAAGAATTCCTCTATCAAAGCACCATGTTGTTTTTTGAACTTTTTCAATTGCATTATTAACTAATTGACTCATTTTTTAATTCTCCTTTTAAATATAACTTGTTAATCATTTGTATTGGTGAACCATTCGTAATCACCAAATTTAGATATGGTTTCGATAGCAGTGTTTACGAGTTCATCATAATAACTAATATCAACATAAGCTTGCTTATTAGACGCAATGACTTCTTCGGATTCTAACCATCGATAACCTTTAGTTCCGACAACAGCATCATAACCTATAACACCGTCTTTTTTTATTTGTTCACGCACTAGTTCGCCTCCACCATATCCTGGTTTAATTGGAGTGAACAAACCAACACGTCCTACAAATTTATAAGAATGATAAGATGCTAATTTGGAATTTAACTCATCATCTGTTAATTCAGAATATATTTCATTATTTAAGAGTTTAATTTCCGGACCAGTCAACTTATCTCCTTTTAGTTTTTTATCTCTAATAATCTTTAATTTTTCTAAAATAGCTTCTTCATCATTTGACAAACCCTCATTCATATCCAAATACATTACTGTATTAACATTTTTTGTTTCGCATAAATCACTAAATTCAATTTGTTCATGACTAAAACATTTTTTAAATACATATGGTATTTGGAATTGCGTTCCGGTTGCAGTCCATCTTGTTGGGATTGGTTTATTATTTTTTATTGCATCTTCTCTTTTTTCGATATATTCTGGATCGTTTTTGTCTTCTAATGCAATATAAACTGCATCGTTAACTAAACAAATTCTTTCGTATACTGCTTCGACTTCAAAATCATACCCAAACTCTTTTCCTCTTTTTAAAATATAATCCTCTATTTCTTTTGTTGGATTTGCTATTTTAATGGAATCGGTTTTGATATGAACTACATCAGCGCCCATCTTTTGCACTTCATGTTTTAAAGTGCACATAAATAAAGCACCTCGTTTAGCAACTATATTATCAAGATTTCTTGGATCTTTAAATAAGTTATTAAACTTAGCTGAAGTTAGACCATATACAGAGTTGATTGCAATTTTCAAAGGTCCTGCTACATTAGCTTCTCCTAAAGCAATTAGTTCGTCAAAGAATTTAGATAATGCTCCATTAAAAGTCTTTTTAGCATTTTCCCAATCGCAATGTTTAACATATACTCTTAAATTTACAAGATCTGTAAAGTTTTTAGTATAGTTGTCACCAAATAAATTTAAAGCTATAACAGAATGTGGATGCATGGAAGCAACGTCTAAAGTTTTTACATTAGAATGCATTCCTGGATTAGCCCATACATATCCACCTTCACCAATTTCTTCTTCTATACCATCTATAAGTAAAGTACTTTTACCGTTTTGGAATTTATAGTTCGGAAAATAACATTTATCTTTATAACCATCACTGCGTAATCCAGTACTTAAGTCAGTATATAAGAATTGATGCTGAGGGGTTCTATCACCTCTAAATATAATTCTGCCAGTTAATTGATTAGTAGTATCATTAACAGTAGATATAATAGAAGGACATAAAATATTAGCTAATTTAACTAGAATTTCTCTAGACTTAAAATCTTTTTGGGTTGCTTCCCAAACTGCTTCTGTAGATATAACATCATTATCACAATATTCGGCAACACTTTCCCATAAATTTTCTGGTACTGGTTTATCCCAAGGTAATCCCAATTCTTGGTGATGTAATCCTAATTCAATTTCCCATTTCTTTAAAGATTGCTTTTTCTGAGCATAATCATAAATATCAGTATAACTTATGTTATATGCTTCTTGAAAGAATCCATCATTCAATTTAGATTTACTTACAATTATTTTTTGTGATAATTTATATAACTCTTCATTTGTATAACCTATTAATCTAGCATATAAAATGTGATTATCATATCGTCTACAATTAAATCCTATTAAATTATACTTTAATAATAATTCAATATCTTTTGGTGTAGGATTGATCATACGTACTACTTTATTATTTTCGCCAGGTTTTTTCCAATTAACTAAAAATAAGTTTGGAAATACTTCTACATCGAAAAATGCTATTTGTTTCTCGTCTTCTAAAATATCAGGAGCACTTGCTTCCTCTGATTTGAGATGCATTTTGTTAACTAGATTTATACAATATGTAGAATTATTTGTAGATCCTGCTGCAAAACATAATATAGCATTATACATATCACTAACATCATATTTCATTCCAGAATTATAAGCATCTTCAAGAATAGTAAATATAAAATCTACAGAAGGTTTAGTTGCACTATGATATTCTTTATTTAAATTTTTCTTAATCAAAGTTCTTAATGCTTTTTCATTTTGTATAGTATCGAAATTAATCATGTTTTTCTCCTTTTTTTTCGGTAAAGCTTCTTCTGGTAAATGATTAATCGTCTCAGAATTACATTTGGTTAATTTTCTTCTGAGAGAACTATTTCCAGTGAATACTTTAACTTCTATGTCTGTATCATATAATCTATTAAGCATTTTAGCATCTCCATCATAAATATAATGAAGATGAATCCCCTTACCAGATTTGCTTAATTCAGCGTATGTTACAGGCCATTTACTAGCAGCTTCTAAGTTTTTTTCAAAACTCTTATTGCCAGATTCATCTTTTAGGTCAAAATCAATAACTATATGATTAATATTATTTAATTTTACATAATGTAACTTTGTTGTATCAATATCTTTCAAAGTTGTTGCAACTTCATTCCACTTCTTTATCGGATATTCATCTTTGTTTGCATATTGTGCTGGACAATTAAAACATATTTTATCAAATATAGAAGGCTGAATCTCAAAGTTTATAAATCTATTATTGATTTCAACTTTAGCTTCTTCTTTTTTTATATTATTTATACCTTCTTTTTTAAATATACTTTTCTTAAATCCAGAATAATAAGAACGTACCCAATCTTCATTAAGTCGAACTCGCTCCTCATAATTTCTGAAGTAATTCATTAATTCTGATTTAAATACTCTCATTGAATAAGGATATGCGACTTTAGCCTCTTCACAATATATCTTATACATTTCCCAAGCTGCTTTTAACGTAGTCCCATCTTCACGACTAAAAACCATATAACTATCTAATACAAAGTTATAAAAATCATTACTTTCTCCCATCATTAATGTCGGTTTGTATTCGTCATAGTATAAAGGGTCTTCTTCGAATACTTCCTTACAATGCCAAGCAATAGCACCAAGTTCTTTTTTTATTTCTGCCATTAATGAATTATATTTGGATAAGCTTAATTTTTCACCAGTTGGTCGTACGTCAATTAAACGTCGAATTATACCAGATTTAGCATCTGTAATTTTAACTGGTTTATTAGTTCCCATAAATAAGAAAGATATAAATTGCATAGTATATAAGTTTTTATGTTTTTCGTTCACACTCATCATTTCATGAGAAGTTAATGAATTTAGTCTCGTATTATCTTCAATTTTTGACAAATCGCCATCGTGTTGAATAGCTACTAATGGATTGTTTTTAAATGCTTCCAAAGCAAAAGTATCATTCGCAGAACCTAATGCTCTTGAATCAAATACTGAATAATATCCTTTAAACAATCTTTCTATAATTTTTAAGATTGTAGATTTACCAGTACCAGGAGCACCATAAAATACTAAGAATTTTTCTAATGTCTTAGATGCTCCATTAACAACGGCTCCAATAGCCCATTCAATCTTATGTTTTTCTTCATCAGAATATAAAGTTGAAACTAATTCATTCCAAGCAGAAATATTACCTTCTGCTAGTGGATAATTTAATCGTTTACTCGCATATTGTTCTTTATCGCTTTCTTGATTGGAGAATATCAATGTTTCATTTAAAGTATGATAGTTATCTCGCATTTGTTTAGTAACATACTTATGCCAAGAATCTATAATACCTGAATCTGAATCCCACATATATCTCACAATCATAGTATCATCAAAACGATTTTTATTTTCTTTAACATAATTATTAAGTTCTGAATCTACTAAATCAATAACGTCTTGTTCATCAGTAGACCATAAACCTCTATCTTCAAGCCAAATTGCATAGAAATCGCCACCTCTAATCATTAAATCGGAGGATCTGCCAACTATGAATTTTGGATATACTTCTATTATACCTCGTTTTGTAGACCTAGTTGCTATTTTTAAAAAGTCTACCATATATAAACAGCCTCCTTTTTTATATTAATATAGAATTATTCATCATATATAAACCGATCTGATCCCAAAGTTGCATTTGTTTAATATTTTTAGTTGTATTTGGAAATATAAACAAATTACCGTTGCTTCCGTCATAGTTATACTCTCGATAAACAAACCGATGCAAAATTTCTTTTATTTCAAATATAGTGGAATTTGTTATAGAATAGTTTTGAAACTTTGACATGCCTAAATTATCAAACATTATCCAAAACCAATTCGACGTTCTATCGCCACATTCTAAATTAGACATTACATCAGTTTCATATCGTCTAGCTAAAGATATCATCATTTCAAGTATTGAACACTTATTTTGATTAAATCCTTCGTTAATAATATATTCGGGTATTTTACAATTATATGAAAAATGATATCTTAAATCGATTCCGTCTCTTTTTCTATTTTCATCGAGAGGAATTACATAATCAAACTCTGTTTCATATAATATTCTTAATACAATGCTATATGATGCTGGATCGTTAGTAATCCTCTCTGATCCTGGAAATGCTATTGAATATAACCAATTAAAATATAAATCGTTTAGTCTATTTTGCATTAGTTTTCGTCATCGATATCCGATGCTAATACAGGATCGTCACCTAATCGATTTACTGATGAAAATTTTCTAGAATCCCAGATAATTTCATAGACAATTTGTTTATTATCATCTTGAACATAAACAGTATCATCTAAATATCTTCCGAAAGTATTTAATGCCTCAGGACCAATAACTTCATTAATATTATGAATGATATTATTGTCTGCATCCGTAAGAATTTTATCTGCATACCAGATTAAAGTTTCGGTATCATAATCAGAATCTCTAAATTCTTCTGGGGTTATAATTGAGAAATTATCTCTGCTGTTTTTTTCTTTAGAAGTAGAAATTGGCTCATTTTTATATAACTTAGTATATTTTTTATATTCAGTTTGTATATTATTTTCAATAGAAGAATGAGTTCTGATATCCATTTTATTTTCTGGTTTTTTCTCTACTAAATCATCTTTAGAAGCATTTTCTTTGCCAAAATGTTTCTCATATACTTTTCTGACAGATTCTATTTCGGCATCTGCTTTTGCTAAGTATTTATTTTTAGTGTAGAAATATCCACCAGTAATACCAGCTGCAGCACCTAATATAAATCCTATAATTGTCCCTATTACTGTCTTATTCATATTATCCGAAGTCCTTTGCATATTTCATAAACATTTCTTTACCATATTCACCAGTTAAAATATCACCATCTGGATTTAAATTTAACCAAAATGACGGTTCATTTCTTTGGATTTGTTCCGCTACTTTTGGTAAAGCTACTCTTGTTCCTGGTTGGGTTAATCCGAAACTAATATAACAATTTCTCTTTGGATCTTTAGGATTATAAATCCATCCTAAAATATGAGAAGCTCTTGCTTTTTGTTGACCCAACATAGCAGTTGTATATCCAAGTTCATCATAAACATCATGTAAGAACAAATATCCTTGGCGTTTTAATTTCTGATTCAAATAATCTTGTTTCATCATTAAAAAATCATAGTTCATTAATGCGTTTCTTTCCCAGCAATGATTGCCACAATCAAATATAACATTCCATTCATGATCTTCATTAATATGAGGAGTTTCTACTTTTTTAGTTTCAACTTCTCCGGTTTCAGGATTTATAATTTCTTTTTCTTCTTTATAAATATTTTTATAAAGTTTTTCTTCAACAGCATCTCCTAATTTTTCTTTTACTCTATCTCTATAAGCTCTATAACTTTGTTCGAGAGTTGTGCATGTAGCAACGAGTGCTAAATTTCTAGTTTTCATAATTTTATGAGAACCTAGCATGCAACTAATAGATGATGCTAAACATAATACTGATGGTAAATATAATGTTCCAACTTTCAAAGCTGCTTTACCATAAGTTAATGCTAATTCTTTCTTTGATTCTTTAACGTCGACTTCTTTATTTTCAATTTTATTATCGTCCTTTAAGTCAAGTTTTAAAGATTCAATTTTCTTATTATAAGGTTCAATTGTTTTATTAAGTTTTGTTGTTGCAATTACAGCTAATGCAACTGAACCTACAGCAGATACAATACTACCTGCTATTAATAATTCAGGACTATGTTTTTTTGTCCAAAAACCAATTTTAGAAAAGAATAATCCAATATTATTCATAGCTCTATCCTCCTTTTTAATTTAATGTTTCTTGTGTTTTAATTTCAATAAAGTCATTTAATATCAGTATATCAACAGGAGTTAAATCACAACTATCTCCTTTGAAATCTGAAATATCAATGCTAAATTTATCGAAAATTTCTACTTTAGTATTTTGCAAAGAAGTTATTCCTTCATGAAATTTAATACTATCTTCTGGATTTTTAAAATGTATTTGATTATCTCCAAATAATTTTACTTTACCATTGTCATCTTTTTCTGCATAATCTTCGACTAATTTAGCTTCTTCATCGGTATAAAATTTTACTTTTTCATCAATGTCTTTATAAGCTAATGCTATTTTTAAAGATATTTTATAATTAACAAAATGCATTTTAATTAATTTTTTAAAAACATTTTCGACATTAATTATATCTTTTAACGTTATTTCCATTTTGTATTCCTCACTTTTCTATAGGTTGTACTTTAGGGAATCTTATACAAAATCCATTATCAACTCGAATAATGTCCGCTCCTCTTAAATCAAACCAACCCCATTTTTGATCAGTGAAGTTTCCTCGTTGACCTACTAAGTCATAAAAATCTCCAACACTAACCATTCCATATGTATTAATAGATTCTTTCATTCTTAATAATACTTCTTCTGCTTCACCTCTATCGATTATTATAACATCGTTCACCGAATATAAACTGGACTTTTGTGATAACATAGGATTTGCAGGTTGTGCGACTGTAGTTAAATTAGAACTAACATATCCGCTTCTATTATAAAAACTACCATAGGATATATTACTTATTCCAGATGAAGTTTTAGAACCTTTAGAACCATATATTAACCAATCAATAGCTCCTTTTACTGCGTCACTTAACAATTTTTGTAAACTAGGTATGATAACTGATTCAGCAATGTGAGAACCAACTGTTTTAGCATCTTCTGAAAAGAATTTTTTACCTATTTTTTTCATTTCAGAATCTTTTTTTATAATAGTATTATTAGTTACTGGTTTTAAAGCTGGTCTTTGAGGTAAATCGGGATTACCTTTAAAATCTTCCATTAAAAATCTCCTTTCTTAATAAAAATAAAAAAAAAAGACCTTTGAATATTTCTACTCAAAAGTCCTTTTTTTGTTCATGAACTTAACTTATTTATTTAATAGTTATTATTCATGAATTTCTTCAGCGGAAGCTGCTTTTTCAGCTTTTCTCTTTTTCCACGCTTTAACACCGAAATAAACACCTGCTACGATACCGACAGTTAGAACACTGCCGACAACAATAGCTGTTGTTTTTTGAGTTGGTGTCATTTTAGCTAATGGTGAAGATGCAACTTTTGCAACTTCTGTAGCTGTTTGAACTTCATTATTCATTTCCATAACTCCTTTCATTTAGTTAAATTCTGAGTGTTACCTCATTATAGTCACTGTTTTTAACGCGATTAATAGGCAGACCACTTCAATAAACTTGGTTGTACCTTATATGAAATGGATCCACATGGGATGTTATCTTTAGTAATATGAGAACTAATTTCGATTTTAATCAGATTATTTGGATTATTATTTAAATCCCAACCCATGTCATCTCCAATATTAGTATCTTCTAGACCTAGTTTATTAAACCAATCATTTAATGTAATTTGACCATTCATGTTACTTAAAGCTTGTGCGTTTAATTCGTTTGCTATCTTAGAAATGTCATTCCAATTAGACTTAAAATATCTTCCAGATAATGGCTCGAAGAATAAGTTTTCTCCATTACCAGTTAATATAATTTGATTTCCACCCTGATATGTGCTTTCAATCTTTTTAGCATCAACATTTTCTTGAATTTGTTGTGCTTTTTTATCACCTACAATCTCTCTAGTTGTAGTTTGATACTCTTGTAAAGCTGATTCAGTTATTGTATATGCAGTTGCTAGTGCCGCATATCTTTTATTTGAAACTCTATTTCCTGCAATAATACAAGGAATAGATGCTATAGTTGAAGCTGCTACCGGCCAATAATATTTCCAAGTTAATTTAAAAGCTTCTTTAGGGGTTATTTTCTCAATATTTTTAGAATCTTTATAATCCCTAATAGTTTTTGATGCTTTAAATGTTGCTTTTACAGCCCAAATTGTAGAAAACACTAAACCACTAATACCAATACCCATTAAAATTTCTGGTTCATACTTAGTTACAAATGGTTTTATCATTTTAAAAGGATTTTGCATATTTATTACCTCCATTTAGAATCCTTACGATTTTCATTTTTACACTTATTCTTTTTATGCTTTCTTTTTATAAAATCAAATTCAAAATCATAATCAGAATAATTATTTTCTTTAAAATTACGTTTTTTATTTTTCATATTAATACCTTTTTTAATTATTTAATATTGGAATTTCTTCTAGAGTTGGTAACTCAGTACTATCTTCAATATATTCACTAGATGGTGGTAAATTACTTGGTATAAAACGTCTCCCATCATCTTCTATTGAATTACAATCAGGTTTAGTATATATCAAATCTCGTTCTATATTTTCAATATCAGAATAAGAATATAATGTGTCTTCTCCGATATCATGCATATCACATTCAGCTTCATGTTCATAGTCAGCTCTACTTTTATAATGATATCTAGAACGTTCGCTTTCTTGTAAAAATATAGGTTCTTCAAAGAAACCTATTTTTGTAAACAGAAATTCTCCAGTATCCTTTTTAATAACTCGTGTATAAAATGGATGAACCCACATACATTCTAACTTATACACATCACATAAGTAGTCTGTTGTCCAACCTATTTTCTTGCAGCCTTCTATTTTATTTTTATCGAGAACATCTGCTTTTGCATCTTTCATTAGAAAATATAAAGAGGTCCAGTAGAATGTTCCATTTGGATTAGAGTCTGGCGTATGTAAACGTTGATTTAAATCGCTCATTGCTGATATTAAATTTTCTTTTTTACAACTAAAGAATCCAACATGTTCTTCCCAAAACAGCATTTCTCCAGTAGACAAAGTATCTTTATTTTTCTCATATTCATCAGTAGCAATATCATTTTCTATTTTTTTATTAATATTGAAACCTAATGTATCTTTAATTTTATCTTTATACCTATTCCAACCTTGTTGTAATAAAGTACTTGTTGCTATTAATGATGCTTGTGCTTTCATAGATAATACTTGAGATATTGTTGTAGACATAATTGTTCCCAAACATACAACTCCAGCCGGCCAATATACAGGAATCAATTCTTTGGCATAATCTATTTTTTTAACATCTTTTTTCTTTTTTAAAACATTAATCTTTTTTAAAGCTTTAGGTGTTTCTTTTGCTACTAAAACTGCCGTTATAATCGTTCCAGCAGCACTAGCAAGACCTAATAAAAGAGATGTAACTTTTTGTGTTTTATAATTCATATATTCTCCTTTATAATATAATTTTTAATAGAATTTAAAGTTTTTATATAGATAGTATAAATATCAAGAAGGTCTTTATTATTGTTATATACAGCGTTATTTTCCCACATACTATAATTAATTATCAAATCGTCAATTATAGTTAATGGATCTTCTAAAATATCATTACTCCATCTTTCTAAAAATTTATTAATTATAAATACCTCAGCAACTTTTTTCTTTAACATTTTATCTGAGATATATAGTGCATTATCAATATTATTTTTCAATCCTGTGGTATAGTTTAAAATACAATACCAAAGTCTATCGTTCGTATACATATATAATAATGTCTTCTTTGTCTTTATTTCGGTCTAGTTTTTGAAACTTTTTACCTATTTTAACAATGCAAGATGCTAAAATTTTTGCGGATAATGCAACGCCCATTGCTATAAAAATAATATCCATAGCTTTTTTCATAATTTTACTCCTTTCATTAAATAAAAAAAAATAAAAGACCCTTTGTTAGGGTCAGTTATTTAATTAGACTTTTTATTGCTTTACAACTGTCTTTAAAATCCGGTGTAGGTCTACCTTCATCACGATAGATCAAACTCAAATTTGCATAAGATAGTCTCTTATAAACCAATAAAGTGATCAAACTTACTGTCGCAGGTATAATAATAGCTCCAGCTTGAAGTCCTAATGATAACAACTTAAATTTCTTTTCGTCTTTAGCATTTCGTTTAGCTTCTTCTAGATTAGCTTTTTCGAATTCAAGTCTAGAATATTCGATTTGAGTTTTTAATTCTTCATTTTTCAATTTACCTTCTTCGATTTTTCTATTCCATTCTTTGGCTTTCTCATCCAATTCTAAACGCTTCTTTTGCATTTCTTGATTGAAATTTTTAGTTTTTTCATCAGAAACAAGCCCTATTTCCTTTGATAAAATTTGCATCGCTTGTGATTTAGTACATTCACTATCTAATGGAATATTTGAATATTCTTGTGATGTAAGCTCGACGCTTTTTTCGAGATTTTTTAAAGTTTTTTTCATATTAAAGTCTCCTTTCATTATAATCGATGTTTTTAATGCGAAAAATAAAAGACCCTTTGTTAGGGTCAGTTATTTAATTTTTAGAGCAAACTATAAGAGCAGCTACCATAACACAAAATATAAATAATATACTAGATAACGCTATCATTAAAGTCTCCTTTCATTATAATCGATGTTTTTAATGCGAAAAATAAAAGACCCTTTGTTAGGGTCAGTTATTTACTTAGATTTCTTTAATTAATTCGAACCTAGTTTGATGTTTCTTCTTTCGCATTCATCAACCACCGCTCTTCCAGCAGAATCGCCAGTAATTGCCGCTCGTTTATCACCTTTAAAGATGGTATCAACGGTTGCTACAACTGTCGCTAATGTTGTAATCACGCCAGTAATAATACTAAAAGTTAAAAAACCTTTTCCGAACATAT
>ERZ808286.711-NODE-711-length-19997-cov-4.655702_pt1 | contig 19997 bp, 5 predicted proteins | sample MGYA00521276_ERZ808286 | MGnify/ENA primary metagenome ERZ808286 (study PRJEB31516, sample SAMN03275607) | gut metagenome | biome: mammalia-associated habitat; material: feces | host: Papio cynocephalus | place: Kenya | collected 2012-08-01 ... | reverse complement strand
ATTGTTATATTACCACATTACTTTCCTCTTTGTCAACTACTTTTTTAAGTTTTTTTTATAAATTTTACTTTTTTTATTATATTTTCTTAATTTACTTTAATTTGCTGACCTTTTGGATACAAAATGGCTATATTGCCCTGTTTTTAGTGATTTTTTATTGAAAAAATAACGCTCGGACTAAGTTAGTATATGTTCTTTCTCTAAAAAATTTAACACTTTTGCTCTAGAAAGCTGTTTTTTAGGTTCAAATTATGTAAAAGTGCTTTGATAAAAGTCTTCCCACGCCGCTATTAAAAACATATCTGAAAATCAAAAGAAGACTAATTTATTTGCTAAGAAGACAATTTTTTTATCGCAAAAAAACTATTTCCATGTCTAAACTAGTCGACTTTTATATCTCAAGAAATCTACTTTAATATCCCCTAAAGCCTATTTAAATTTTAAGAGGGAATAAAAAAAAGATGCTTTCGCATCTTTTTTTTAACCGTTAGCAAGCTCTTCCATCTTCTTCTTTCTCTTCTTTCTTACTACGAAGAATATTGTGAGTCCGATGATGATTACAGCTACGCCGACTGAGCATGAAATTGCAATGATTGTGATTGCGTTATTATTAATAATAATCTCTGCTCTATCACCAAGATATCCAAATACACCATTGTAATATGTGTTTTCTTTATCGTATCCCGATTGTAATGACAAGCCATAAACTTTAAATCCGTTGAAGTTGAATACTCCGTTGAATTTGCAATCTTCTGTTCCGATTGGGGTCCAGAATTTTCCAATCAAGCTGATATCTTTTGTTAACTTAAATCTTGAGTTTGCATATGATTGATTTTTCTCTATGTTAATCTTGTATACAACAAGTGCAAGTTCTTCTGCTGATGTAATCAAGTATGGATTTCTTTCTGTTCCGTCTCCTTGGAGTTGAGCTGGAAGGTTGTTTGTTTCAATCCATAATTTCTCAGTGAATTTGATTAACAATACATGTTCTTTTGTAGCATCCAATCCGTTCAAAGCTGATGATGGGATGATTAACATTTCACCTGCAAGGTATTCTCCGATTGTTCTGCTATCCAATTGAATTGTCTCAATCTTGTAGTATTCATTAACCTTGATTGTGATAACTAAATCTTCACCAAATGATAATGAAAGCTTTCCGTCAACAATTCCGTCGCCAGTAATTTCTCCAGCTTCGCCATATTCTGAATCATTGAACAATCTGATATCAAGTCTAACATTAATCTTGTCTTCAGTAATTGTTGGAGCTATAACGATTTCGCCATCTACAACATCATCGGCATTTACAATATATTTGTAGATTAAGCATTCTGTGTTAGCCATTGAAACAGCATCTTTTCTATCGTATGTAATGAACTGGCTATTCCACTTGATTCCATACTTCTTAGATGTGTCAACGTACACATAGAATTCAACTTCATCGCCGATTCTTGCGTTAATTGGTTCATCTACTTTCTCACCATTGAGATAGATCTTTTCGATGTGTCCCTTGGACTTGTCGTAATCACCTATTGAGATGCTTACAGCTTCTCCTTCGAACTTAGCAACTATTGAGATAGGTGAAAGCTCATTTTCGCTGTCGAGTCTATAAACGTAGTTGATTGCGTTACTGATTAAATCTCCAGTTTCTGTATTGAACCAACCCTTGAAGATGTATCCCTTGTTTGGAGTTGCACTCAATGTAAACTCTGTAGTTGTAGGAATGTAACCTTCGCTTCCAGCGTTAATTACAATATTTCCAGATGTTAATGTAGCTGTTCCACCTTTTTCAGCACTTAAGCTTACCTTTGCAAAGTAGTTAGCATAGATTTCAACGTTTTTACAGTTAAATCCACCTCTCTTGAAATATGTACTTTCATAAATTGGATCTTGAACCACACCATCTAAGATAATTGTCCAGCTGTTGAATAAGTAATTCTCATAAACAGGTGCTGTAATTCCAATGTCAGCTCCATAAAGCATATCTGCAAAGAATAAATCATTTTCTGTTGTCCATGAGTTTGTATTATTAATTGTTGTAATAACCAACTTAGCAGCAACTGTAGGATTTACATCTTTAATTCCTTGTGGGATTGTTGAAATCTTAATTGCGCTCTTCATTCTTGCCCATGAAGCATACAACTTAACTGTGTTGGTTGTTGGGTCAAAGTTTGGCAATGTTGCATATTCTTGGCCATTCCAGTAATATCCATTTTCATTCCAAGCTTTTAAGCAATTTCCGTCATTGTCGATATATTTATCTCCAATTCCGTTTTCTGAAGTATAGAATCCGATTAACTCGTACTGACTCTTGCTTGCAGCTAATTCTCTGATTGCAGCAGTTACGTTTGTAGTATTGAGCATATCTCCAACTCTTACTCCTGCGATTCTCTCACCGATTAAGTTTCCTTCATCGTAAAGTTCTACATTGTATGAAGCAGAAACTACTCTAATTGAAATTTCTGTTCCTTCAGTGAAGTTTCTTACTGAGAATTTATATGATGCTGTGAATCCTGTAGTTTTTTCTTCATCTTGACGGCTACCTTCGATAGAAATAGAATCTGATGGGTTGTTAATCTTGTAGCATGATCCAGTCGAAACGATTGAGAAGTCGAATCTTGAGTATGCTGTAATAGTTAATTCTTTGTTAACCATTGCATTAATTGATACAATTGGTCCACTATTTCCATTTGCTAATACACCAAAATCTGCATCGTCTACGAATATCTTTCCTGCATCAACGACTTTATTGTCTTCGTTGATAAAGTTTACTGTCAAGTTAACTGCCGTTGCATTTACTCTTAACTTCAATGTCTGGTAGATATTGTCAGCATTTAGAGATGTGATCTTACGTACATAGTATGTTTTTTGATTAATTCCCTCGCCGATTGTTGTCTTGCCAGGTCTATAATCATTGTCAACTACGACTGCTTCGCCTTCTCCTTCAGATACAAATCCGGCAAATTCATATCCATAACTTAATTCAACTTGAAGATAAATATCGTCGCCTGTGTAGAATGGAACGTTTCCTTTTGTGAATTTTGTTGAGTTAGCATTTGCTTTGAAGTTACCATACTCGTCAAGAGTTCCAACTTGCATTGTTGCACAGTTTGTGCCTTCTGAGCTTACTTTAATTCCGTTGATATAAATATCAGTTTCGGCTTTAAATGTTGAGCCCTTTGCTTTGAATAGTACTACAAGGTCTAAGTTACCTTTTCCTGTAACATTTAATGTTCCGTCTGCGAATAATTCAATGCCAAGATCTGCATTGCTCTCAGTGAGAACTTCGCCATTTACGATCCACTTGTCAAATTCATAGCCTTTGTTTCCAACTGGTTTAACTTCAACTGTGTTTCCGAATGGAAGAAGTTTAACGGCATTTGTTAAGCCTTCATCTGTTCCATAGTTGAATGTACCATAGTTATAAGTACTATCAACTGCAATTGACATTGTGTATTCGATGTATTTGAATACTGCTGTTAAGCTATATTCATCTTCTACTGTTCCAGTGTAGCTATAAACGTTTGTTGAAGGATCATATGTGTAATCGTCTGGATTAACTTTCACACCATAATCAGTGATTCTTCCATTTTCCATTACAAGTCCGATGTACCAACCATCAAACACATAACCAGCTTGTTGAGCAGAAGCTGTGAATGTGAATGATGTCAAATATGCTGTTGAAATTGTTTCACTTCCGTTCCCTGTTAAAGCTTTTGTTTCAGATGTTGTAATAGTTGTTCTATTTGTAGAAGCATTATCAACCTCATCACGTTTAACTGAAACTGAGTTCATTACAACATCATATTTCATCTTCTCTGTTGTAATTGTCAATGTAAATGTATCTGTAAATCCAGTAATTGTATATCTTCCTTCTGACTCCTCAACAATTGAAATGCCTTCTGGAGCAGATAATTGAAGATTTGTATAGTGATCTTTAACTTTTACCTCTAAAACGATAGGAGTATCTGTCTTGATCATTCCTGCAGTCCATCCACTGATGAATGTAGGTTCTTCATTACCTTCGCTATTTGCCACTGTTAATGCATAAGTCTTTGCAGTAGCTGAAATATTGATTGTTTCGTCTGCTGTGAATCCTTCGATAGTTCTGTCTTCGATTTCATATCCAGCATCTGGGTCTGCATGGATAACAACCTTTTGACCAGTGTAAATCTTCATTGAAGTGATTGATTCTTCTGTGATTTCTCTATCAATTTTTTCACCGTTATAAACTGTAACCTTCGTTACTGTCGCATGTGTTGCATTGATTGTGATTGTGTTCAATCTTGCCTCTACATTTACAGTGATTTCTGTGTTACTATTGATCTTGCTAATTGTAAGTACATTATTTTCAATATCAACTGTAACCTTTGAAGGATCAAAGTCTGCGACTTCTGCTCCAAAGATATAACCTGGCTTCAAGTTGATTGTTAACTTATAAACTAATCCAGCGTTAAGTCTGTATTCACTTCCACCTGCAGCGATTGGAGCAACAACTGTTCCATCTTCTGTCATGATTGTGTAAGTTGCATAGCCATTATTTGATAATGTAATTGTTAAGTCAAAATCACTTATTGTCCACATAGCATACAATGTTGCGCTTGCTCCATCTTCTCCTATGTCTGGGCAATTTGTATAAGTTTGTGCCTCTGTTGGATTTGCTTCGTTTGTCAAGCTCCATCCAAGGAATCTGTATGTCTTTTCAGCAATTACTTTTGTCAAGTTTGTTGGAAGTTTTTGATCATACTCATATGTTCCATCGATAGTTGATTCTGTTGTTCCTCCGTTGAGGTTGAATGTCAAGTTGTATTTTTCGATTTGCCATTGAGCAAATAATTCTACAACTGCGTCTTGATCGCTTGAAAGATTTCCTTCTCCTTCTGTACGGATTTCTCCTTCATTGTTTACTTTCCATCCAAGGAACTTGTGTCCTGTGAATGTGAATAAGTTAGCTGGAATAACTGTTTCATCATAAGTGAATGTCATGTCTTCCATTAGATCTTCGCAATCAGCACCGTTCTTATTGAACTTAACTGTGTAAGTATTTGTTTGCCACTCTGCTTTTAGAGTATGGCTTGTACTTACAAACATACTGCTTGTTTCGTTAATTGTTGTACCAGCATACTTCCAAACTGAGAATGTGTATCCAGTTCTTGTTGGTACTGGCAATGTTCCATATGTTGTTCCATATATGATAGCTTTAGTCGCTGTTGCACCTGATCCTGTCCACACTTCAGGATTTGCTGCAATAGTTCCATTGTTAGCGTCTAATGTAACAACAATTTCAATTGCTTTCCAATTTGAGTACAATGTGAATGAGTCACTTTTGTTAGCATATTCTTTGATGTAATTTATAGCATTTGCGGATGTCATTTGTGATGTATGATCAGCTTCTCTGTACCATCCTAAGAATGTATAACCTTCTCTTGATGGTGTGCCAAGCATTGACATAAATGATTCGCCTGTAACTGTATTTGTAAATTTGAAGTTATTAATATCTCTGTCAGCTGGATTTGTCTTTTCATCTTTAGCGAATGTGTAATGTGAGTTATTCAATGTAATCTTTGAGAATACAACTGAACCGATTGTTCCTGTTTGAACTGTGTATGTGATATCGTAGTTGTTTTTGTCTGTGTCAGCTGTGAATGTATAATCAACAGGCACGCTTTCGCCAACTTCAGCTGATCTAAATTTAGCTTTAAGCTCAACTTGATCTCCTGCGCACAATCCGTCAACAGCAACTGTTACTCCTTCAGGCAATACGTCACTGCCGTCGTAGTACTTGCTTACGGACTTCTGTTCACTTCCGTTCTTCATTAATTTAACTGTTAAAGCCTTTGCCTCAATAACAAGTTTTAATGTCACTTCAAAATTATCTACTGTATCACTTGATACACTGAGTTTGACGTCATATTCACCGACTGATAGGAATCTTCCTGTTGAATATGTTGGTTTAACAATTTCAGCTTCTGTAATAACTGCGTTCTTAACAAGGTCACTGCTGAATGTTAATGTTCCGCTTAGGAGTTTTGCATAATCATCAGATTCTTTAATATCTCCATAAGTCTTTGTTGCATCTGATACAGTAACTCCTGTAAGATTTGCTTTCACAATCTTACCTGTCGCTTTAACAGAGTAGTTATCTTTGTCAACGCCTGACAATGTGATATCAGTAATTGATACTGCTTCACTTGTTACATCTGCGCTGTCGAAGTTACCTTCTACTGTTACGCTGTCACCTCCCATTAAACCAGTTACGTTAGTTACATTTTCATTTGTAAATGCTGTTGTCCCGTCATATACTTTTGTAATTTCAACTGTGAGTTCAGCTTTTGTAATTGTGAACCATGTGTTTCCTGCTGGAATTGTGATGATGTAATTTGTTGCTACTTCTCCGCCAATCATTACTGACTTAATTACTAATGCTTTCTTTCCTACTGTCTTTTCAACATCTTCGAATGCAATTGTGAGTGTTTCTCCTGTAACCTTCTCTAATGTGATTGATCCCGGTGTGATTGCCTTTGATGTATACACTGCTGTCTTTGATTCAGATGTCGTGAGATCTGATTCTTTAAGCTCGTATGTGTACTCTGTAATTCTTAGCCATGTATTTGCAGAAATAGTGATATCGTAGTTATCATTATCAACGCTTGCGAATTCTAATGCGTAGTCACCTACATTAACTCCAGTTTCTTTGAAGCTAATTTCAATTGTTTCGCCATTTAATTCTTTTGTGATTGCTGCTGGCTTTAAGCTTGTTCCGTCATATGTCTTTGTTCTTTTATAATCTTGTCCAAGGTCGCCTTCAACAACTGTATATTTGAATTTTGTGATGCTGAACCACTTATTTCCAGCTTCTGCCTTGATTTCGTAGTTTGTTGCATCGTTTTCTCCGATCATAACGGAGCTAACTACCATTTCATACTCCCCAACAGTAGTTCCACTAACTGCGCTGAATGAAATTGTAAGTTTTTCGTTGTTTACTAATGTAAGCTCGATTGAATCAGGTGTTATTGTTGATTTTGTATATACTTTTGAGTTAACGCTTGCAACATCGCTTGCTGTTAATGTGTAAGCTCTCTTTGTAATTTCTAATAACTCATTTTCTTTAACTGAGATTTCATAGTTTTTGTTTTCTGTGTCACTAACTGACAATGCATATTTCTTAGCGTCTGTTCCAACTGATGCGAAGTTAATTGTAACTGTTTCGCCAGCTATAAACTCTTTTGTAACACTGTTTGGTGTAAGAGCTGTGCCGTCATATGTCTTTGTCCATGAGCTATCTTCTGTAAGCTCTGAAGCTGTGAGCACTTTAGTGAATTTCTTGATTTCAAATACTGGGCTTGCTGATACATATGAGCTATCAACAAATGTTGCATCTGCTGTATAAATATCGTTATGTCCTGAAATGCTTAATGCATATTTTCCAGCATTTCCTAAATTTTCAGAAATTGAGATTGTGATTCCTGTGAACATTTTATCTAAATCGGATGTAACAGGTTTTACTTCCCATGTATCCTCACCCTCAACACTACTAACTTTGGCATTGATATAGAGTGAAAGTCCAACTCTTGCTTTCAAAGCGCCGTCAGCTGTGTATGCAGCTAAGGACCACTTAGAACTATTTGAATCATATTCTGTCGCAACTCTTGTAACAGTTGTTGTGTCGTATGTCATTGCGAACTCGCCATCAACGACAACCATTAATCCTTGTTTAACAGCTTCGATTTCGAAGAATGTGTTATTGTCAGGAATTGTGATTGTGTAGTTGTTTGTTGCGTCGTCGCCGCTACTATACTTAACTGTTGCTATTGTTAATTTGTATTTTCCAACTGAAGATCCTTCTTCTCTTGTAAATGTAATTACAAGTTCGTCTGGATTGCTAATTCCTTCAGTGTTCTTTGCAAGAGTTACTTTAAGTGCTGGATCTGCGTGTCCATAAACTTTTGAAAGTTTAACGTCTTCTTGTGTAAGAGTATAAGCAAACTTTGTGATAGTTCCTGTAACTGCCAATACAGAGTAATTTGCATTTGCAGCACCAGAAAGTTTATAATCTGTGATTCCTACTGATGTAGTTGCATCTTTACTTGGATAGTTACCTGAAATTAAGATTTCGTCGTTTCCGACTTTTCCAGTTACGTTAGTTACATTTTCGTTTGTGAACGCTGTTGTTCCGTCATAAACCTTTTCAACTGTGAATGTAAGTTTTGCTTTTGTAATGCTGAACCACTTGTTCTCTGGAAGTGTGATTTCATAGTTGCCCTTATTTGCATCGTCAACTGTAACTGTTAATAATGCATAAGTTCCAACTGTATTTCCTTCAGCTCTTGTGAATGTAAGTGTAAGAGCGTCTGGGTTCTTGAGTTCTACATTGCCTTCATGAGCGAATGTTCCTGCTGCGAACTCTTTTGATAATACTTTATCTTCAGTTCCATAAACCTTTGTGAAGCTTACATCTTCTGCATTAAGTGTGTACTTAAATGGTGTGATGCTGAACCACTTGTTCTCTGGAAGTGTGATTTCATAGTTACTTGTCGCATTATTATTAATTGTTATTGACTTAATTGCAGGTGAATATTTACCAACATCCTTTCCTGCTTTATTGAATGAAATTGTAAGGGTTTCTCCTTCAATCAAGGTTAAAGTAATTTCATCAGGTGTGAGAACTTGTCCTGTATAAACCTTAGTCTTTGATCCGTCTTTGATATCACTTTCTTTAAGAATGTAGGAATAAGTGTCAATTAAAAGCCATGTGTTGTTGTCGTCTGTGAGTTTAACTGTGTAGTTGCCACTGTCAACTCCTCCAACCTTAATGCTTTCAACTTCGGCTTTGTATGACTTAGCATCTGGGCCAACGGCCTTGAATGTAATGTCTACTTTTTCGCCTAATGCTGTATAGACAGAGCTTGCAACAAGTGTAGTTCCGTCATATACCTTTGTTTTGTTTGAAATATCAGCGTCAGAAATTGAAATTTCCTTCTTTGTGATTTCAAAATTGAATGTGTAATCTGCAAAGTCGTAATATTTCTTTCCTTCCTCAGTTAATGCAACTTTTACACTATAGCTTCCAACGTTCTTTGATGCAGCTTCTTTTGTAACTGCGTACATTCCGCTTCCCAAAGTCATAGCGTTTCCGCTTGCGTCTTTGAATGCTACTGTAAGTCCGCTGTAAAGATCTTTGTTTGCATATTCATAGCTGTTTGTTGCGTTTGATAAGCCGTTTGTACTTGAAATATCAACTGAGCCAATTGTTTGCTTAACTGCTGTGAATGTTACGTCATAAACATATTCAACTGATTCATAATCTCCAACTTTACTTGTTAATGTGATAACAATTGTGTAGGTCTTTGCGTCGTCAACACTCTTTAATGTAAGGATATTTGAGTTTGTTCCCTTCCATTTATATGAAATTGTGTCCATTCCATTTTCACTGAAGTCAAATCCTTCGATTGATGTTATGAAATTCTTTGCATCAAAGCTTGTTCCTGTTTCGCTTGCTGTGAAGCTTCCAGTTTGTGTTCCTGTGATAAGAGGAATTGAATATGGTGTCCAGTTAACCTTAACATGAACAGCAGTAAATGAAGTATGTTGATCGGCAATTCCTACAACTGTTCCCTCAATTGTAACTTCTGACTCAGATCCTGTCACTGTCGTGTAAGTAAATCCAGGATATGCAACAATGTTTAATGTTGTGTCAGCTGGTAGATAGTATGTTCCGTTAGCGTTAGCTGTAAGGCTTGCAAATGCAGTCTCATCAAGGAAAACTCTCGTTGTTGGCTTTTCATCTTCGCCATTCACCTCAAAGAGGGTTCCCTTGCCAGGGAGTTCGAAGATGTACCATTTCTTTCCATTTGCATCCTTATACTGTCCCATAAGAGTAAATTCTGTTGTCTTAGGATTTTTAGCGATGTCAGATAAAGTGCGTTGCATTGGATAAATGTATGATAAATCAAGAGTTTCGTTCATATTTACAAATTGCCAATCTGTATAGTCCTCTCTATCTCTAGCTGAGAGGTCAACTTTAACTGCAAGTGCTCTTGTAAGAATCAATTTATATGAACCACTTTTTTCTACTGTAACTTCTCTTGTGAGGGCTCCCGCCCCATTAACAGCTAACAAAGATTTAATGTTATTTAAGCTAGCTGCATACTCTGTTGTAGTCTCTATTAATCCAACAGGATTTCCTTCTGCGAATTCACCTGATTCAGGTTGAGTCACAGTGTATTCGAATGTAATTCCGTTTAAAAGTTGAACTGTGAGGTTAGCTGTTCCTTGTCCATAGATATATCCGAGCAATATATTTTTTCCAATAACGCTAACAAGTCCGTTAGCATCAATTGCAAAGCCTGATTCATATGCATAATCTATGTCGTTGTATCTAATTTTTGTTACAGCAACTTTTGGATTAAATTTGTCAAATCCAACTTGCTGATCGTTCAAGTCCCCTTCTTTAGCATAGATACCCATGAGGCTGTAATTCAATTTTAAAAGATCTGCATCTTGGATTGTCAATGTTCCAGGGATCCAGAATAGAGCTGAATTTGTGATGTCATTACCGTTCTTATCAATAATACTTTCAATTGTGAAGAAGTTTGTATCACCAATTTGTGTGTACTCTCCAGCAGCTCCTGAGTTAGTTTTAATTGTTATTTTATTTTCGAAATCATCGGTGTAAGTATATGTGTAATAATCTGTAGCTCCTGTATATAGCATAACAGCATTATCTGGAAGTGAAGTTGAAATTACTTCTTGTTCTTTCACAAGGTTATATTCTGTTTCTCTTACCGTCTTACTATTTCTAACATAGTAAACACCTTCAATAACTTTGTAATCTGTGTAAAGTGTTCCTAGATTAACATTTGTTAAGTCTCCGCTAAGTTTCCACCATGAGTCATAAACTCCAGCATCTAAATCTTCCCAGCTTTTAAATACTTCTTTATCAATTGTTCCGACATCTGAAATTGTGACTTCGTCAATGTTTGTTGTCCAAATGTTTGAGTCATAACCAAATAAACCAAATGTTGAGCATAACGCCAAATTTAATTCATCATTTGAAAGTGAACCATCCAAATCACTTCTTCCTAAAACATTGTAGATATTTGCTTTTAGTGTTGAGTTTGCCTTCATGAGCTTTAGAAGAGTATCCCTTCCTTGAGAGATTCTCCCATCTCTGGTATCTGCCAAAGCCTCAGTGCCAATCTTTTCATAGACATACTGAGCAGCCAAGTCTAATTGGTCTTTGCTTTGGATAATTTCAAAGTTGTATTCACTTGCAGTTACGCCAAAATACGCTGGATTTTTAATTTCTTTTGTTGCAAAAGCATTCTTCATTCCTTCAAAAGGGACAATCGTGCAAACGATCTTTGGATTTTCTCTTCCATTAAGTGTAATAGTCAAAATTACACTCTTTGCCCAGCTTCCAACTGAAATACTTCCTTCTTTTGTTGTTAAAACGCTGTCTTTGTAAACTTCCACATTAAATAAATTTGTTGCAGAAGTGCTATTTCCATAAACTGTTCCTGAAGCGAAGGGAGACGAATCAATTTTAATTTGTCCATTCCCGCTTGTTTTCTCAACATTTTTTGAATTTAGGTTTAAAGTGTAAATAATATCGCTTTCACTTATTTCCCACATTGCATAGAGTGTGTAAGTGCCACCTGCATTGGCTGCAATTCCAGAAATAAAACTATTATTAAATATATCTTCATCAGATACAATTACAAAATTTCCAGTTGTTTTTTCAATTGCCCATCCCTTGAATGTTAAACCTTGAGCTGTTGGCGCTGATGGACATTCGTTTAAGATAATTTCATCATAACTAATGTCTTTATTAGTTGTTTTACCTGTTCCGTCATTGTTGTTGAAAACTAATTTGTAGGTGTTAGCATCCCAATGAGCATAAAGTGTTACGCTAGTATTGTTGTTTCCTAGATCTGGCATTGTTGTGTATTCAATTTTATTTCCTGAGCCGTTGCCATCTGTGTTTCCATCATACCATCCGTTGAATGTATAACCGGCTTTTGTAGGGGTTGGAAGAGTGATAGCTGTTCCATAGCCTCCTGAAATTGAGTTAACTGATGAGCCACCATTTGAGTCGAAGTTGATTGTATATGTGTTTGCACTCCAGTTTGCATAGAGTGTTTTAACTGCTCCGTTATCTCCAAGCTCTGGCATTGTTGTGTATTCAATTTTATTTCCTGAGCCGTTGCCATCTGTGTTTCCGTCATACCATCCATTGAATGTATAACCTGCTTTTGTAGGGGTTGGAAGTGTCACGCTTGCGCCATAGTTTCCAGTGATGTTGTCACATGGAGTTCCGCCATTTGATTCAAATTTAAGTGTATATGACTCGATTGCCCACTTTGCATAAAGTGTTTTGCTTGCGTTATTATTTCCAAGATCTGGCATTGTTGTCCAAGTAATCTTGTCCCCTGTTCCATTATCGTTTTCTTCAGCATCATACCAACCTTCAAACTTGTATCCTGTTCTTGTTGGTGTTGGAAGCGTGATGGCTGTTCCATAGTTTTGTGTTATAGAACTTACTATTGAGCCACCATTTGAGTCGAAGTTGATTGTATGTGATTCAACAGTCCACTTTGCTGTGTATGTTTGGTCAGCTGTAAGGTCAATTGTTGAGCTATTTTCAACCTTTACATCACCACTTGTGTACCAGCCCTCAAATGTATGTCCTTCCTTTGTCGCATTTGGTAAAAGATATTTATCAAGGTTGTAAACTGTTTGTGAAGTTGCATCAGCTGAGCCCCCGTTTGGATTGTAAGTTATTTTATAAGGCTTTTTAGCATACTTAACTGTGATAGTATAAGTTCCATTTACTTTAACGCCACTAAATGCTCCAGTTAAAGCATCAAATGTTGGATTTGCTGTTCCATTGGTTCCTGTAAATGTAATACTTTCGATAATATAATACTTATCAGTATTAGCTGTGATAGATCCAGCACCTGTTCCGAGGAAAAGGACTCCATCTGTACTAAGGCTCTCGTCTGAACTTGTAATTTTTACATCAGGATAAGCTTGTGCTGGGTCATATGTTGCACCAGTTTTTGTGATTGTTACTTTGAATGTTCTTTTAACTGTCGTAACTTCGATTTTTGCATCTTCAAACTTTGTTGGATTTGTAACTTTAACTTCAACTTTTTCAGCACCATGGTCTGGAACGTTTGCTGAACTTGTCGTTGTTTGTGTTGCCCCGTTTGCATCAGTGTATGTGTATGTGCAAACTGCTGTTCCAGTAATTCCAGCAACAGAAGCAACTGAAATTCCATATCCCGTTTTAGCTGTGAAAGTCATTGTGAAATCTTCATCACAGTAAGCAGAAATTGTATTGTCTACAAAACTTCCTTTTCCTGAAGTTGTGAAAGTTGCGTCTGTTTGACTAGGTTCAACTGTTACAGTTTGTGCAACCTTTTTAACGTTGATATTGATTTGGTTGTCAGCGTTTAAAATACCTGTTTCACAAGTATAAACGTAGGTTTCTCCGTCTTTTGTCAAAGTTAAAGCTTTAGCTGTTGAGTAACCAGTTCCACTGATTGTAACATCTCCTACGATTTCAAAGCCATCTCTAACTTGAACCTTGTAGACAAACTTAGTGTTTCCTGTAATTTTGAATACGTTTCCGTCACGAATTGGCACACTTGCCCCTGTGTTATCAACAAGCCCCTCTGATAATAAACCACTCTTTCCACCGTTTCCTGAGTATGAAATTTTTGAGTTAACTGTTTGAGGTTGCCAAATAGCGATTAAATCGTACGTTGTGCTTGTGTCAGCTAAAACAAGTTCTAATTTGTCATTCCCTGTTTTCTCTTCTTCATTAAGATAGAATTTCCAATCAGATAGAGTTCTGTTCCCACTTGCATCATATGTTACAGTTCTTACCGCTTTTGCAACTGGAGATGTTTGACCAGCCCCTCTTATATCGACTTCTGTCAGATCATAAGGATCTTTTTGGATTTTACCAATTAAATCCAACCATGAGCTATACATTGTTGCACTTAAGTTTGAGCTATTTGCTGTGTCAGTGCCCGTCTGCCCAATTCTGTCGAATCTGTTGAATGTGTATGTTACTTGGTTCCAGTTTGCACGAAGTGTGTAATCTTCATCTGCGAGAGCAAATCCTGAAGCTGGAGAGTAGACTCCGCTTGTTTTAATTCCATTCCATTCTGATTCTGATACTAGTTCATATCCCTTTCTCTTTGCAGAAACTGTGCTTCCGCTAGTATTTGGATATGTTGTTCCAAAATTCTTTGGAGCGTTAGTTAAAGTTTGTTCCGCATTTGCAGCAGAGATAGCTACATAATATGTCTCTGTCTTATCAGTATCATTGCGCATCAACTTCTTTCCATTTGCATCTACGTAGTATGCACTCTTTGCTGTGTCTTTTGCATCGTCTACGTTAAAAGCAACTGCATGGCCCTTTGTTTCAGTTCCTGCTCCAACTCTAACAGTAGAATCAACTGTAGTCGCATTTCCACCAAAGTTATTTCCTCCACGATAGATTGTTGTATCTGTTCCTGAAACTTGTCCGATTGTATTAGTCATTGAAGATTTATCATAAACAGCTGCAACGGTAGTGCCTTTTGCATAACCAATGAGTGATCCTGAAACAGCATTAGCGTTAGCTCCAGTGTATGTGAAAGATTCTCCTATTGAAAGGTCGTAGATCTTTGCTCCACTTGTATAGCCGAAAATTCCATAATAATTAGACAAAACAGATTCAGGAACAATGATTGATCCTGAAATTTCATATCCATTTCCCCATATAGTTCCTTGGAATGGAGCATTTTCTGTTCCAATTGGAGTCCAAAGCTTGTTGTCCAAGTTGATATCTGAAGTGAGTTCATAGATTGCGTTACTATGGTTTGTCGCAAGCTTGCTCAAATCGTCTGCAGACCCAATCTTGATAGTTGTTTGGTCAGTTTCAGCGTAGCTTGATTCCTGCTTTCCGCTTTCTTTAGCATAAAGCATGCCGCCTGCAACTGCGGTTCCCCCTGTCAATCCTAAAATAGATAATGCTAATAATGATTTTACTAATTTCTTCATTTTTTCGCTCCTATTACTGTTTTTTCTATCTTATAGAAATATTTTCGTCTTTTTTCTACACTGGAATTATATCACTTTTTCTTTTTTTCTCAAAACAATTTTGCGCATTTTTTTTCGTTTTAATTAATAATTATTATTTTTTTATTTTTCGTTTTTATTTACGCCTTTTGAACATTTTTTTTATTTTTTCAAAAAACCCTAAAACGCTTTACTTATCGCCCGAATAAATGTATAATGAGGTAACGCATGTTATCGCAGGAAAAAAGATTAAAAGGGACAACAAAATGAAGAAAAAAAATGTAATTATTGACACAGACCCAGGCGTGGACGATGCTGCTGCAATTGTGCTTTCTTTGGACGATAAATTAATGGATATTAAGCTGATTACAACCGTCCGTGGAAACAAGGATATTGATACAGTAACGCGCAATATGCTGCATATTTTGGAAAAATACAATCGCACAGACATCCCTGTTGCAAAGGGTGCAGCAAGGGCAATGCAAAGGAATAGTCCTGACGCAGAATTCATACATCAAAAGGACGGAATGGGGGGATATACACCACCAGCTAAAGTTAAAACAAAACCGATTAGGCTTAGCGCCGTAGAGGCGATGTATAAAGTCATTTGTGAAAACAAAGGCAACATCAATATCGTTGCTCTTGGGCCTCACACAAACCTTGGAATGCTTATTAAGAAACATCCAGATGTAGTTGGAATGATAAATCATATATATACAGAGGGCTGCTCACCATACGGATGGGAGGAAGAAGGACCAAAATGGATACATTATCGCTCATTTAATGCCTCAACGGACCCAGAAGCGGTTAAAATCGTTCTTGAAAGCGGTATTCCAATGTCCTATATTCCTTCCAGAATGGGAAGAGAGCTTGCTAATTTCACTGAAGAAGAGGTTTTGTCGATGGAAAACATCAATGAAACGGGAAAATTCATATATGATATGTACAGTGGATACTGGGAGCATGGCTATACGGACAAACGAATTGCAACAAATGACACCTGTGCAATGCTTGCCCTTCGCTATCCAAAGCTTTTCAAATTTATGAATGTCGATATGGATATTGACACTGGAGAGCTTCCTGGAAAAACCACTATGACACCTAATCCAAAAGGACACATTAAACTTGCAAGAAGTGTTGATAGAGAAAAAATGCACAAAGATTTCTTTGAAGCAATTAAAAAAGCAAAAATGAATTAAAAAAATAAAAAAACGGGCTATATGCTCGTTTTTTAATGTTTTAAAATGTTTTTTATTTTATTTTTTATGCAAAATAATTAATTTTTTCGCTTTTTTGTTCTTTCATTAATGTTACAATTCCAAGTTCTTCACTTCTTCCAAAGAATCTGTCTATTTCAACTTCTGCATTTTCAGGTGAATCTGAGCAGTGGAATCCATTTTTTGTTGTTCTGTCTGCTTCAGGAACGCCCTTCTTTGCAATAAACTCATATCTGAGTGTTCCTTCAGCTGGATTTCTTGTGCTTCCCATAGCTTTTCTTAACCTATCAATAATTCCCTTTTCACCAACAAGGCTTACACCAATAACTGGTCCGCTAAGCATATATTCCTCAAGTTTTGGATAAACAGGCTCTCCTGTAACCTTATCTTTAAGATCTACGATATGTGCGTAATGTTCTCTGCACGCCTTTTTGCTTAAAAGCATTGCTTTAACCTCTAAAATGCACGCTCCTTCCTTTACCAATCTTTTTAAAACCTCATAAACCGTTTCTTCATCTGTAAAACCCGGTTTAAACATAAAATAACATTTTTCTTTCATAAGTCCTCCTAATGTTATTCTATCACAATTAAGTATATTTTGCCAGCTTTTTACGTTTTTTCTTAAAAAACTTTAATTACTATCACGCTCATATCATCTTTGGCGATTCCCATATTATTTTCAAGAGCCTTTTGAAGGATCGCATCGCTGATTATTTGAGGGTTTTTATAATCCAAACTACAAGCATATTCCAGGATTTTGTCATCCGACTCAAATGAATCACTAATCCCATCGGTAGTTAAAATAATGTAATTTCCACCTCGTATAACCACTTTTTTGTTGTTTGGCAGTGTATCTTTAATAACTCCTAAAGGCAGCGCATTACCCTCAATTACCCCGCATTTTTCCTTGTCTATGATGTAACAACTTGGGCTTCCCATTTTTATAAAGTTCGCTGAGCCTTCATTTAGGTCTAAAATGCAAATATCAACCGCAGAAAAGGACTCTTCCTTTTGCAAAGAGAGTAATTTATTAATGCTTGACATGATAAGTTCACTCTCAAAGCCCGCTTTATAGAAGTTTTCTATCAAATTGATTGCATTTTCGCTTATTTCTTGCGCTTTTTCTCCACTTCCCATCCCGTCACAAAGAGCAAACATGAACTTATCGCCCGTCATTTTCTGGATGCTGTAACAATCTCCGCTTTTTTCGGATCCAGACTTAGTGTGAACGCTAACTCCGAATGAACAATCGTACTTCGGAATTTTCCTTAAAGTTACTGTACTCCAGCCCGGCTTTATCGATGAAATTGTCTGCTCTACATACATTTCACAGCCACAAATTTTTCCAATAACCTCGCATATTGCGGCTTTTTCTCTATCTTCGTTTCTAACGACAATTGTCGTTTCCATTTCATGTATACCTTTCTCAACAACAATTACATCGTCACAAATTATTTCATTTGCAAGAAGTTCTTCGACAATCTTGTCTTCTCGTGCGTTGTCAAATGCTATAGGGGCATAGACTTCTTTTGCAAGTTCTTTCATAATATTTGATACACCTCCCATTTGATCAGCAACGAGAAGTTTGCTCTTATCAATGTCTCCAACAAGGTCGGAATATCTTTTATATTGATTGCACAAAGTGTTTACACAAGAAATTATGGATGTAACCTTATTGCAGTGAGTGTTCATAAACGAAGGAATATCCAAAACACTTATTTTTCCCTTATCAAAGCTCAAATCTGCAAGTTCGTCAAGCACCATTTCAGTTTCTTTCGCATATGAGCGATAACACCTGCTTTTTTCGGGACAATTTTCACATATTTTTCTCTTTATTTCCCTCTTCATAGTCTCTTGCATCTCGTCTTTACTAAGTGAGGTGTTGGCCATTTTTCTGAAAGTTCTTTCCACCTCTGTGAAAGCTTCTCCAAGGCAACCTATCTTGTTATGTAAAATTTCTCTATTCCTGTTCACAACGTCTTTTACTGCAATACGGCTGTTTTTTGAGGATAAAAGCATCCTACATCTATCATAAACCTTGTTTGGAATACAGAAAAACGCAATACATGACACTGCCACAGGAATTATCTCAAGTGGAGAAAATCCGTAGTACAAATTAAAGTAAAATCCGCATAGACATTCACTTGCCATGAGCGCCACAGGCATTAGATATTTGCTGTAGCTTTTGAACAGCGAAATTGAGACAGCCCAAATAGCGAATGGAGCAATATAGACGGGATTATTCATTCCGATTAGCGTTCCAATTCCCATAATCAATGACACAAACACGCTATAATAACTTTTACTACTAAATGCAATAAATAAAATTGTAAACGAAACAAACAGTTTTAAGAAGGAAAAAGGTCCAATTGTTGCAAAAGTGAGTCCGTCACTCAAAACTGCAAGAAAAACTCCGCCGCTGATTAGCTCCAGAGATGTAAGTTTGTATGCAAGCCCTCTAACGAGAACTGCATCGAGAATCATAATCATTAGATACATGAAAAGTATGCCAACAAATGTGGAAATTATCTCATAGTAGAACACTCCCCCGCCTACGTAAGAAAGCACAACTTGAGCTACTTGGCTAATCAGTGCATAAATACCTAGCTCCCAAATTTTCATGTTTTTCTTCAGTAACACATGGATTAAATATGGGGCTGCCACACAAAAAGCTGTGCATATAACGGAAATTATATTATATACGCCCCAATTATTTAAAATCCCAGCAATTAAATACGCAGGACAAACCACCCAAATCTTCTGATTACTCCAAACTAGAGCAAACATCATTCCAAATGCAAACGGATAAAATAAATTGCTAATGCTTGCATGAAATAAAATGTAAAATAATCCCGTAAAAATTAAGAAAGATAAGGAATAATAAAGATATTTTTTTGTTTTCATCGCAACCTCTACACTTGCGATAATATCATATTTTAAAACATTTTTCTTTGTATTATTTTGTCATTTTTTGTTAAAAATGCAGCATATTTGCGGTTTTTAAGTTTTTAAGAAATTAATTATTCCTTTTAGCACTGATTTACAGAATTTTTTTCTATATTTTTCTTGCATTAAATTATACTCTTCTTCCGCATTCGAGAGATATCCACATTCAATTAAAACAGCTGCTTTTTCGTTGCAATTTAGCACGTAGTAATCGCCTGCGCAAGCCCCACTTCTAACCTTGGAAAAATCTTGGACAATACACGTTGTTATATCGTCTGCCAAAATTTTGGCCTCTTCATTCCCTTTCTTGAAGAACACTTGGGCTCCCCTCACGGAAGGAATTGTGATCGAATTCATGTGAATGCTAACAACTATATCTCCTTTGCTGTCGTTTATTATCTGCTCTCTCTTTTGCATTTCGGATTTCTTTTTGTTTGTGGCAAGCGGAGAATATAGCCCCTCCGCCGTAGAACGCGTCATAACAACTTTAAAGCCAGACTCTTTGCACTGCTGCTCAAGCTCCTTCGCATACAAAAGATTAAGTTCGCTCTCAACGGCTCCATATCTTTTCCCCACGCATCCGCCATCGATCCCTCCATGTCCCGCATCAATCACAATTGTTCTAGTCAGTTTTGGAGAGGATGTTTTTTGAGAAGAAAAAAGTGGGACGCTTATAGCACCAATCAAAACACCGATCAAAACAGAAAGATATAAGAGTTTTTTTCTTATTAAAATAAATTTCATACTCTATTTTATTATAAA
>ERZ808286.709-NODE-709-length-20006-cov-3.529998_pt1 | contig 20006 bp, 19 predicted proteins | sample MGYA00521276_ERZ808286 | MGnify/ENA primary metagenome ERZ808286 (study PRJEB31516, sample SAMN03275607) | gut metagenome | biome: mammalia-associated habitat; material: feces | host: Papio cynocephalus | place: Kenya | collected 2012-08-01 ... | reverse complement strand
ATTTTTTTTGTCATAATATTAAAATTTTAATAGACAAAGAGGGGTGTTATGGCAAGAAAAATCGTCTTTACAAGTGGCAAGGGTGGAGTTGGAAAAACCACTATATGCGCGAATTTAGGTGTAAGTTTAGCAGAACTTGGATTTAGAGTTGTGCTTCTTGATATGGATATCGGTCTTAATAATTTGGATGTTGTTATTGGCGTCGAAAAGCGTGTTTTATTCGACCTAAGCGATGTTGTGAGCGGAAGATGTAGGGTTAAACAAGCCCTCATTCAGGATTCAAAATTTCCAAATCTTTACATACTTCCTTCATCCAGTGGAAAGGTTGAAAATATCTCGAGCAGCAGTATAAAAAATGTCGTTAGCATTTTGGATTCCTCTTTTGACTATATCCTTTTAGACTGCCCGGCGGGAGTTGATGCAGGCTTTCACAGAGCCGTTTTTTCAGCGACTGAAGCTATTATTGTTGTGACTCCACATTTATCGAGTTTAAGGGATGCAAGCAAAGTTTTAACACTGCTAAATCAATATCATTTAGAGGCAAAGGGGCTTGTCATTAATAGAATGAGGGGAGATATGCTTCTTAACGGCGAAATGCTGGATATTCAGGATATTGTGAGGACGATCAAACTTCCCCTTTATGGAGTGATTCCAGAGGACGACGCTATAAGTAGGTCTTGCTCAGTGGGAAGTTTCCTCGAGTCCGTGGAGAGCGCCAGAGCGTTCACTTTGCTATGTGAAAACATCCATAATGGATCTAAGAAAGTGTATGACTGCACATACAAATATCGCGGCCTTATGGGATATATTAAAAGAAGTATAAGGAAGAGAGTATGAGAGAAAGAATTGAGGAAAACAGAGTTTTTAGCATAATAAAACGGGATGCGAAAAACGATCCCGAAAAAATAGTTCCTTCATTAAGAAGTGAAATAAAGCAAATCGCAGAGGATTATCTCGTTCTTAGCGGAGATGTTAAACTGAGATATAGGCTTACAGATGAAGGATATGTTTTTATGGTGGAAATTCCTGCAAGTTCAATAAAAACATTGTTCTATTTTTAGTTATAAAAAATGGTGATTGTCTTCTTTTCCAATTAAGCAAGTTGGAACATCTATGATAGAATATGCGCCAGGGGAAAGCTTTTTCAGTGGTGGTGTATAGGCAAGTAAAATCTTGGCGGTCATCATCGGGTTATCGTTCATTTTTAGGTGGAATGACCCCTCAAGTCCTTCGCTACTACATAATACTTCGCCCTCGTGATACATCTTCTTTTTAAGCTCTTTTATCTCGTCCAAAGGCACTTGATTTATTATGACCTTTTGATCTTTAAAATAGTTTTCTGTGTTTAAAATATCCTTTTCGATTTCCTCAAATGTTCTTGTGCCGTCAAGGGAAATGTAGCAGTGACGCTCATGCATGAAATTACTATCAATCTCTGAACCAGGGAAGAGCATAACCTGCTTCTTTGCTTCTTCATTTGGAACAGTAAACTGAATGGCATCCAAAATTCCGGGGATGTTTCTCAAAGCTTCGCTGTGTCCCTGACTCACTCCTTTGCCCCAGAATGTGTAGGCGGTTGAATCAAAGACGTTTGAGAGAAGGGTTCTTACAACGCTAAAAAGTCCGGGATCCCAGCCACAGGAATATATTGCTGTGTGATTGTATTTTTTCGCAACTTTATCAAGATTTTCTCCGTGCTCTTTAATTCTTGCGTGTGTGTCAAAAGTGTCAATTATGTTGAAATATTTTAACATGTCCGGCGATTGCCACTGCAGATCCTCTTGCGAACCGCCGCACATGATCATAACATCAATTTTTTCAGCATATAATGGGGCATTAGAGTAATTTTCCACAGGCGTTTGATATTGACTGATAACGTGATTACGCCTCGTGAAAATAGCTACTATTTCATTTTGATTATTTGCGATTATTTCGCGTTCAATGGCTTTGCCTAAATTGCCATATCCACATATTCCAAATTTCATATAAACTCCTTTTACGCATTTATATATGAGTTTAAAGAAATGATTTGTTAAACAAAAGATTAAAGAAATGAAGATATAACTTGGAGGTAAAAATGGGGAGAAATATAAAGGAGTAGACAAACTTACTTTTGCTAAGATACGCTGATCCCGCACTTTCAGAAAAAGAAAAGAGAAAAATTGAAAATGAAATAATTGAGTTGAACGTTCCTTTGCTTAATAATCTAGTGAAGAAATATATTCAAGATAAGGCGTGAGGCAAGATATAATCAAAGACAGCTTGAAGAGATGAAAAAATATCTTGAAGATGATAAAATTCAAGATGAAGAAAATAAAGAATATACTGACAATGTCCTAGAGATGCCGAACATAGAGGAAAAGCCGAGTATTAAGACAAAATAGTTAAAAACGTGGCATATGCTGCGTTTTTTAATTTAAAAAAGAATGATTGTTAAATATTTTTCTGTTAAAAGCTAAGTAAATTAACATAAAAAAGGGAATTAGACTTTATAAAAATTCTAGATGTAGATTAAAAAAAAGAAGGACATTCCTTCCTTTTTAATTTTGTTTTTTGATGTATTCAATTACTTTAGGTGCGCAGATTAAGAACCAGCTAGAATACTTAGTTGGATTTTTGACTAAATCATTTGCAAGAGCGTCTACATTTGTCCACTCAAGGGCGCAAACTTCCTCGGGATTGATTTTGTATGAGCCAGAGTACTCGCCAACGATTACATGGTCATATTCGTATTCATAGAGATTATCGCTAAACTTTGTGAGATATGTGAAAGTGAAGAGCTCTTTAAGATTGTCTTCAGAGAGTTTCACTCCAATCTCCTCATCAAGTCTTTCACTTGCATCTTTTAAAATATTTTCTGTTCGAGGGTGACTGCAACAGGTGTTTGCCCAGAGTCCACCAGAATGATATTTGCTTAGCGCGCGCTGCTGAATGAGGAGTTTGTCTTTGGAATATAAAAAGACAGAAAATGCGCGGTGCAAGATAGGTTTTTCATGTGCTTTCTGTTTTGGAATTGTGCCTTGAGGCTCATCGAAAATATTTACTTTAATTAGCTTATCCATACTAACAAGATATCATATTTTCATGGAAAATAAAACTAATTTAGAAAATTATTTATTAAAATTATTGAAGAAAAATGGCAAAAGTTATTTTTCTTTCACTTTGCCATTTTTGACCAAGAAGCCGTTTGTTAAAATGTTTACAGTAGTCGGCTTTTTCTGCATGAAAACTCTAAGCTTTTTCCCATTTTCAAGGGTGACTTCATAAAGGCAGAATCCGATTATATTTAAAAGCGGATTAATATAAAACATTTCGTTTTTTACATATACAATTCCGATTATGACAAGAATCAGCACATAGACAACTGCCATGCTAATAAATTCCAGCTCAAAAGCGAGGGCAAAGAGCACAAACAGAGGGAAGTAGGGGAGAAAATTCTCTCTAGTTATATTTTTGTAGCTTTTAATTTCGACCGTCTGATAGTTAGTCTTTTTATAAAGATAAAAGATAGAGATTGAGCCCAAAATAATTAAAATTAGGTTGATGCTAAGCATGACAGAATTTGTGATATTGAAGGATAAATTTCCGTTTGCAATATCAATAATCTCCTTAACAATAATCAAAAAATATAGCGGGATGAAACTACTAATATATAGAGAAATATTTAGATACAACTTATTCATATCCCAATTATTTCCCTTTCCCCGCCACTTTAAACCTCGGAGAAGAGGTTTATTATTTTTAATCCTTTTTTCTTTGCATAAGAAAGAATTCTCTTTGATCCGCTGTTTTTGACTTTTTCATCAACATAGCATACTAAAATATCACAATTTTCAATCATTTGTTTGTTACTAGAAATTATTCTATTTTTATAAAACTCATCTTCAATATAATACATTGTTGTTTTTACATCCTCATATGGAGTGTAAACTTCACGCCCGAAAATATCTTCAGTTATTTGTTTTTTTATTTGATTTAAGCTAGTAATAACGACCTCAATCTCTATATTATATATATTTTGACCTAAGAGATCTACAGCAGCGTAATGCTAATTTATCAAAGTTTCCATGTGTTCCCATTGTAAAAAAGTTATATCCATTATTTATTAAGTTTTCAATAGTTTCTGTTAGTTTATTGTCCAATTTCATTTGACTAACATTTCGATGTCCAATAAATGCTACTTTTTTGTTCATATTATATCCTCACGATATGTATTATAACATATTTTTCCCTTATACTACAAACATTTTGTATTTTTACTATAAAAAACATAAATAATTATCTCTATTACTACAAATGTTGAGATCGCGAGAGTTTTAAAATATAAGTAGGAGATTAATCATGGACTATAAACAAATAATCGAAAGGCTTTCTTTAATTAGAACAAGAAAGAATTTATCATCAAGGGAACTCGGCAGAATGATTGGAAATTCTGACACTTATTTTTACAAAGTTGAAGATGGTTCAATAATCCTAAATTTGCCAAAGCTATTAGAAATTTTAGAGGCTTTAGAAATTAGTACCGAAGAGTTTTTCTATGATGATTTTGAAAATTACAAAAAGGATAAAGAAATTTTAAGTATAACAAAGTCCTTATCAAAAGAGGAATTAGAAGCCTTAGTTGTTCTGTTGAAAAGGAAGAAATAATATATAAAACTCCGCATAGGGGATATCATTGCGTTAGCAATTTCACTGAACTGTGAGGCTTAATTTCATTGTAAATAAAAAAGAAAGTCGACATGACTTTCTTTTTTATTTACTTGGTGCCGAAGGCGGGATTTGAACCCGCATGGTTTCCCGCACGATTTTGAGTCGTGTGCGTCTGCCGTTCCGCCACTTCGGCATATTTGTGTTGAAGTGGAAAATATAAAATTAAAGTGAGGGGAGTAACGACTCCTTTTGAGCGCCCCGCGTAGACGAACGTTGCCGCTGTCCACTTCGGCATATGTGTGATGAAGTGGAAAATATAAAATTAAAGTGAGGGGAGTAACGACTCCTTTTGAGCGCCCCGCGCCAGTGGGAGTTGCCGCTGTCCACTTCGGCATATTTGTGGTGAAGTGGATGTTTCCTCTCTTTGCACATAATTATGCAGCAGATTACGTTTAAAATATTATCATATATTGAAAAAAATATCAAGTGATTTTAACGAAAAAAACATTTTAATTTCTTGCGACTTGCAAGAGGAATTTAACGGCGTTTTTAGTACTTAATTATTGTGAATGAAAACAAGGGAGGCTTATCACTCAGCTTGAATATATATCACAACCCAAATAATATCCCCGTTATTATTTGACCAGTTAGTGAAGAGCTAACATATACAAAATACAATACAAATTGCGACAACTTTCATCGCAAAAACATAGGTAAATTTTTCAAATCTTTTAGAAGTGGGTTTTCAAAAAGTCACATGTTTTTTCTGCGTTTTTTGTCGAAAATTCGTCAAATTGGCGAAAATTCGACGGCAAAATACATGGATTTTGTAAAATATGAAAATAATTTTGTAAAAAAGTGGCAGTAAGGTTTGACTATTTACCTTTCGAATTTTATAATTTTGGTATATCACAAAAGGGGGGTAAATATGGTAAAGAATATTTGGGCAAAAACTATTCTAAAATCCTATAGATATTTAGAAAGAATTGCTGATGCTATTGACAGAATGATAGAAAATAGGGGACTGTTTTCTATGAGCATGAATAGCAGTAATTATTACTACAACAACATCATGAGCGTGGCTGATAAAATTATTGAGCTTAGCGAAAGAAAGATTAAGCTTATTAATTTAAAACTCTTGACTGAGAGAGCTTTAACTATGTGCGGAAGAGAGCCAGCTAACTTGCTCATTTCAAAATATATTAACGGAAAAAACAATGAGGAAATTATGATTAGATATAATTTTCCTCCAAGAACTTTCTTTAGAAAAATCGAGAAAGCAGAAGCCAAGTTTGAAAGAGCTCTGGACTGCATGGGATATAACTATGAAAATTTAGAAAAATATCTCGGAAGCGAAGAGTGGCTTCTAGCTTTGAAAAGCAAATATCAGCAGACGAACGGACTTAAAGAAATAAGCGTTCCAGAGGTTAAAATGGAGCGCCTTGCAGTTTGTTAAATATCGTCTTCGTTGAATTCAAAATAGTCGTGTTTAGGGCGCTTGATTACACGTTTTGCGACAGGTTTTGAGCTCTTCTTCTTGACGAGAAGTAGGGCAATTATAAGGCAGGGAACAATGCAGCAGATAACTATCAAAACGGTGGTCAGTGAAGACTTTGTTTGAGCCATTTGCTGTACGTCATCTTTAAACAATTCTTCCATACATGGGGTGTAAGATTCCGTGTTTGGAACAATCTCTGTGAGCTGGTCGCAGTAGTAAGAAAATACATAGCCAGTGTAATAATTTTCCTCGACTTTGTATCTGCAGTAATACCAAATATTGGTCGATTTTGGAAGAAGCTCTTGGCCTTCCATTTCGCCATAATATGTAGTTATTTCAGTGAGGGCGGAGAGCGATTTTATGCTCGAACTAGAGTCTGGAGAAGAATATAAACTGGTGTCTGTAAAGATCCTAAATGAAGTGTTTGCAAAAGGGTAGTTTGGTTGCTCGTTTACAGGAATAACAGAGCTTTTCAAAACAAATCCTTCAATACTTGAATACTTCGCACGATAAAAATCTTGATTGCCATTTCCTAGCAATAAGACGTAATATGACGACGGAACTTCAAAGAGTTTATATTTGTCACTCTTGATTGGTGAAGAGTAAAAATATACGTTGTCGTTTGCCTTTGCATAGTAGGATTTTGAATCGGCATAAGATGTTTCTCGCACTGGAGTTTGCGAGAGGAAAATAAGAAATAAAAGTGATAAAAATATTAATCTTTTCATAGCTTCATTTTACATCAATATTTTGTATAACAAAAGTAAAAAAATGTCGCTATTTAAGGATTATTATTTTTTATAATCGAAAATCAAAAAGAGGGAATATGAGCGATTTATTGAAAAAATTAGAGAAAATTAACAGTGAAATTCAGCGTAGAAAGAATGATAATCTAATGAAATATAATACAGGAGATAAAATACATTTTAAGCAGCTTGAATTTCACAAAAACAAGAAGAGAAATCGGTGGGTTTTTGGTGGGAATAGAACAGGTAAAACTGAGTGCGGCGCAGTTGAGGTTGTCTATATGGCGAGAGGGGTTCATCCATATAGGGAAAATCGAAAAAATACTAGCGGCTGGGTCGTGAGTTTGTCAAGACAGGTGCAACGAGATGTCGCGCAGCAAAAAATTCTGCATTACTTAAATCCTAGGTATATCGAAAAAATAGTCATGACTTCGGGAAGCAAAGAGAGTCCTGAAAGCGGAATGATAGATTTTATTTTAGTTAAAAATTCCTTCGGAGGACTGAGTAAAATTGGTTTCAGAAATTGCGAGCAGGGGCGTGATAAATTTCAAGGCGCGAGCCTAGATTATGTCTGGTTTGACGAAGAGCCTCCCTTTGAAATCTATATGGAATGCAAGATGCGTGTCTTAGATAAAAAAGGGGATATATTTGGAACAATGACACCTCTAAAAGGTCTCACATGGGTCTATAATGAAATCTATTTAAACGAGTCAAATTCCAGTGAGGTTTGGTGCGAGCATATGCAGTGGGAAGACAATCCCTTTCTTGACAAAAAGGAACTCGAGGAGCTGACTTCAACAATGTCAGAGGAGGAGCTTGAGGGAAGGAAGTATGGCAAGTTTGTGAACTCTTCTGGTATGGTCTATAGCGAGTTCGACGAGAACGTCCACGTCATTGATCCTTTCGATGTGCCTAGGGAATGGTATGATAATATTTCCATTGACCCAGGACTAAACAATCCGCTTTCGGCTCACTGGTATGCCAGGGATTTTGACGGAAACGTCTATGTAATTGCGGAGCATTTCGAAGCGAAGAAAGACGTTGCTTATCACGCGGAGAGAATCAAGAGTATTTCGGAAAGACTAGGTTGGCATCACGCAAGCAATGGGATGTTGAGTGCGCTAATTGATAGTGCAGCGAGTCAAAGAACGCTTGCAAGTGAAAAGAATGTTGTTGAGCTGTTCTATGACAATGGCATCCTTGTTTCTCCAAAAGTAAACAAGGACATGTTTAGCGGAATCTCCGTTGTAAAATCCTTTTTGAAAAGTGCAGACGGGAAAACAAAGCTCTTTATTTTCAGAAACTGCCAGAACATGATTAAAGAATTTAAAACCTATTGGTGGGGCGATGGAGATCTGCCTATAAAGAAGGACGACCACGCGCTTGACGAATTAAGATATTATTTAATGTCAATAAAAGGGCAGTTCAGCAAAAACCACTTTGAAAAGGTACAAAAAACGGCTATTCAAAAGAATAAGGAAAAACTGCTAAGATACAATCGAATAAACACAAAAAAGTACAGGATTTAAGCTTTTAATAGGGATAATTAATTTCTTTAGTAAGTTGTCAGCAGCAGGGTAAAACTACTAATTTTGTAAATTTTAGAAATTTTAGATAAAACTTTACACTAAAAATAAAATTTCGCAAATATTGTTCAATTTATTTGGAAAAATAAATTTAATATGTTAAACTTGCTAATGAACATGAAGAAAAGATATAAAGTTTTGGGAATGCTTGCATTTCCTCTATTAGCTGCTATGGCTATTATTCCACCAGTTTCCATTGGGGGGCAAACTGTTTCAGCGGATACGACCGAAATTGTAAATATTAACAATGAGACAGGTCTAAAGGCGATAGTTGCTGATTACACAAAGAGTTATAAACTAACGGGAGATATAACTTTATCTTCTGACTGGGTTCCGCTCGGAACAAAAGCGAGTGCCTTTAAGGGAACTTTTGACGGAAATGGCTATTCAATTAAAGGCCTCAAGATGTCTTCGAACTTCGCTTATCAAGGACTATTCGGCTATACAGACGGAGCTACAATCAAAAACTTGAAAATAAGTTACACAGACGGAGCAACGATTAAATATAACTTCAACAATTCTCAGGAAGAATACTATGTCGGAGCTATCGTTGGATATGCAAATAACACAAAGATTTCAAACTGCGAAGTTGACAATGGAACGGAGCAAATTGACACTTTTAATTGCAAAGTGACATATGGCGGACTTGTTGGATGCTTGGACAATGTTTCAAGTATAGAAAATTGTGCGAACTACAGAGATATGAAGGTGAGTGAAAATCTTTCAAAATCGGGAGATACAATCACAATTGGGGGAATTGCTGGAACAATATCAAATTCCTCAAAACTTTTGAACGTTGTAAATTTTGGAAATATTAATATTACAAGACAGGATGATTTTACAAACACAACTTATGGGGGCGGAATTGTTGGGGATTTCTCAGGAAATTCAAGCCAAGTAATCAACTGCGTTTCTGGTGGAAATACTTTAATTGATAGTTTTCTTGAAGAAAAAGACAGTAATTTTATCGGCGCAGTCGCTGGATATATCAATGCTCCTATTCCAACGAAGGGAAATATAGCAAACATTGCTTATGCACAAAACATTGAAAAGTATGGAAAGAATGACGGATATCTATATAAGAACGACGAAACAAAGGATTATGTTTCAAGACTTCCAAGTGAAGCTTTAAGACTTAGCAAGTTCTACTTCCTCGGAAGAGGCGACGTTTACAAATATCAGTTTGATGGAATTGAAGAAACTTTCGACTGGCATGAGGCAATAGGTGACGGCTGGTCAGACAGTGTTTGGAGCATTGTTGTAAATAACAATGTTAGCGAAATTAGACTTCAAGAATTTCAAACTTACACTGTTGAGTGGGCAAATCCAACAGATAATCTTGGAGTACTACAAAATGCAAGTGGAACTGTAAATGGAAAGTACAATACTGAAGTTGAACTTACAATTTCAATCCCAGCAGAAGATAGTGCTTATTATGAAATTACTGACATTTTATACAACAATAAATCATGCAAAAACGAATATGAAATGCTAAATCCGGGCGATGCACTCAAGGAAAAAGATTTAGGATATTATTACAATCAATTGACAAATCAATTTGGAATTAGAATTAAACTATCTAGCAAGACTGCAGGAAATGCGGGAGATGTGGGATATTACAGCTTTGAACTCAAAGCAAAAGAGTTCACTGGCGCAGTTTATGTGGACAGTGACAAAATCGCCGGAGCTGTTGTAAAGTTCTCAGAAGGATTGAACAAAGAGAGAATCTTCACAAAACAAACAAACAAGATGACAGCATCAGCAACAGCTGGATCACGCTATACTTTCCAGCAGTGGAATTTGTACTATAAAAACACCGATCCAGATGAAAACGTTTGGAGTGGAGAAGGCGAGTCAAGAAAGTTGAACGATGGCTATTTGCAAGCATATGACAAGATTTGGAAAGTTCAAGGCGTTGTCTATGATACTACAGGTACAGGCGAAGTAAAAACTGGAACTATCGAGAAAAAACTTCCAATTAAGTTTGGTGGCAAGATTGATAACTACGTGGTAAAACAGGGAAATCAAAATTCAGATTTAATGTTGACACAAGACTTCCTCTTTGAAGCAGTTTATGAGGAAGATCCATATTATTTTAGCTTCTCAGAAGATGCAAACGCAAAAGAAGGAATTTTGTACCTAAAAATCAACAATAAAGAATTGGGAAGAAACGACAAGGGAGTTTTAAGCACAACTGATATTGGAAAGAACGAGAATGTTATAATCGAAATCGCCGTTGGATTAAATTATCAGTTAGATAAAGACAGACTGGCTGAAAGCATAAAGAGAATGGCAATTGACAACAAGGATATCGCTAAAGTAACGGAGAAAACATTAAACGACCAAATCGTCTATACGTTCAATTTCTCAACAGGATTATTAAGTGAAACTAAGGCGAGAGAAAACAGATATTTCTCATTCGATGTGACTGCAAAACCGCTTAAGACTGAAAAAGACAATTCTTCATTTGGGTGGATTATTGGTGGAAGCGTTGGTGGAGGAGTTGTTCTCATCGGGCTAATTGTTCTCATTGTGTTCCTTGCAAGACGTAGATCTTTTGAAAAGAGAAAGATTAACGACGACTACAAGAGATATTACAAATAAAACGCCCATTACAAATTTGAAAATTTCAAATTTGTGTTTGCTGCCGCAAACTCTTGCCGTAGGCAAGTAATGGACGCTGGTCCGTGCAAAAATATAAAAAGATTTGACGCTTTATAGCATGGCCTACTATGAAAAAATTAAAAAGATTGCGAGCGAGCAATCTTTTTTTGTTATTTATTTTGAAAATAGTAAATTATTGTGTATAATAAAATCATAAGAGAGTTTTAATAATGATATTTAAGAAGTTTTTTAATCAAAATGTGGAGGACACTGATTTTTTTGCAAATCGTTTTAATCTTCCTCCAAAAATCATGGAACTAATTTTGTCTCGTGGAATTAACACTGAAGAGAAGATAGCAGAATACTTAAATCCACAGATTTCACATGATCCATTCGCCATTAAGGGGATGAAAGAGCTAAAAGATAGAGTTTTAATCGCAAAGGAGCTTAAAGATAAGGTCCTGATTTTTGGTGACTATGATGTCGACGGAGTGAGTGCAACTGCAATTATGCTAAAGACCTTGAAAAAAATGGGAATTGACGCAGATTATTATCTCCCAAACAGATATGTGGACGGATATGGGTTGACTTGCGAAGTTTTGGATAAGATTATCGAAAAATATGATCCGCAGCTTATAATCACAGTTGACTGTGGCATTTCATGTTATAAAGAGGTTGAATATGCGAAAAACAAGGGCGTGGAAATAATTGTTACAGATCACCATGAAATCCCTGAAATTATCCCGGATACAATCGTTTTAAATGCAAAAATGGAAGATCAGACTTATCCTTTCAGAGAACTTTGCGGGACAGGACTTGCATACAAAATCTCTCAGGCTTTGATAGGAGAAAAAGAAGCTGAGCAGTTTCTCCCAATCGCTTGCATTGCGACAATTTCAGATATCGTTCCTCTTGTAGATGAGAACAGGGCAATTGTGGCAAGGGGCTTGAAATTATTTGAAAAATATCTTCCTATCGGGCTTAAAATGCTTATTAAAGAAAACAAGCTTATGATAAATAGCATTACCTCAACAGATATTTCCTTCAAAATCGCTCCAAAGCTAAATGCGTCTGGAAGAATGGGGGATGCAAGTGATTCTCTGAAGCTCTATCTTGAAACAGATATTGCAAAAAACAAAAGATATATTGAAAAAATTAAGGCACATAACCTGAAAAGACAGGAACTGTGCAACAAGATTTATGAGGACTGTGAGAAAGCTCTTAAACGTATAAAAATGAAGGATATAAGGGTTATTTCCCTTGCATCAAAGGTTTGGGATCAGGGAGTTCTTGGAATTGTTTGCTCAAGACTCGTTGAAAAATATCACAAGCCAGTCTTTCTGTTCTCTCAAGTAGGAAACGAACTTCACGGGTCGGGAAGAAGCATCGATGATATCAATATTCACGAGATACTTTCTTCTCTCAAAGATATTCTTGAAACATATGGCGGACACTCCATGGCTGCGGGGCTAACTTTGAAGAGAGAAAAATATGAAGAGTTCACGAAGAGAGTTAATTCCTTCGTTTTTGAGAAAGTTGACGATAAAGTCTTTATTCCAATTTCATATTATGACCAGGATTTAACACTCGACGAAATCAATGATGATTTTTATAAAAATCTTCAAGTGCTTGAACCTGTTGGATGCGGAAATCCAAGGCCGAAATTTAAAATTACGGCCAGTGATATTGAGATCAATCCAATGAAGAGATTTCCTCAGCATGCAAATATAAAAATTGGGGATTTGGAACTGTTTTATTTCAATTTCACAAAAGACTACAACAAGATGTATTTCTCAAGGCAGAAGAGCTTTATCTTCGAATTTCAAGACTGTGCAAGAAAGGGAGTTGTGTCCGATTTCGATGGCGGCTCTTTTATAAAAGAGAACATAAACACATATGTTGAGCCGATTGATTATCTGCAATTCGGATATGATAAAGAAGAGGACTTAAACTACAATTTCTATTCAAAGGGCGACCTCTTGAATTTAGTTACAAAGACCCTTCCAACAGTTTTTGGGACAGCTTTTGTCAGCTTCTCAAGTTACGATTATGTAAACTTCTCAAAGACATATACAATGCAGGGAATTTTCCACTATGGATTCTGTGATACAGCTTGCCTTGGATATAACTCTTTGCTCCTGTCTCCAATAGGGGTGAACTGGGCGAAGAACTTTACAAAAATCGTGTTCTTAAATCCTATTTTGGATGAAGGATATATTCAGGAAATAAAGAAAGTTAGCGGGGCAGAAATTTATATCCCGTTAGACAAGAAGATGAACTACAAACGTTTCCAAGATATCGATATTTCAAGGACGAATTTTGGCAAAATATACTCAATTTTATCCAGCAAAGGCGAACTCTCAAGTAATAGCGTTTTCACGCTATATGATGCGTTTTTTGCTGAATCAGGAATAAAATTCAAGGACTATTTCGCTGCTTTATGTTGTTTTGCGGAACTTGGAATTATCACTATAACTATGGACGAAGTTTTTAAAGTTAAGCCTAACAGAAAAGTTAAGAGAAATTTAAGCGAATCCAAAATTTATAATAAGCTTAGCTTAATAAAAAATGTTGTAAAGAGCGAGGAATAAGATATGAAAGTATTTACAAAATCAGAAGATTTAGAAATGGATATTGTTGACCTATTGCGTCTGTTCGAAAAGGATAGTGATGACGGAATAAGCCTTTATCATGAAGAGAATTTTTTGAATGATATTTGTGTAAATACTTTTACAATTGAAGAGGGGAATAAAAAGTCAGTTTATGGCTTTGAAAATAAGATTCCTCAAAACTTGTCACCACTTAGATACAAGAGTTTTAGAAAAAGATTTGTTAAAAATAATCTATACGATTTAATGTCAAAGCTATATAACAAAAAACTCCCTTGGGGGGCGCTGACTGGTATAAGACCAACGAAGCTTGCAAGGGATCTTATTGAGAGTGGTGAGGTAAAGGAGTATGTTGTAGCGGAGTACCTGCAAAAAGAATTTCGCGTTAGCGAGCAGAAAGCAAAACTTGTTGCCAAGATATTGAAAAATCAACGCGGGATGATTCGAAACGACAACTTGATTGATTTTTATGTAAATATTCCTATCTGTCCAAGCCGCTGCATGTATTGTTCTTTTATTTCTAACGAGCTTGCTCGTGTGAAGGACAAAGTTGAAACATATATTGACTGCTTGATAAAGGAAATTCATGCTGCAAAGGAGATTATCGCAAAGAAATCATATATCGTCAGAAATATCTACATAGGCGGAGGGACACCAACTGTACTTACTGCTGAGCAGCTGGACAGACTTCTTAGAGAAATAACTTTCTCCGTGAATGAATTTACTGTTGAATGTGGCAGGCCTGACACGATAACGAGAGAGAAACTTGATGTACTTAAAAAATATGGAGTAACAAGAATTTCAATCAATCCTCAAACTTTCTGTGATGCAACTTTGAAGAGAATAGGGAGAAATCACAAGGTCGAAGATGTTATCAATGCTTATGCTATGGCTCTAGAATATGATTTTGATATCAATATGGATGTTATAGCGGGACTCCCAGGGGAAGGAAAGGGTCAGTTCACAAAGACAATTTACACTCTGCTTGAGCTTGCTCCTCACAATCTCACAATTCACACATTATCCCTTAAAAACGGATCACTTCTACGTGATCAACAGGATAAGGGGCTCACACAATTCGACCTACAGCGAGCACTTCAAGAGGCCGAGGACAAAGTAATGGCAAATGGCTATAAGCCATATTATCTATATCGTCAGAAGAATCAACTTGGCGGGCTAGAAAACGTAGGTTTCTTCCGCGATGAAAACATCTGCATTTTTAATATTGACAGCATGGAAGAAATAACTACAATTATGGCCGTTGGTGCTAATGCAGCGTCAAAGAGAGTCTTCAACTTCGAAAATAGAATTGAGCGCTCCTTCAATGTAAAATTCATTGATGACTATATCAGACAAATTGACGAAATGGTTGAAAGAAAACGTCAATTTTTCAAATAAAAAAAAGTGTATGCTAACATTTCATTTTTAGCCAATATTTTTGTGAAAAAAATCATTTTTTATATCAAAAGAATATTGACAATAGAGTTGGTTTAAACTATACTATCCATGTTTAAGGAGAAAGAACAAAAAGATACATTTGAGTAGAGTTGTTCTTTATAAATTAGGGGGAAAAATGAAAATTTCAAAAAATGGCGTTTTAACAAGCGTTGATGCAATGGATATAACAGAAGATGGAAAGCTTATTATTCCAGAAGGTGTTGAGAAAATTGAAAAAGGAGCATTTGATAGCTTATTTATTAAATCATTTATGTTTGAGTTAGAAATCCCAGGATCACTGAAAAAAATTGAAGATCAAGACTTTTGTGAAATGTCTGCTTTAGAGAAAGTAACAATGGCTGAAGGTGTAGAGGAGATTGGAAATCTTGCTTTCACATGTTGCTTCAATCTTAGAGAAGTAAACATTCCAAGTACAGTAAAGAAGATCGGAACTTATGCATTTGCAGAATGTCCATCTATAGAAGAAATATCTCTTCCTGAATTGAGTGTAATTGAGCCAAGAACATTTCTTAACTGCTCAAGTTTGAAAAGAATTGATATTCCAGCAAGTGTTGAGTATATCGACAGAGAGGCGTTTAAAGGATGTGATGATTTAAAAGAAGTAAACTTTGCAGAAAATGGAAATTTAAAATTCTTAGTTATTTCAGCTTTTGAGGATTGCGAAAGCTTAAAGGAATTGGATGTTCCTCCAACAATCGATACTCTTTTCTTACTCGGATCTTTAGAGGGATGCAAATCTCTTAAATCATTTAGACTTCCTGCACCAGAGAACCTTCTTTGTGTAAATTGCACAATGGGAGAGAAGAAAGTATCTGACATTTCAGCTTTCCTCCCAGAAAACACTGAACTTGTCAGATACAAGAAAAGTGCTGAAGCTGGCGGAAGAAATAAAAACTAAGTATAAAACATCTGAATAATTTAAAGAATGAAAAAACAACGAGCAGATAGCCCGTTGTTTTTTTGTCATATACATTTTTGAACAAGTTTGTTCAATTGCTTTGAGCGATTTTGTTACTTAGTTCTTGCTCTGTAGAAGTAGTTTGGTGTATCTGAATAGAGTCTCCCTATGCTATAGAGATCTCTGTAGAGATTTTCTATAGGTCTGTTTTGCTTGATCTCAATCTCAGTATTTGGAGTGAATGAACAACCATAGTTATTTGCAAGGTTTGTTGCATATGTTTCAGGAGTAACAAAGCAGAACTTTCTTGATGTAAGTCTTTGTGCGGACTTAGATGTAGCACCAAAGATTAGTGCAGGGTCAATAATCATAGTCTTTGATTCGCCCGCAGCATTGGTATAAGTGGTTTCAATAATAGCATGACTATCAGGTTTTCCTGCAGGATCAACCAAATCTCCAAAAATAATCTTTACTTTTGTGTCAGCAGGGAAGGATTGCAAGAATTTAATGTGATCTACGCTAGTTATCTTGTCTTGAATTTTTAGGTCTCCAGCTGCTGAGTTGAATCCCCATCTTTCTATCTGCGAAGCAAGTGCTATAGCTGTAACAATGGATAGTTCTTGGCAAGAGCCTTTAAGATCTCCCAAAGTCTTCTTTAAAGAGAATGTTTTGTTGTGATATCTGATCGCTAAGCGCTTTCTAATTGATGCGTTACTTTTAAGTAATTTAGGGAGTTTATCTATTTTTCTTTCATACCCAGCAAATGCTACTGTGTCATAGGTAAATCCTCTGTCAATCATTTCAGCGATGATGCTTGTTGCATAGATTTTTAGGTTGCTCTCACTGTTTGCAGGTGAAACCTCTCTAGTTGAGTAGCCCGATGTTCTATAGTAGCCATGTGTTGCAGAAGCTCTCGCTTGTGCGTTTGCAACTGCTGCCGCTTGAATATCCTTAAATTTCTCTTTAAGTTTTGAAGGCATTGTCGTCTTTACGCCTTGATAAATGTATAAAGGGATAAGAATTGGTGCTGTTATGAACCAGGCAAATCTAAATAAGCTTCCAAATGCTGTTGAGGCTTTAATGTTACTCATGTAGCACCTCCATATATATCTAGTATATCATACTTTATTTTATCTTGCAAGAAGTAAATATAAGAAAAAATGTTTGAAAAATATGAAAAATTGATTGACAAAAGGGGACCAAAGTGTTAATATAACAATGTCGATTTTAAATGACCTAATTCGCAGGGTGATGATCGCCTCGACGCACAACTTCGGACTAGGTGTCAAATTAGTAGGAGGTAACACATGGATACAGCTAAGAAACAAGAGATTATTTCTAAGTACAAACAATCAGAACACGACACTGGATCAGTTCAAGTTCAAGTTGCTTTACTTACAGAAAGAATCAATCACCTTACAGAACATTTGAAAGCTAACAAGCAAGACGATCACTCAAGAAGAGGATTGTTCCAAATGGTTGGTAAGAGAAAAGGCTTATTACTTTATCTAAAAGATAGAGATATCAATGCGTACAGAGAACTTATTAAAGCTCTCGGTATCAGAGAAGTAAAATAATTAAATAGAGAGGGGGACAAAGTTTTTTGTGCCCTTTTTTGTTAATTTTTAAAGGAGATGTTATGACAACAAAAAATTCAGCAAAGGTTTTCGAAATTGAAATCGGTGGGAAGAAAGTTTCTTTCGAAACAGGTAGACTTTGCGAGCAAGCAAACGGATCTTGCTTAGTAAGATGTGGTGAAACAGTTGTTATGGTTAACGTAACAATGGCAAAAGAACCTCGCCCAGGTATTGACTTCTTCCCATTAGGAGTAGATTTTGAAGAAAAAATGTACTCAGTTGGAAAAATTCCAGGAGGATTTAAGAAGAGAGAGGGTAGACCTTCAGACAAGGCTATCTTAACTTCAAGACTTATCGACAGACCTCTTAGACCACTTTTCCCAAAGGGATTCTACAATGATGTATCAGTTGTAGCTACAGCACTTTCAGTAGAACCTGACGTTGCTCCAGAAGTACTTGCAATGTTAGGATCATCTTTTGCGCTTTCAATTTCTGATATTCCTTTCGCAGGACCAACAGGATCAGTACAAGTTGGACTCGTTGATGGAAAATTTATCATCAACCCAAATGCAGAAGAGAGAGAAAAGAGCAGAATGCATTTGACAGTAAGTGGAACAGACGAAGCTGTTTTAATGGTTGAAGCAGGTGCTAAGGAAGTTCCAGAAGATGTTATGCTTGATGCTATCATGTTCGCTCACGAAGAAATTAAGAAAATTGTTAAGTTTATCAAAGAAGTTAAAGCTGAAATTGGTAAACCTGTTAACGACAAAATCCAATATGAAGTTATTCCAGACGAAATCAATGCAGCAGTTAGAGAATATGCTGACAAGAAATTAGACTATGCTTTGGATACTTTTGATAGAGAAGAAAGACAAAATCGTCAAGAAGAAGTCGACGCAGACGTTAAAGCTCATTTTGCTGAGCAATTCCCAGACTGTGAAAAATTCATCGGGGATGTACTTTATAAAATGACTAAAGAAAAAGTTAGAGCAAAGATCATCAACCAAGGAATTCGTCCAGACGGAAGAAAATTAACTGAAATTCGTCCTATTTGGTGTGATGTAGGTCTTTTGCCTCGTGTACACGGAACAGGATTATTCACACGTGGACAAACACAAGCTCTTACAACTCTTACTCTCGGCACAGTTGCTGATATTCAAAAGTTGGAAGGACTTGATGACGAAGAAGTAAATAGATACGTTCACCATTACAATATGCCACCTTATGCAACAGGTGAAGCAAGACAATTAAAGAGCCCAGGCAGAAGAGAAATCGGACACGGTGCTTTAGCTGAAAGAGCTTTAGAGCCAGTTATTCCTTGCGATGAAGAATTCCCATATGCTATTCGTTTAGTATCAGAAATCCTTTCATCAAACGGATCATCTTCAATGGCTTCTGTTTGCGGATCAACATTAGCTCTTATGGACGCTGGTGTTCCAATTTCATCACCAGTAGCAGGAATTGCTATGGGTCTTATCAAAGATGAAGCAAGCGGAAAAGTCGCTGTACTTTCAGATATCCAAGGATTGGAAGACTTCCTCGGAGATATGGACTTCAAAGTAACAGGAACAGAAAAGGGTGTTACAGCTATCCAAATGGATATCAAAATCAAAGGAATTGACAAAAACATTCTTACAACAGCTCTTCACCAAGCAAGAGAAGGAAGAATGTTCATTATGAACAAACTTTTAGAAACAATCCCAGAGCCAAGAAAAGAACTTTCTAAATACGCTCCTAAGATTATTATCTTCACAATCAATCCAGACAAAATCAAAGATGTTATTGGATCAGGCGGAAAAACAATCAATAAGATTATTGAACAAACTGGCGTTAAGATTGATATCGAAGACGACGGACGTGTTTACGTTGCTACGCCAGATGAAGCAATGGCTCAAAAAGCTAAAAAGATTATTCTTGCAATTGCTGAAGACCTTGAAGTTGGCAAAACTTACGAAGGAACAGTTTCAAGAATCATGACATTCGGAGCTTTCGTTGATCTTGGCGGAGGAAAAGAAGGAATGATTCACATTTCAAAGCTTTCTGACAAGAGAGTAGAGAAGGTTGAAGACGTTGTTAAGATCGGAGATCAAGTAACTGTTGAAGTTATTAAGATTGATGACAAAGGTCGTGTCGACCTCAGACGCGTGCTAAAATAAAACAAAAAAAGCGTCGCAGGACTGTGTTTACTGAGGCCCACCCGAGATGGTTACATAGGAAACTATGCGCCCACCTCGGCTGACCCTCGAGCCTTGTCCTGCTCGCTTTTTTTGTTTTATTTGCATTTCTTCGAACAATTTTTTCTTTTAACAATTCTCATTCGCAGAGTTATGACAGCAGAAATCAAGAGATTTTTCTTGTAGTTTCTTTGTTTCAGGTTCCC
>ERZ808286.706-NODE-706-length-20078-cov-3.871997_pt1 | contig 20078 bp, 18 predicted proteins | sample MGYA00521276_ERZ808286 | MGnify/ENA primary metagenome ERZ808286 (study PRJEB31516, sample SAMN03275607) | gut metagenome | biome: mammalia-associated habitat; material: feces | host: Papio cynocephalus | place: Kenya | collected 2012-08-01 ... | reverse complement strand
GTTATATTTACATTTATATTATTCTTATTTGCTATTTTAATTATTTTATCTAAATTAGGGTGCATTAAAGGTTCACCTTTAATATGTAAATAGATATGATTTGTATAATTCTTGATTTTATTAATTATTGTACTAAAATTCTCAATATTCATAAATTCTTTTTCTCTTTTGCTTTGAGGACAAAATGAGCAGTTTAAATTACATATATTAGTTATTTCTATATATACTCTTTTATACATATTTTATTTCCTCTTTATCTATTTTTCTTATGTTCCTCAATTTCATAAGAAGCACCACTTTGCATATATGTATTAAAATCATCATTTTTAAGATGTCTATAAATACTTGGTGGCATTTCAATTCCTTTATTATACTTCTTAGAATTAATAAGCATAATTCCAACATCATGTATTTTTGCTATTTCAACATCTTTAGCAGTAATTTGATCAACACAATATAACGCAATTCTTTTTAATTTAGGTATTCTAGAATCTATATCAGTTTGCATACTTCCTTGTTCTAATATTAATACCTCATTATACGTTCTTTTATTATAAAGTAATTCATCAGGCATCATAAGTTGTTCTACTCTATCTGTTGCTTTTTCTGTAAAACTAAATGGCTGATACAAAGTATAAGAATCTTTTGGAAATATATGAACAATTTGTTCCGGATTTAAATCACTAGCATCATAAACATAAGTATTAGAGTTTTTTAAACTACCAAACACAGATATACAACCATTTCCTACTAAAGAATAAGAATGTCCTACCGGCAAACTATCTTCAAATCTGATTCCTGATTTAACTATAGCAAAAAATGGGCTATCATCGATATTATAAACATCAACACCATATTCATTAGATAGTTCTTCATCTTTATATTTTATAAGTTCATCTTTAACCATAGCATAATCTTTTAACGCTTCTCTTACTTTTTTTCGAGCAAATGACATATCGTCATAGAAAATTTCCATCATATTATATTGTTTTAACTCATTATGTAACTCGATTTTTTCTTTTGCTGATAACACATCTATATTTACTATTTGTTGATATAAATAAAGTCTATCTTCAGGAATATCTATATTCCCAGCATAATAATAATTTAATAATTCTCTCAAATCATACATAATATTATAATAATTTTCTTCAAAATGATAATCTATAATATAATCTGATTTTTTCTCATCTAATGTTTTATTGATTAAATTAATTGCTTCAGTAAATTCATCATTAAATATAAGCTCTCTAAGATTAGTATATTCATTAGGAAATATTTGAATTTGTCTTATTAAATTTCTAAAAATATCATGATATTCATTAGACTTAGCATCTAAGTTGCTTAATTTTTTTATCATATCAATAATATTTTGGTATGTTTCAGGGTAATCAGTATTTAAAATAAATTCTTCCTCTTTAATTTTAGCATAATTATTTAAGTTAGTTGGATCACCACAAAAATTAGCTTCATTAATCAAGAATCTATATTCATAAACATTTACCTCATTCCATAATTTTTTGGCAACAGCCATATTTAACAAATCAGAGGATAAATAGAAAACTTCTCCGTGAGAATTAACATATGAATATCCCTTTCTTTTAGTCATATCTTCAAAAGAAAGAGATTTACCAGCAGCTACCAAATTACCCATTGATATATTATGTGATAATAAATCTATATTATATTTTTCTAATATTTTTTTACCAAATAAATTAGGCTTTTTCTTTAACATTTCATATATTAAATCGTTAGGATAATCATATCTATCGATAAATTTTAATTGATAATCTTTATTAAAATAACTAATTAACTGACCTATATAATCTGCATTTTTATTAAGTTCTAAACATCTATTTATTATTAAATCATATGGTTTACTATTTAGCTTTTTTAAGATTGCATAGTATTTAGAAATATCAGTGCTTAAAAATAAATCTAAAAATTTTTGATTATTAAATAAAGAATCTACATAATTGGAATAATTTAAAATGTATGTAATTCTATCTTCTATATAATTATACTCTTTTAAATAATAAACACCTTCATCATCTAATAAGTTAAGTATTTCTCCATTATAATCATTTTCTAAAAAATTCAGAAATTCACCCTTACTTGAATTAATTATCTCTTTTTTTCTATTACTATCCATATATTTATATCACTACCCTGTGGTAAGTATATCATATAATAAATGTATGTGGCAATTTTTTAGCATAATAAAAACCAGATACCCTATCTGGAATTTATACAGCACTAAATAAAATTCTTGTTTCAAAGTTTTTATTTGCTTTAGTATTGGTTGTGTAATAATAGATTACATAGGTATGAACACTATCTTGAGATTCTGTACTAAAGAAACCAGTTCCTAAATCCATTGCACTTTGACCTTCTTGTTTATTTAAATAGTATTTAGTTTTACCATCAGCAAAGTCTGTTTTAGCACCATTTTCATCTGCTTTACCACCAAGGATAAAATATACTTCATTATCTTCATATTCGTTATAGTTTACTATTAATGATAACTTATAATTAATAATATCAGTTGCACTATTATTTGTTCCTGTTAATGAAAAGGTTTTAGATCCAATAAGTTCTCCTTGTTTTTCGTAATCGCTTGATTTAAATACTGGATTATTACCTTGATAAGCAGCGATCATTTTACCATCTTTTACATCAATAACGTCTAATTGAACACTGCCATCTAAACCACTAGTCATGTATGAAAAGCTTGTTCCAATTGTAACAACAACAATTATTGCTACTAACATGATTCCTAATAAAGTTTTGTTCATCTTATTCATTTAATCACCTTCTATATTTATATTACTAAAATTAATGAAAAACTTCAATTAATTTTTATTCACTAAAGAAATCATCAAAATATTCATCATCACTTGGATCGCTAACAACTTTGCTATCTTTATCAACGACAATCTTAGGTTCATCTTTGACATTATTTTTAGAATTATCACTTTGTTTAAAGAAGTCATCAAATTTTTCAACCACAGTTGAATCTAGCTTATCGTAATCAGTAATTTTATTTGCTTGATTATTTTGTTTCTTTTGCTCTTCTTGTTCTTCTTTTTCTAATTCAGCAATTTTAGCATCGATTTTTTTAAGGATATTACTAACATCAAAATCTTGATTAGAATTTAGATTTTGTTCATTAGCACTTTTTTGAATCATTGGCAAATCTAAGAAGTCAGTTTTATCTAAATCTTTTTTATCAGTTGGTGTTGGATTTAATAAACTATTAAAATCAAATGGAACACTTCCACCGAATGGAGTATTATTACCAGATGGTTTATTTAATCCTTCAAAAATATTGCCAATTGGTTTTCCGCCACCAAAACCGGCTCCATTCATTCCCATTCCACTATTATTAACGGATTCTAAAAACTTACTTTGCTTTTTATCTTGAACATATTTTTTAAAATCAAATATTTCAACATTTGTTGACTTTCTTTCGATAAATGGGGATTCTTCATCACTGTGTCCCCAATTAATTTCGAAACTTGGTGTTAATTTTGTTTTATAAGGATTCATTCTTTGTCTTAAAATAACAACTTGAAATTTTTTTAGTTTTTGTAAATCACTTGGTGTTAATAATGGACGTGAGGCTGTTTTTTCTTTTTCTTTTGATTTAATTTCACCACATAATTTACTTATTTCATCTAAATCAGCTAAATCACTACTATTAATAAATATTTTATTACCACAGTTACCTTTAATTGTGTCGGCTTGTTCTTTACCATACACATCATTTAACTGAGAAAACCCCTGAATTATAAAGGTAAATCTTATATTTCTTGAACGAGCTGCTGAAACCATTGCTGTAACATCTTTAAGTGGTGGCATGTTGGCAAACTCATCTAAAATAAAGTTGGTTCTTATTGGTAATTTTCCTTTTGGTGATTTGTGAGCAACATCAACTAAAACCTCATATGCTTGTTTTAAGAAAATTGTTGCTAGTGGATGGTATGTTGTTTTTTCATCGTGTATTACGACGAATAAGGCTGTCTTTTCAGTACCTATTTTATGCATATCAAAATCACTATAACTAAGCATTTGGCTTAAGTTCTTTTGAGTTGTAAATTTTTCCATTTTTTCACTAAATACGGATAACACACTGGTTCTTGTTTCAGTTGGACCAGTAATTGTTGATTTAGCAAAGTTATATGGTGTTGAATCTTTGCCCTTTAAATTAAAGTATTCTGTCGAAAAGTTACTGTTCATTCCCATTTTTTCTTCACCGACAGCGGCCATATAGTTTATTGAATTGATGTTAATATATTTTTCTTCGGCATCTTGAAATAAACCTAGTGCTAAACCATTAAAGTATCCCATACTGGCATTTCCCCAGAATGGATCATTTGCTTTGGGATCATTAACCATGTTAAATGAAACGTCTTTTAATAACTCAATTGCTTTATCTTCGTTTCCTTGTTTATATAAATCATAAGGTATTGCTAGGGGATTCCAAGCATTTCCCATCTGCGGATCACGGAAATTTAATGTAATAATATTGTAGCCTTTGCTTCTTAAAAAGTTAGCATGATCTCTATATAACTCGCCTTTTGGATCGGTAATAATCATTGATTCACCTTTACGGCCTAAGCTTTCAATCATTGGTTCAACGACACATTGACTCTTACCATTACCAGTAGATCCAATAACTAAGGTATGATATGATCCGTTATCTACCCACATAGCCTTACCGTCATTAATCATTGGAACACCACCATATTCACTAGTTAATTCACTAATAACAACCTTTTTAACATCATCAGCTTTTTTCATTTCTTTATCAGTTGTGAATCTGGTATAACCTTTTTCATCTTCTTTTTCACCAATTTTTAAACCTATTCCACTGCCTTTTTCATGGTCGAATATATAAGAGGATACACTAAAAAATATTGATACTAGAACAGCAACAAACACGAGTAATGTGGCAGGTAAATAAGGTGGAAATAATCCAGCAAAAAAATTAAATCCATATAATTTTCCTTCATTTAATAATGATGATAAGTTAACTACTGTTAATGAACATAAAATTAATAAAAATATACTATATATTACAAACATTATTAAATCTTTAGATGATACTCTAAATTTCATGTTAATCCCTCTTCTCTTCTTTAAATTATATAATATTATTTATTATATTTCAATTCTTACAATTAGCAGAATAATAAGAACTCATATCTATAACAGTATAGTTTGCTAATTCTTGATATGTATACTTTTTATAGTCAAGGCCATTAGCATCTATATAAGCTACGGTAACATTTTCACCAGTATTTTGAACTATAATATATGCTTTATCTTCATTAATTACAAGATTTCCTGGATTTCCATATGCTAAATCAATTATATTTGATCTGTCATTATAATCACTAATATTAGTTATTAGATTATTTATATTAGCACTATTAATGGCCCAATTTATAAGACTATATTCATTTAACCCGACTACATTGCCGTCTTTTGTTTTTCCCCAATCTGGATCAATAATTTTATATTCACTAGAAACATTACTATAGGGAATTTTATAACCTTTTTTACTCACTTCATCGATAAGAGTTACTACTTTTTGGGCTACATTTGTTCCATCACATTTGTTATTACCAGCATTATTAATCTTATCTGTTAATTCAGTTATTCCATCTTCGCCAATTGTTTCGCCTAAACTAACTGATAAAACTTCATTATCACTACTTGAAAAATCAGTGTCGGATTCTACTGTATCAGTTTGATAATTAAGATTGCCAAAATTCCAGGTTGTCATTTCTAAAATATTTTGTTCGTCACCATCTATTATGTAAAAAAGGAATAGAAAAAGGAATGCAATTCCGAATGCAGCAGCACATATACCTATTATTTTTAATTTTATTATAAGGAGTTTCTTGTTACCTAAAAATGATGCTGCTCCTCCTTTTTTTCCACCGATTAATCCAGTTATAGCACTTGATGCATTACCTTTACCTTTTAATAAACCACTTAATCCTTGAGCTTTTGCACCTAATGGACTATTACCTGTAAGTCCATCTTTTGGTGGTAAGGAACTTGAACCACCAGGACTTGTTGATGATAAAGGATTATTATTAGTTATTCCTTTTAATGGATTTATCATTCTATTTGCTTTATTGGCAGCAAGTTTAGCTAAAGGATTATTACTTTGATTTAATGCATTTAAAGTATTTTTTCCTTTAGTGATTAAATTTCTACCTAAATTAGTTCGAGAAAACTTATTATAAGCATTAGCTCCGACAGCAGTTGTAGCAGTAATAGCAGCACTTTTAGCTAATTCTTTCATAGGATTAGATGAATACTGATTATTTGGCTCATTTATATCATTATCTTCTGGTGTTTTTTCACTTTCAACTTCAGGTTGTTCATCTATTTCTTCAGCTAAATTCTCATTTTCTAATTCTTCATCTAAAGTTTCGTAATCATTATTCATATAATCACTCCTTAATTAATTCTTATTTTATAGTTATTAATACTATTTTCTATAAAGACAAATTTATTATCGTCTTTATCAATCACATAAATCGCTCTTTTTCCATCTACAACTCCACTAGAATAGCTTTTAACTTCTGCACTTAAAAACCTAAGTGTTTTAATTCTTGTAATCATTTTTTCAAAATCACTATAAGTGGGATATTTATCTCTAGTTTCATTATCTAAATTATTATACACATCTCTAGGATTATATAATATATCAGATACTAAATTAGCTAAATATTTGGAAGCAATCTCTTCTGATGATAAATATAATCTTTGAATTTCATTAACTTTATAATTATGAAAATATTCGGTAAAATCATTAAATGTATTGGTCTTGTTAGCGTTTTTACTATAAATTAATCCAAAAATAATTGTTCCAATTATTGATATAACACTTATTATAATTACTAATTTTCCATCATTTTTACTTTTCATTTATTACCTCATTATATTTAGTCTTATCAATAGGTGTTATTGAAAATAATTTAAAATCTTTATCAACTTTTATAAATAAATATTCGTCTACTAATTTATTGGCTTTATTTTTTAACTCTTCGTAAATAGTTCCTTTTACATAATATATATTGTTGTGCTTATACATTCCATTTAGTCTAATACTTATGTTTTTACCAATGTATTTATTGTTTAAATTATCTATATTATTATTAATACTATTTAAATACTCTTGATCTAATATTTTTTTTAAACTGTCTTTATCATTTAAAGATAAATAACTTAAATATTTATTTACACAATTTTCTATTGTAAAAAACTCACTATAATCATTAACCGTTTCATAAATATATGGTTTAGTTGTTTTTGAAATAACATCATTATTTTCTTTGCTATTAGTACTAACTATATAAATTAACCCCCCAACTAAAATAACAAAAATTATCATTAATATTATATTACTTATATTACTTTTATTCTTCATATTTTTCCTTTTTAGCTATTGCATCCATTCATAACGTAATTGTAATAGGCTCTTGCAGTATTTACTCTTGTTGTATCACATTGGGTATGTTCTGTAGGATTTTCAAAATTATGACAAAAGTTTGATGTAATACTATCTACTGACTCACTACCAGACATGATAGCATTGTATAAACCACTATAACCGCTTTTAAGTTCTATAAACAAATAACTTATTTGGTTACCAGGATCACCTATTGATACTCCATTTTGTTTTGCAGAATTTAGTAACCCTGCTTTTCTAGTGGAAAATGTCCATTGACATAATCCATATCCAGCACCATCATTTGCAAAATTAGTATATGTTCCATTATCAACAGCAGCTGTATAACTTTCATCAGTATGTCCAAGTGGTCCTTCGTATTTTTGTTCTAAATTAATATAATTGAATGCACTTTCAGCATTTATATTTGACATAACTGCTGCAATACCATTATCAGATGCACCATACTCTTTTAGAGTTAAACAAACAGTTTGAGTGTTTGTTCCGCCATTAATAGTACCGACAGTTGAAGGTTGAGGTCTAGGATTTTGACTCGAAATATATGTGTTAGGATTTACTCTTGCTCCTGATGATATTTTAATTTCAAAATGAAGTGCTTTTTCATTAGTATCACCGGTTGTCCCCATAGTACCGAGTACTTCTCCTTGAGTTACACTTTGTCCATCAGTAACATATACCTCATCTAAATAAGCATAGGTTGTACTCATTCCATCAGAATGACTTACAACTACCATATTTCCATAACCTGAATTACATGTTTTATCTCCTGATTCGCAATTATTAACTACTTTAGAAATAACTCCAGACTTAATACTTATTATATTAACTAAATCTTCACTTGATCCAATATCTATTCCCTCATTAGAACCGGGACTATAATCCTTTATTATATAAGTAGATGCGGGATTCCCTTTAGCAAATTTTTTACCATTTTCCTCAGTTATTTCAGCACTTCCAATTGGATAATAATATTTATTATCAACATTAGTAAAATAAGTTAAACTTTCGGGATTACTTCTATAAAATAATTCTAGATTGTATTTAATAGCATCTATTATCTCTTGTCTCTCTTCAACTATTTTATCATGATATTTGTTATATAGTTCATCATCATTTTCCATTGCTGATTCTAAATCTTCTAAAGTTTCGTATCCAGATCCATCTACAATATGAGCAAATCGATATTGTAGATGAGGTTTTTTATCAAAATATTCACTTGTTTTTAAAAATTCCCAATATGCATCTTCACTAACTGTTTTATTATTAGCAACTGTGTATGTACCCCCGCGATCTAAACATTCTTGATGTTTTTCACTTCTAGTTATTCCAAAAAATTTGGTTAATCCAGATTTAACTAATAATTTTTCACCAAATGATGCCATATTAATTGAATCGACTGCTTTACAAGTAAAATTATTACCTTCTTTGTAAAGTTCTCCTTGAGGACACGTTGGCACTGATTGATTATTTTCATTAATTTCATAAACTGGAGCAGTTGCTACACTACATGTTGCTTCATAACCGATCATAGCTTTAATTAAAATTTTAATTGCATTGGATTCGTCTGTTAGAGATGTATAACCTGCTTCCTCATCATTATCATCTATCGATATATCATCATTTTCATTTTCAAAATCAAATGAAATTTTATCAAACCATCTTTTATAAAAAGAGTTATCATCTCTAAATGAGTCAGCATTTAAGCCAAAATAAATTGTTGCAATAATTATTTCATCTTTAATATATAAGCCACTACGTTCATATTTAGCAAGCATTTTATATAATTTAGTATAAAATTTTTTTTGACTTTTAATAGTTTGTTCAACACATTTATCACTATTTTCTTCTTTTTCACATGTTCCTGACCAATAATTTTTAAATTTTTCAGCAAAATCATCCCAATTAAAACTAGCATAGTTATATCCATCTGCTTTTACATTATAAGATATCAAAAAAAGTGATATACATAATATCATTTTTATTAAAAATGGAATACTTTTATTTATCACTTTCATATTTTACACCTTCTTTATTTTATAGTCCGCCACCTGAACCAAATGAATCTAGTTCTTCTTGTGTTAAGATTACATTAATTCTCATACGACGGTTTCCACATACAAATAATGCTTCACCTTGACTATATGTTTTAATACTTTCTTTTTCATTATCATTTAAGTCGATTAATCTTGCTAAATCTTCAACTGCTTGTTTACGTAAACCCATAACCAAATAATAAGATGCATTATCAAATATAGCTTTACCATGAACAAATACTTTTTCAGCTGCAAAGTCAGTAGGCTGTTGAGTAATAATTATTGTTCCAGTATTATATTTACGACTTCTTCTTTGAACTTGGGCTAAGAATTCAGCTCCTAATTCGTTTCCAGCACTTAGTAGGATATGAGCTTCATCTACATACATAACTGTATTGTTTGATTTATCTAAACATAAGCTCCAAGCATATTTTAATATGTTAAAGAATAATGCATTTCTGATGTTAGCATCACTATTCATTAATTCTTTAATATTAAATACGATAAAATTACTATCGGCTTTTAAAGATGTATGACCATTAAAGTAATATCTTAATTCTCCGATAAATGGTCTAACTCTAAGTTCTAGACGTTCCATAACATCTTTTTCTCTTGTTGCTTCTGGCATTGATAATAATTTACCTTTAATAGTTGAATAAACATCATCGAATGTTGGATATTCATCTGAATTTAAACTACTAAAATCTGAGTTAAAATCAATATTAAATCTTTTATATGTTTCTTGACATACTTCACTAAACATTTGTAATACATCATCTTCAATTGTTGGATAATAGTATTTCATAAATGCTTTCAATGATTGAAGGGTTCTAGTTAAAACTGAATAACCAGCACCTTCCTTAATTTCATCTTCATCAGCGTCCATAATTACTTCTAAAGGGTTAATTAAACCAAATGCTCCACCTTTACCTAAATCGATAAAGTCACCATTAAATATTTTGGTCATTTCTTCAAGTTCGCCTTCAGGGTCAATGGCGATTATTTTACAATTATTTCTAATATGTGTTCTTAGTAAAAGTTTAGCGGTTGTTGATTTACCACTACCTGATGTACCTAAAATAATGACATTGGCATTATTTCGGTTATATTCTTTTTTCATTTGATATAAGAATTGGTTAAATAATACAACACCACCAGAGAAATCAACTCCTAATAATGTGCTTGATCCTGGATCTTTGATGCTATCGAACACAAATGGATACATAGCAGCAATAGTTGGAGCAGGAATAGGAATACCTACTCTATCTTCTATATCTTGTTTAGGGAATATTGGTAGCATTGATTTTAAAACCTTTTCCTGTTCAAACATCATAGGAATTCCGCGCATACCCATACTATCTAAATAATTTCTAACTTGCATTTTTTTATTTTCAAGTTCTTCCTTCGTATCGGCAGTTATCATAATATGCATTTGGAAATCCCAAATTTTAGATTGAGTTGCTGCAAGCATTTGAACAAACGCTTCTAATGATTCATAATCTTGTCTAAGTCTTTCTTGTAATGTTCTATCACGTTCTTTTTGATATCTATCTTTTAAATCAACGATTTCTCTGTTAAGCATTTTTTGCATTGATGAAAATGGAATAGGAATATGCTTAACAACAACTTTAATACCAGGAATATTTGTGACATTTGATAAGAATCCTGGTTGAATTGTTTTAGGATAACTTATGATTGTCAAAATTGTTGCATATTTATCACTAATCATAAAATCATTAACATTAAATTTCATTCCTTTTGGAGCTATTTCACTTTTTAAATTAGCACTACTCATAAGTTACCACCGTCCCAAATTCATTTTTTTGTCCACCGTTTAAGAAGTTTTGTAATAAGAATTTTAAATCTTCATCACTTGCTTTACTAGATATTAATCCAATACTTGCCAATTGAGTTATTAGTTGTTGAACACGTTTATTAACAACATCTAAATTTTTATCTCTAAATAAAATGTAATATTCAGTATCAACTACGTTATAATCGTTGCCTGAAAATAATTCAGCTTTTTGAATATCTTCGGCAATTAATTTTCTAATAGCTTGTGTTTGAGCGTTATCAAAATCAAGTTGTAATTGTGATAAGTACATTTTTATATCTACTGGTCTATCAGCAACAATTAACCAAAATTCATAATCAATTGTGTTATAAAAATTTCTAAAATTAAATATAATATTATTTTGTGTCTGATAATCTAAAATAAAAATATTTTTAGGTTCAACTTTAATTCCTGTAACCATCCAGTTATTTTCAAGAATGATCATTCCATTTTCAATTTTTTTAACTGGTAACCAATCTTCAGTAAATTTATTTTGTGTCTTCGCCATTTCGAATACACCAACCTTTCCAACGATATTCTTTTTGACCTACAAAGTAATTATAGATATTTTTTATAAATGTTCTAACATTATGCTGATTCGGAAGTGGTATTACTAGGAATGCACAAAATAACATTGGCATTATTATTGTTATTATTCCTAGTAATGTACTTGATTTGATTACAAATAATAATATTAATGTAATTGTAAAACCAGTTCCTGCAATTATTAAATCGGTGCTATTAAACATTCCCAATATTAACATAGATTTTTTTGAATTGGCAGGTATTAAATAATCATTGTTCCCCATATTTTATCCTCCTATTTTTTATCTTTATCTAAGACAGCTTTTTTTATTTTATCCCAAGCAAGGTCTTCGGCTGATTTTGTTTTAACGCCATCATTAGCTATTTTTTCATTTTGTGCATATTCAGCATTATAAACTTTATCAAGTGATCCATCAGTATTGTTAGTATATTCTCCCGTGATACGACCTTCTTCAATTTTTAAGATACCTTCGGTAATCTTGTTGGCTGCTGATTCAGTAGCTTCGATCATCACCTTGCGTTCAACATTATCATAATTATCACGATACAATTGGTCTTCTACACTAGCTCTTAATTCTTGATCGTAAACAAATTGTCTAGCACCTTCTGTTTGTTGTTCTTGAATTAAAACAGTTCTAGTAATTTCGTCTTTGTTGCAAGTATTGGCTACTTGTTTTTGAACTAAATTATCACGTACTTTTGCAATATCATCATTGAATTTATCGAATACTTCACCAATAATTTGTTGGCGTTTATCTGCTTTAGCATCAGCAACAGCCTGATCAGCTTTAGCTTTTAATTCTTGAGGAGATAAATTTCTAATAATTCCTCCTTCATTTACCGTAGAATGACTATATATTTCATTTCTAATTTTGGTTTCATCAGCTTGGGTAAATTCTGCATTTAGTCTTGATTCAACTTCACTATTAGCTCTGTCTTTCATAGTTTGTTCTGTTGCTGCAAATGTTGCCTGGTTAGTTGCGTCTAATGTAATATTTGCTGATCCACCGGCTTGAGCTATTGTTTTAGCGACTTGTGTCTGAATTGCTGCATTTACACTTGCTTGTTGATTAGCGGTTAATGTGATATTTCCTACTCCACCAGCAGCATTAATTTTAGCTTCTACATTGGCTACTGCAGTTGTATTAATTTTTTTCATAGAATCAGCATCTATATTTAATTTTGAAATATCACCTTTAACAGAAGCCATAATACCATCAGCTTTTACTTTAGCATTTCCTTCTAATTGTAATTTAACATTTTGATCGCTTATTGCAGCTTGTACTCCCTTACTATCTATTTCAGCCTTTACAAGTGCTTTTGTTTTAGTATCTGCTTCAACTTTAACTTTGGCTATTGCATCTTTGTTTCCTGCTAAAATTGAAGAATTATAATCTGCTATGACGCTTTCTCTAGACAAGTATGAGTCAATTAAACGTTTTTCATTTGCATTAGTAGTTGTTGCAGATATTTGACTTAGTTTTTCATTAATTTTAGCTTTTCTTTCTTCAGGAGTAAGTGTGATTCCTTTACTTGCAGCTTCCCTATCTACTTCAGCAGCTGCATCTTTATAAATTTGTGAATTTGCAGCAAATTCAGTATTTTGAGTCATATAGTCTCCTGCCTTCATACGTACTGAAGCAGCATCATTTTCTCCTGGTATTTCATGTCCAATTGCTTTATCTCTGATTGCGTCATTTTGCTCTTTGGCATGCTGTTTTACATTAGCTTCATAGGCTTTACCATATTTTTCATTGACCTGCGTACCAAATGATTTACCACCAAATAATCCTTGTTTTTTTCCATAACCATATGTGTTAGTATATATGCTTTCACCTTGACTTTTAAATTGTTTAAGGCCTCCGCCACCGGCGTAACCTTTAGCGGCTCCTTGTTTTGCTGCTGCACTGGCAGACATATGAGTCATTCCTTTGGCTGATTTTAATCCTAATTTATTGCCAACCTTCATTGCAGCATTGTTTCTAAGAGCACTCCATGCACCACCAGCAGCACCAGCAGCTGCTCCTACACCTTTGCCGGCTAAATCTAAGCCTTTTCCAATTGCACCACCGACACCAGGTGCTTCTCTAACACCAGATAATTTCTTAGCAATTGATTTAGGTGAGAATCCTCCACCTTCACCGAATGTTGTTCCTAAAAGATTTTCTAATAATTTTGGTGCATCTTTAGCAAACAATAAAACTCCAATTATCAAAACAACGTTTGCAAGTAATTTAACAAAACCAGTTACACCTTCACTATTTCCGAAAACACCACCGCTGTTATTTCCTACTGAAGTTGCTAAGATATTAATAAGAAACATTGCAAAATAAATTGTTATTAAACGCATGAATAAACTTAAATAAGTTTTAATTAAATTATCAAGCCACTTTGAAAATACTCCACCGCTTGGTTTAACAATATAGGCCATAATCGGAATAGGGGCAATTATCTGTAAAAAAGCCATTTTTGCAACTCTTATACCTATATCAAAAACATAGGATACAAACATAAGAAGTGCAACTACACCACTAATACTTGAAATAATATAAAGATAATTTATATGTGGTTTATCTTTTTTTAATGAATCAAAGAGAGTAGAATTTTTTGCTAAGTCGCTTATCGTTCCCGTTTGGGCATTTGCTACTCCGATTTTATATGCTTCACATACATCTAAGGAGCTATCTTTCCAACAATCAACGTATTCTCCATTGTCATCAATTGGGTAAAAAAACGCTGTAAAAATTTGAACTGCGACTTTCGAACCCATACTATCTTCTCTAAGTTCTGAAGAGCCATTTCCTGTACCCAATATTATATTTTCAATTACTTGATCATCAATAATATGATTTTGAATTTTAGTCATATATGTAAATACCATGCTGTATGCTGTAAGCATGACAATTGCGATAACTGCATTTTTTAAAATTCCCTGCATTGATTTATCGCCGCCAGCACTTATTTTATCGGGATTCATGATATTTAAAATAATATTATAAGCAAGAATAAACAACATTCCTATTCCAAGTATAACAGAAATACGATTAACCATTGTAGTTATGTCAGCATTTTCACTATTATATAAACTTGCTTTAGCAATTATTTTAAATAATTGATATGAAAATGCAATTAAGGAATATATTAAATTGTCTATAAAGATCCATAGTGAATACCAAGCACTAATAAAGGCATCACCAATTGTTTTTGTCCAGCCAAACATATTATATCACTCCTATCTTACACAGGTGTTTCCACCCTGCGGCAAAGCTAATTTTAATAAAACATTTAATATTGTAGGTAATAGATATAATAGCACCACTAATACTAATCTAGTTGTAAACTTTTTAGCGGATTTTTGCAATCCTTCAGCTTGTTTGCTTGTTATTGATACAACAAAATCATAAGTAGATAATGCTAATGTTAGTATTGGAGCAACTATTTTAAATACGTTAAATATTGATTGTAAGTCTTGACTAAAATTTGACCCTAAAGTGTTTTCACAGTCTTCGTCTGTTACTGGAGTTATATCATTATTTGTATTTTCATCGGCTAAAATTTTTATATTATTATCATAATTAAGATTAATATTTTCAGCTTTAACATCTGTAAAACACATTAAACATGTAAGCATCACAAGTATATTTATAAGTTTATTTTTCATAATTACCACCTAACATTGTACAATCATACACATAAAATTATATCATACAAAAAAACAACAGTAAAGTTGTTTTATTTTATTATTTAACATTTATATGGCGTTAAAAGACATTCTTGACAAGTTGGAAAATCTATAGCTTCTTTAGCATCACTAAAATCAGAAATAAGTCCGAATACCCATAAAATAATAGATGGTGCTAGGAATATTAAAACTCCAGCTACAATTCTCATTCCTAATGATTTAGCACTCTTTTTGATTTCGTCATCTTTACTAGCAGTTACTGCTTTTCCTAGATCAAGTGCTCCTAAGCCAACTATAATTAGAGGAATAGTAATTTTAAAAATTAATAATAACCATCCTGCTGCTTGTAAAACAGGCTTTACACCTGTACAAAAACCGCTTAAATCCATTTTATATCTCTCCTTTACATCTAATAAAATTATAAACTATTTATATAATTACGTCAAATATTTTACAATAATAATTTACAATTTTTGTTGTTTATCAAATCCTAATTTAATTAATAACTTATCTATAGATAATAATCTATCTTTTTTATCATCAAAATTATTTAAATTATAATAAACGTTTAAACCAGTTTCTTTTTCAAAATAATTAATTTCTTCATCTTTTAAAGCACTACGATTTAAAACTATTTTCATATCATTTATTTTATCTTTATATTTATTAATATTTTTGATAAATTTTGATATTCTAATTATCCCAGGCTCTAATAAATAAATAATATCTGTGCATATGTTATTCTTATCTTCAAATTCATTTAAATCAATAATTATAGCATCTATTCCTTTTAATCCTTGAATCTTTGTTTCGGCTTCTGTATAGTCGTTACAAAATATTATATCAGGGCTTCTAAAATACATAGCATCAAAACCATTTAGTTCAATACCTTTAACTTTATAATTGAACGCTAATTGTTTAACCATTTGTTGCATTAAAGTTGTAGATCCTGCACCTTCACTTAGGTTTTTAATACCTATTATTTTCATTTCATTTACTTTAGATGCTGAATTAGTGCTACCTATTGAACTATTTAATTCACTTGTAAATGTTGTTGTTTGAATATATTTTTTTACATCTTCATAGGTATTAGATCTATTTACTAAGAAACTAACTCCTTGTGAATTACTTGTAAAATTATAATATCCATTGTTAATTAATTGAGTTAAAAATTCTTTACTATTACAATAAGCACTGTCATTCAAAAGTAAAATTACTTTGTCTTTGCCAAAGTAATTTAAAAATTCAAATAAATCAAAACTTGAAAAATAATTTTTTATAGCAGTTATATCAATTATTACTTTGTTAAAATAAAAATTCACTAGTTCTTTTTCAACACTATTAACGTCATAGACACCACTTAATACTTTTATTATATCTATTGTTAATGAGTTTACTACTCTTGTATTTTCATTTACAATAACTAAATTCATAAAACCACCTTAATCTTTTGCAAAATATACTGCCTTGCTTTCTCCGGTAACTGGAAATGTAAATGCATCATCTAATATAGGAATGTCAAATTTAAAAAACACAGTAACTCTATAATATTTTCTATTTAGGGTGTCGCCTTCAACTGATCTTTCATAAACACAGTACTTATATTTATCGGCATTTCCTTGCTTTTCATATCCTGTTAATTTACCGTTAACTGTTCCATCTAAATAATCTTCATCTATTTTTCCACATGCACCATAAACATAGTAACCAGTACTATTTAGATATTTAACTATCTTTTCTTGGGCTTTTTCCGTTAATCCTTCATTTTCTTCAATTATTGATATAATTTCATTTTTAACTTTAAAAGCTTTAGAATAATTAACGGATAACGCTAAATAACTAGTAAATAATACAACAAAAGTTATTACAATTCCAACTATCCATGCACCACCAATTGACTCTCTCATTTACTCTTCTTGCGCTTCACATGGACAAACAATTCCGTTTTCTATTTCTCCGTCATCACCAACAATTTGGCAAGTTTGTTGTCCACCTTCACATGTAGTACAATTATATTTATTTACGCATTTTGTTTGTGCAACTATATTTGCTTTAATTCTTGGGTATACTAATACTGTGAACACACCCCCTATAGCTGCAATTGCTACTACTGTAATAGCTGTCATACTTAATTCTCCTGATGCTTCTTTCATTTATAAATTCCTCCTTTATTTTTACATTTTTATTATATATCAAAAAAAATAAACTATCAATATAATTTGACAGTTTATGTGTTAAGTATAATTATTTATTATTCGATTTCGGACAATTACTTGGACTAGATATACATGACAAGCATGTTTTATAATCACTTGGACTATCATCTAAAGCATTTACAACTAAATTAACAAATGAAGGTAAAAAGAATACCATAAGTCCAATTATAATTCTTTTTCCAAATGTAATCATTTGTTTTTTCAAATCATCCGCCTTACCACTTGTTACACTTTTATAAATATCAAAGGTTCCCATAATTATTATTAATAATGGGACTAATATTCTAACTATTAAAATTGATATTGAAACTAATCTTAAAGTGCTACCAAAATCCGCACAAAAATTACTTCCTACTGCACCTTCTTCATCAGCTAATACATTAATATAGCCTAAATTTAATAATAAAATTAATAATTTACTCATAATCATACTTTTCATCCGCCTTTGCTGGTATCATATTTCTTATGAATTTAAAGGCTACTACACCAATAATTCCTAAGATTAAAAATATTAATAATATAGTTAAGAAATTACTTTTTTTCTTTGGTACTACTACTGTTTCTTTAATAATATTAAAATAAAATGTTTTTTCCGTTAAATCTTCCGCCTTTACTTTAACAGTAACTACACTACCATTTACTAAATCATTATTGTCATCAATTTCATATGTTGCATTCTCATCTTCTAACTCAATATTAAAATTTAATGAGTTTGTTTCTGGTTTTACCACGACATCATAGTTTTGTTTATTATTATCAAAATCAATATTGTAATTTTCGATTGTAAATTTTTTTATATTGATATCGTTTGATAAAGCTTTATAAGTTAAATTAATAGTGTAATCTTTAATACTTCCATCTTCAGCTGTTACTGTGATAATTATGGGATTACTTATATTTATTGGATTATTGTTTTTTACATTTACAGTAGCTTTATCTGATTCTGTTTCATATTTTATATCTATTTTATTAACTGTTTTATCTATGACTATTTGATATGTTAATTGTTCTTTATAAAAGTTAATTGTGTATCCTTCAATTGTTAGACTTTTTAAAAAAGCATTAGAATCTTTAACTGGGACTGTGGTTGTAGTTGTTGTTGTAGTTGGTTTAGTTGTTCTTCTTTTGGTTGTTGTAGTTCTTCTTGTTATGGTTGTCCTTCTATTAGAAGTTGTTGGTTTAGTTGTTTTTCTTGAAACGTAAATTGAACCATCTGATACTTTATTACAATCATAAGCGTAAGTTATACCACAGTATGTTTTTATATTATTTGAACATGTTCCTTGATACTCATTACAGCCAGAAGATATTATATATTGATAATAATCTTTATTACCGTTTGAACAGCTTACCGTATTTCCTCTTTCAAACAATTGTTGAGTTTGCCATTGTCCTCCCTCACATTTTGCCTTTATACAATAATTGACACTTCCAGAACCACTAGAAATTATTCCTTTAGTCTGAAAATCTATACAGTCAAAATAGTTGCTACCAAATTTCAGATTAGCACCAAACACGGTTAATGGAAATAATAAACATATAAGTAATATTATCTTTTTCATAACAACCTCTTTCCAAAAAAATAATACCGTAATGGTATTATTTCACCAAGACCTATAATAATAATATCATAATATTATCATTTTTTAAATCTTTTTAAATACATTTTTCTTATCTACTACATATAAAAGTGCTGTTACGGCAATTCCGATTGTTCCAAGTGCTATAAAGTAATCTTCAACACCTGTTTCTTTGTTATCAGTTGTACCTGTATCTTTTGTAGTATCTCCATCTTTGTTTCCACTTTTTGTTGTAGTTGTTGTTGTGGTTGTACTAAATGGTTTCTTATTATCTTCAGTACTTCCTGCTAAATAATCACAATCAAATTTATAAATTCTTGTTGCATATAATGTACTTTCATTTTCATCAGCAGTACATGCACTGCCATTTTCAATTGATTTTCCTGTTGTTCCATCGGCAACATTGTTATAGTATGGATTTGTATTACCGTTAGCACATGTTAATGTACTTCCAATAGGACTATTTGTAACTGTATAAGCTCTTTTACCATTAGTACAAGTTATCTCTAATCCTTCAATATAAAATCCATTTGTAGCATTTTTTATACTACCATTTAGTTTAAGCGATTCTTCAACTTGTGTTTTTGCATCAGCTGATGCTCCAATTGCTTGGGTACTGCTACTTACCTCAGCATTAACTGCTAAAGGCATAACCAATAATAACCCTAAAATAAACATATTTTTCATTTTTATCC
>ERZ808286.704-NODE-704-length-20274-cov-5.555270_pt1 | contig 20274 bp, 19 predicted proteins | sample MGYA00521276_ERZ808286 | MGnify/ENA primary metagenome ERZ808286 (study PRJEB31516, sample SAMN03275607) | gut metagenome | biome: mammalia-associated habitat; material: feces | host: Papio cynocephalus | place: Kenya | collected 2012-08-01 ... | reverse complement strand
CCGTTGCAATGGACTGCCGCGTCGGGCTATTTGCCCTCCTCGCAGTTGCGATTTTGTTCGCATCGTCAACGCCGTCAGCGGACTGCCGCGCCCTTGTGGGGCGCGCGCAGTTGCGGATTTATTTCTACCGCGAAAACGTTTTTTTTCAGAAAAGAACGGCGGATCAGCCGCGACCTTTCATTTCGCTCATTCTCATCGCCAAGCGCTGTTGCGGCGTCATGTTTTTCATCTTTTCAGCCTTTTCAGCCAGCACGTCGCGACCGGAGTTTTTCTGAGCGTCGACAATGCCGACGTTCCGGCGCGCCTGACGTTTCAGATCGATTTTTTTGCCGGCGTCGTCGCGCGCTTTGTCGATCGCCTGCAACTTGGACTGGAACGATTCGGCTTTTTTACCCTCTTTCGCGGAAATGCCCGCCGCGCGGTCTGCCGCAAAGCTCCAATAAGCTTTGGTGGAATTGTAATCCGCGGCGAAGCGGTCGCGCTTGGCGGCTAAATCTTTGAAATTATGCGCCGTTTCATGCTCCGTCGACGACATTTGATATTTGACGTCGGAAACCATGTCGGGGTTTTCAGCTATCGCGACCATGAATTTCGCGATGTTTTCCTCCATCGCTTTTTTGGGATTGTTGGGTTTCAAAAAATTTTTGACTTTGTTTTTAAAACGTCCCCAACGCGTTTTTTTGGAACCGTCCAGATCGACCTCCGGCTTTTTGCCAGCCAGAATGTCTTTGCGCATTTTTTCGCTCAGACCGTGTTCGACCAGATTGTCCAGCACTTTGTTCGCGCCGGCGGCAATGGCGGCGTAATTGAAATGCGAATCTTTCGGATTGCTGTATTTCGCCATGGACTCGGTGCTTTTCAGCGCGAAAGAAATATCCTGAATCGGTCCGGTTTTCGCCGCGTACCGCGCCTGTTTCGCGGCAGCTTCCTTCGCCAGCTTTTCATGATCCGCGGCATAGCCGTCGAATTTTTCGGATTCCGCGGTCGCGTGATTGTAGTTCCATTCCGCGCCTTTGACGAAATCGATGTCGTACAGCGCCTTTTCCGCAAACGCTTTATCCGATTGTTTATTGTCAGCCATAGCCGCTCTCCTTTCCAATGATACCGTTGAATTTAAAGTAGCATTAAAAAAATTCCCGATCAATCGAAAAGCGAAAATGTCGCAAAACCGTCATAAAAAAGGGAAAGCCGCGAAGCTTTCCCTTTGTCGACCGCATCGGCGCGGTTTTTATTTGAAATAGCGTTTGAACAATCCGTCGAAACCGCATCCGTGGCGGGCTTCGTCCTTGCACATTTCATGCACGGTGTCGTGAACGGCGTCGTAATTCAATTCCTTCGCCAGTTTAGCCAGTTTCAGCTTGCCGTCGCACGCGCCGAATTCCGCCGCCGCGCGCATTTCGACGTTCTTTTTCGTCGAATCGGTCACGACTTCGCCCAGCAGTTCGGCGAATTTCGCGGCGTGTTCGGCTTCTTCGAAAGCATAGCGTTTGAACGCTTCGGCGATTTCGGGGTAGCCCTCGCGGTCGGCTTGGCGCGACATCGCCAAGTACATGCCGACTTCGCAGCATTCGCCCGTGAAGTTTTCGCGCAGTCCGGCGACGACGCGTTCGTCCAGTCCTTTCGCCGCGCCGACGCGGTGTTCGTCGGCGTAGGCTTTCGCCGATTCGTCCAGCGCTTTGAACGTGGTCGCCCCGCAAACGGGGCAAACCGCCGGCATTTCATCGGATTCGACGACCTGACCGCAAACCGTGCATACGTATTTCATAAGATATTCCTCCAAAAATAACAAAATTCGCAACTCTTATATCGTTGTTTAGAATTGTTGTAAAGAGATTTTTTCATTTGTAATCGTTTTTTTCAAATTTTATACTGACCGCAAACGAAACGGAGGATTTCCATGACCGATTTGAACGACGAAAAGCTTGCCGGTTTGGCAAAACGGGCGGACGTTTTTTTGCAAAGCGGCGGCGCGCCGGACGCGGACACGGAACGCGTTTTCGATGAAATCAGACAAATCGCGTCCGCGGAAGCGGGCTGGATCGGATTGGCGCAAATCGACCCGACGATCGGGGACGTCGCGGGCAACGGACTGAAAATCGCGCGGTACATCCGCTACGCCGAACGCGTCGGACTGGATATGATCGCGTTTCCGGAACTGGCGTTAATGGGCTATCCGGTCGAAGACGTCATCGACCGCCACCCCGTCGTCGTCGCCGAAAACGTGCGGTGGGTCAAGGAATTGGCGAAGCTTTGCAAAAACACCACCGCTTTGGTCGGGTTTGTGGAGCCGCGCGGGGATTCGCCCGTCGGACGGCGGTATTACAACGCCGTCGCCGTCCTGAACGGCGGAGAAATCAAAGGGATCGTCCGCAAGCGTCTGCTGCCGACGTATTCGGAATTCAACGACAGCCGCTATATCGAACCGTCGCCCGTCGCCGGCGTCCAGCCCGCGGACACGCTGGGCGAGTTCGGTCCGGACAGGGTCGTCGACATAAAAAAAACGATCGCCGTCAACGGCGTGTCCTACGGCGTGTCGATTTGCGAAGACTGCTGGAACAACAAGGAATTTTTCCACCGCACGCTGTACGCCGTCGATCCGGTGGAGGAACTGGCGGCGGACAAGCCCGACGTTTTCATCAACTGTTCCGCGTCGCCCTGCCGCGCGAAAAAGGAACAGCTGAAACACAACATGCTGTCCTTCATCGCCAAACAGCACGGGATTCCGTTCGCCTACGTCAATCAGGTCGGGGCGATGGACTGCTGTTCGTTCGACGGCGCCAGCCGCGTTTTTTCAGCGGACGGGACGCTGACGGCGCGGGCGGCGTCGTTCGCCGAACAATGCCTGATCGTCAATCCGCTGAAAAACAGGGGCGCGGTCTATCCCCTGACCAAAGGGCTGGAAAAAACGCTGTCCGAGGAAAAGGTTTTCACGCTGGACTATGAAAACGATTTGGAGCGCACTTACAAAACAATCGTGCAGGGGATTTCCGGATATTTCAAAAAATGCGGACTGAAACGCGCGGTTCTGGGATTGTCGGGCGGTTTGGATTCGACGGTTTGCGCGGTTTTGCTGGCGGACGCTCTGGGCGCGGAAAACGTGTTCGGCGTCAGCATGCCGTCGAAAATCACCAGCGCGGAAAGCCGCGACGACGCCGCGACTTTGGCGAAAAATCTGGGCATTCGCTTTACGCAAATGCCGATCGGCAAAATGGTGGACGCGGCGAACGAATGCTTTTCCGAACTGTTCGCCAAGGTCGAATCGCAATGGGACTGCCGGTACAAGGCGTCCTTCACCCAGGACAACATTCAAGCCCGTTCCCGCGCGGTTTTTCTGTGGGGCGTCGCGAACGAGTTCGCCGCCTGCGTTCCGATCGCGACGTCGGACAAATCCGAACTGTACATGGGATACGCGACGATCAACGGCGACATGTCGGGCGGGTTCGCTCCGATCGCCGACGTGCCGAAGACGAAACTGTTTTCGCTGGCGCGGTGGCTGAACGCGAACAGACCCGTCAAGAACGCCATTCCCGAATCCGTCATTTTGAAACGTCCGGGGGCGGAGCTGGCGATCGACCCGAAAACGGGCAAGCCCCTGATCGCCGAAGACGCCCTGATGCCCTATCCGTTCCTCGACGAAGTGATCTGGCGCATTGAAAACAGGCACGAAAGCTACGCCGACATGCTGGATTCCGAATTTTTGTACGAAAAAACGACGCCCGTTTCGCGCGAACAAAAGACCGCTTGGCTGGACAAATTCTACAAGCGCATGGCGGGCGCGCTGTACAAATGGTCGATTCTGCCGCCCGCGGTCATCGTGGAATCGCGTTCGATCAACAAAAACGACTACCGCCAGCCCGTCACGTCGTGCCGCGTCGATTACAAGGGGAAAAGCCCCGAAGAAATCCGCGATTTGCTGCAAAGGGCTTGAAAACGGCGGGCGAAAAGCGTACATCTTTCGTTAAAGTGAACTTTAAAACAAGAAAGGGCTTTTCCATGTTTTACACCATCGGCGACGTTTCGGAAAGAACGGGGCTGCCCGCGCCGACATTGCGCTATTACGACAAAGAGGGGCTGCTGCCGTTCGTGAACCGCGGCAACGGCGGAATCCGCAAGTTTCAGGACACCGATCTGGAATGGCTGCGCATGATCGAATGCCTGAAGGCCAGCGGTCTGCAAATCAAGGACATCAAACGCTACATCGATTTGTGCGTTCAGGGCGATTCGACGATCGAAGAACGCCGCCAGATGTTTTACAAGCAGATCGAACGGGTTAAACGCGACATGCAGGCGTTGCAAAACACGCTGGACACGCTGATGTACAAATGCTGGTACTACGACACGGCGGCGGCGTTGGGCAGCGTCGCGGCGGTCAAGGAAATTCCCTTTGGCGAAATGCCCGAAAAAATCCGCAAGCTGAAAGAAAAAATCGAAAAGACGCACTGCCGTTCGTTTCGCAAATGCGGAGAGGATAAAAAATGATTCAGCCTCACGTCCGGTTGGACGAAACGCAAAGCGCGCCGTTTGCCCTGCTTCCGGGAGATCCCGCGCGGCTGGACAGAATCGCGTCTTTTTTATCGAATGTCGAAGAACTGGCGTACAACCGCGAATACCGCAGTCTGTCGGGCGAATACAAGGGCGTTAAAGTGCTGGCGGTGTCCACGGGCATCGGCGGGTGTTCCGCCGGCATCGCGGTCGAAGAACTGTCCCGCGTCGGCGTCGGGGCGATGATCCGCATCGGATCGTGCGGCGCGATGCAGTCCGGCATCGGCTTGGGCGATTTGATTCTGGCGGCGGGCGCGGTGCGCGACGACGGCGCGTCCCGAGCCTACGTCGATCTGCGCTTTCCCGCCGTGGCGGACACGGAACTGTTGAACGCGTGCCTGACCGCCGCGAAGCGAAACGGGTTCAGACACCGCGTCGGCATCGTCCACAGCCACGAAAGCTTTTATATCGACGACAACGAGGATCAAAAACGTTTCTGGGCGAAAAAAGGCGTTTTGGGCGCGGACATGGAAACGGCGGCGCTGTACACGATCGGACGTCTGCGCGGCGTTAAAACGGCGTCGATTTTGAACAACGTCGTCGTCAGCGGCGGCGACACGGCGAACGCGATCGGCGGATACGTCGACGGCGAAAGCCTGACCCGAAAAGGCGAGGAAAACGAAATTCTGACCGCCCTCGACGCTTTCGTCCTGTTGAACGGCGGATAAATGGAACGCGAACGCCAGCCAGACATAGACTCGCTGAAAGGCTTGGCGATTTTATTCGTCGTTCTGTCGCATTGCGACGCGAACGGGCGGTTCTTTTTCAATTATCTGTTTTCGTTCACGATGCCGCTGTTTTTCGCCGTCGCCGGATATTTGACGGCGCGCGGGGACGGTTTCCGGTCGTATCTGTTCAAAAAATTCAAACGGCTGATTCTGCCCTACTGGTTTTGGATCGTCGCGTCGGCGGATATTTTTCTGGCGGCGTTCCGCGCGGTCACGGGCGAATACGCCCTGATCGTTCCTTATATCGCAAAGGCGTTCGCGTTCATGTCCCGACCGCTGATGTTTTCGCCAATCATGAACCTGCCGCTGTGGTTTCTGCCCGCGCTGTTCGCCGTCGCGCCGTTTTTGTACGGGTGCGCCCGCCTGTCCGACAAGGCGCTGTGCCGGCTGGGGGTGTCGCTGGCGGTTTTGTCCCCCGCCGCGCAGGCGCGGCTGTCGGGCGAATTTCCGTTCAGCGCGCCCGCCCTGCCGCCCGCGCTGTTTTTCGCGATCGCGGGAATTTTGGCGGCGCGGCACCGGTCGTTTTTGCAAAAAGCCCTGTCCGTTCCGATGACGATCGTTTTGCTGGCGACGGGCGCGGGGCTGACGTGCGGCGGCGGTTTTTCGGATTTGTTTTCGGTCCGTCCGGCGTTTTTCGTCGCCGCTCTGGCGTCGATCGCGGGCTGGCGCGGGGCGGCGGCGCACCTCGACTGCCGTTTGTTGCGGTTTTTCGGCGGAAACTCGCTGTCCTTTCTGGCGCTTCACTGTCCGCTGATCGTTCAGATCAAATATTTGATGTACGGCGGTTATTTCAAAACATGGCAAACGACGACAGCCGCGCAAAGCTGGACGCTGTTCGCGCTGACGGTCGCGGCGTCCTCCGCCCTGATTTGGACGGGCGGCGCGCTGAACCGCAAATTTCCGCAAGCGAAACCGGTCGGCGCGGTCGCCGTCGTTTTGCTGTTTTTATATTTCGACGCCCATTCCCCCTGAGCGCGAAAAAATCAGAATTTGCCGCCCGCCGTCATTGTAGAATCGCGCACAATCAACAAAATCGATTACCGCCAGCCGATTACGTCCCGCCGCATCGGCTGCAAGGGTAGGACATGACGTCATCGAAAATCGGCAAGTTACCGGGACTTTCCGACTAAACCTGCCCGCTTTTGTATTTCGTTCCCCAATCCGCCAAAGCGTCGATAACGGTTTTCAGCGACCGTCCCGTTTCGTTCAAGCTGTATTCGACGCGCGGCGGCACTTCGGCAAAAACTTGGCGGTCAATCAATCCGTCCGTTTCCAGTTCGCGCAAATTCTGCGTCAGAACCCGCTGACTGATTCCCGTCAGGCTTTTGCGCAATTCGCCGAACCGCTTTGTCCCGCCGACCAAATCACGGATAATCATCAATTTCCATTTATTTCCGATCAAATTGACCGTCGTCGCGACAGGGCAATCCAAAATTTTTCGACTTGGAAGCATAGGGAACTCCTCAATAGTTATTTTTTGCATACTATATATTAAAATAGTACCTGATTTACAAACGAATGCAATATACCCTATTCTGATTTCGTTTTCAAACATCAAGGAGCAAAATCATGCAACAGATTATCGTAAAAAATTATCAAACCGCCGCGGGAACAATCCAAGGCTCCGGCGATAACGAATTCACCGTCAAGCCGATTATCGACGACATCTCCAAATGCTCCGCCAACTTTGTCGAAGTCGCGCCGAAAAAGACCGCTTACGGCTACCACTATCACGAAGAAAACGAAGAAGTGTTTTTCATTATCAAGGGCGAAGCCATCGTCAAAACGCAAAACGGCGATATCCGTTTAAAAGCCGGCGATGCCATCGCGTTTCCCGCCAATATCGCGGGGTCGCACGTCATATCCAATCCATCTGAAACGGAAACGCTGGTTTATTTGGATTTCGGGACGGCGAACAAACCCGATGTCGTCCGTTTCACGGGAACGGACAAAGGGCTGGTTGTTACCCGAAACGGCGTTATGCCCTTCTGAAAATGAAAAAGCGGAGGATAATTCCTCCGCTTTTTGTTAAAACTTGCCGATCGCGCGGTACAGATTCGATTTTCCGACCAGAACGGTATAGAACGACGTGATCAGTTCCTGCCGCGCGGTCGCCAGCTGCGCCTGAACGGTCAGCAGGTTCAGCAAAGTTTCCTTGCCCGCCCGATACGACGCGCGGGAAACGCGTTCGTTTTCCTCCGCCGATTTCAAAACGTCTTGGTTAATCGTGTACGAAGCCAGCGCGGTTTTGTAATCCTGATATGCCGACCAAACTTCGTTTTTCACCGCGTCCTCGGTGCTTTTTTCCTGCCAGACGGCCTGTCGGTAATCGTAGCGCGCCTTGGCCAAAGCGTAGGATTTGGAAAATCCCTCGAACAGCGGAACGTTCAAAACGACGCCGACGTCGCCGCCATAGGTGTAGGGATACCCGTCCTTGAACGGCTTGTCGTCCTTCCATCGGTCGGCGTAGGACGCGTTCGCCGTCAACGCCAGCGTCGGCGCCATCGCGGATTTCGCGTTCGTCACGCCCGCCGCGGCGGCTGTTTTGGCTTTCGCCGCGCCCTTGATTTCGGGACGCAGATCCAACGCCAGTTTGATCATCTTTTTAACGGGCATCTTTTCCGCCAAAGCGGTGGAGGTATCGTCCTTTTTCGGCACAACCAGATTGAATTTCGTTTCCGGCGGCAGATTCAGCAAAGTCGCCAGATTCGCCTGATTCTTCTCAATCGTGTTTTTCGCCGCCGTCACCGCCAGTTGCGAACGCAGATACGTCGTTTTCGCCAGCAGCAGATCGGACGTCGCCGCTTTGCCGACCTGATATTTCTTTTGCGTTTCGTCATATGATTTTTTATAGGACGCAACGCTGGTTTCCGCGGATTTCAAGACCTCTTTCGCGCTTAGCAGATCCATGTACGCGCTGTGGACGCCCAACACCAGATCGTGCAAAGCCGCGTTGTACCCGAACGCCGCCTGTTCCATATAGGCTTTCATCATGTCGGTCGTCGCGGAACGCCCGCCGAAATCCAGCAGCAGCCAGTTCAAAGCGACGTTGACCGAATACGGTTTGGCTTTCATATCTTTGTAGATGTTGGCGTTCGGTTCGTCGTACTGTCCTTTGCTGTGCGACGCGGTTGCCGCCGCCGTCAGTCCGACGTTCGGCAGATAGGCGGCTTTGCTCGCCCCCAGTTCGGCTTCCGCCGATCTGACCGCCATGAACGCGCGGTTCAAATCGGGATTGTTGCACACGCCGATTTGAATCAAATCGTTCAAGCCGAGCTTTCCTTTAACATTCACTTTTGACAAGCAGTTTTCTGGCGATTTTTGCGTATAAACCGACATCGGGTCGAACGCGTTCGCGGGGGCGGTCAAAAACACCGCCAATCCCGCCGTTACCAACATTTTTTTCATTTGTTTCCTTTCTTCATCGCCTTGTCGGCCAAAGTTTGAACCAGAACGTACAACAGCGGAATAATGAACAATCCCGCCAACGTGCCGACCAGCATTCCGTAAAACACGGGTGTGCCGATCGCCTGACGGCTGTTCGCGCCCGCGCCCGTCGCGTTGATCATCGGCAAAACGCCCAGAATGAACGAAAAAGCCGTCATCAAAACCGCGCGGAACCGTTCGCGCAAAGCGTTCATCGCCGCACGGGGGACGGACATATTTTGCGCGCGGGCGTCGCGGGCGAATTCGACGATCAAAATCGCGCTTTTACTTGCCAATCCGACCAGCATCACAATGCCCAGCTGGGCATAAATCGACAGCGGCAGCCCCGTTGCCAGCAACCCCGCCAAAGCTCCCGCCGTCGCGACCGATACGGACATCAGAACGGGGATCGGCAAAATCCAGCTTTCGTACAGGGACACAAGGAACAGATAGGCGAAAATCACCGCCAGCGACAACAGCAATCCGATCTGACCTTGGTTGTTTTTTTCCTGATAGCTCATGCCCGACCATTCATAGGAAAATCCTTTGACGCCTTTCATCAGGCTTTCCATTTCCGCCATCGCTTCGCCCGACGACACCGCGGGGTTTTGTTCCGCCGTGATGTCCGCACTGGGATATTGGTTATAGCGTGAAATCACGCGCGGGGACATGATTTGCGTCAGGTTCACCAAAGCCCCCAGCGGCACTTTTTCGCCCGTCGTGGACGGGACGTAGATGTCGCGCATACTTTCGATATCGTCGCGGAAACGCGCGTCCGACTGCACGACGACTTTGTTGACCTGCGTGCCGATGTTGATGTCGTTGACGTACATTGATCCCAGATAGGCTTCCAAAGTCGAATACAGGTTCGACAGCGGCACGTTCATCGTTTCCGCCTTTTCGCGGTTGATTTCGATGAACACCGCGGGCGTTTTCGACGTAAAGGTCGTAAAACCGTACAGAAATTTCGGATTCGTGTTAACTTTGCCCAACAATTTTTGCGCTTCGGCGTCCAGTTTGGCGTAATCCATGCCCGATGTCATCTGCAGGCGGAAATCCATACCGCCCTGATTGCCCAAGCCTTGGATCGCCGGAAATTCAAAGAATTGCAGTTCGGCTTCGGGAATTTCGCCCGTCAGCTTCGCGCGCATTTCGTTCATCAGGTTGGTGGAATACAGGGACGGATCCTTGCGTTTTCCCCACGGTTCCAAATCGACGATCACCATCGCCGTGTTTTCGGAACGCCCCGCCAAAATACTGACGCCGACGACGCCGATTGATCCGCGCACGCCCTTTTGCGCCAGAATTTTTTCCGTCACTTTTTCGACAACCGCTTTGGTGCGGGCGAAGGACGCGCCTTCGGGCAAAGTGATGTTCGCGATATAAACGCCCTGATCTTCGTTCGGAACAAACGACGTGCCGATGACTTTGAACAATGTGCCGTTCAACGCCAGAATCAGACCGAAAATCAGCGCGATGACGCTGATTCGCCGCGCAAACAACGCCGCCGTGCGCGCGTACCCGTTCGCCGTCGAATTGACGATGCGGTTAAACCACGCGAGCGGTCCTTTCTTCGCCGGTTTGAACGGTTTAAGGAAATACGCGCACAACACGGGCGACAACGTCAGCGCGTTCACCGCCGAAAACACCAGCGACGTGCTGATCGTGATCGCGAACTGCTGATAAATCCGCCCCGTGATGCCGCCCATGCAGGCGATCGGAACGAAAATAACGACCATGACCAGCGTCGTGGAAACCAGCGCGCCCGTGATTTCGCGCATGGTGCGTCTGGTCGCTTCCAACGGGGGCAGTTTTTCCGTTTCCATCAAGTGCATGACGCGTTCGACCACGACGATCGCGTCGTCGACGACCGCGCCGATCGCCAGAACCAGCCCGAACAAAGTGAACATGTTGATGCTGAATCCCAGCGCCAGCATGACGACCATCGTCGCCAAAATCGACACGGGGACGGCGATCAGCGGAACCAGCGTCGTGCGCCAGTTCTGCAAAAACACCCAACACACCAGAACGACCAGAACGAACGTTTCGAACAACGTGTGCAGCACTTCGGAAATCGACGCGTTGATGTAGTCGGTCGAATCATAGTTGAATTTGTATTCGACGCCTTCGGGCAGAGTTTCCTCCAACCGTTTCAATTCGGCGCGCAGTTTTTTCATCGCTTCGACGGCGTTCGCGCCGGACGACAGCTTGACCTGCAGCGACACGGCGGGCGCGCCGTCCGCAAACGCGGAAATGCCGTAAGATTCCTCGCCGTATGAAACGTTCGCGATGTCTTTCAACCGCACCAATCCGCCGTGTTCCGCCGTGCGGACGATGATTTCGCGAAAGTCTTTGACTTCGTTGATGCGCCCTTGGGTTTTCAACGGATAGACCATTTGCGCGGCATCGTTCGGCGCGGCGCCCAGCTTGCCCAAAGTCGGCTGATAGTTCTGCGACGAAATCGCGTTGCGGACGTCCGCCGCCGTGATGTTCAGCGCCGCCATTTTGTCGGAATTGAGCCACACGCGCATGGACGAGCTGGCGGCGTACACGTCCACGCCGCCCACGCCGTCGATACGCGCCAAAGCTTCCTTGACGTTGTCGATGACGTAATCCGCCAGTTCAAGGCTGGACAAGGTGTGTTTCGGCGACACAAACGAAATCATCGCCAGCATGTTGGTTGATTCGCGGGTGACGGTCACGCCCTGACGGGTGACTTCGGTCGGCAGGGACGCGGTCGCGATCTGCACGCGGTTCTGCACCTTGACCTGCGCCATGTCGGGATCGACGCCCGTTTTGAACGTCACGGTCAGGGTGTAGGTCGTGTCTTCGGACGACGAAGACATATACAGCATATCTTCGACGCCGTTGACTTCGCGTTCGATGGGGATCGCGACCATTTTCGCGATCACGTCCGCGGACGCGCCGGGGTACGTCGCCGAAACCGTCACCACGGGCGGCGTGATTTCGGGATACAGCGCGATCGGCAGCATTTTCAGCGACACCAACCCCGCCAAGCACATCACGATCGCGATGACGATCGCGAAACGCGGGCGTTTCAGAAAGATTTCCGAAAACATCTTCAGCCCTCCGATTTCACAAAGCTTTGTTTGACGACCGAACCGTTTTCAACCTTTTGCAGTCCCTGAACGACGATCCGCGCGCCGGCGTCCAGTCCGCCGGTGACGATCAGGCGGTCGCCGATCAGATCGCCCGTTTTAACATAGGTCTTTTGCGCTTTTTCGTCGGCGTTCACGACATAGACGAACAGCCCCAGATTGTCCTGCATCACGGCGGACTGCGGAATCAGCACCAAAGGACGGTTTTCGCCCGCCTTGACCAGCACGTCGACGTGATTGCCGGGCAACAGCGTTTTATCCGCGTTTTGCACGTCGATATAAGCCGCGACCGTCGCCGTCATCAGATTGACTTCGCTGTCGAAAAACGTTTTCAACACCTTGACCGGAACGGTCGTGTCATCGGGCAGGACGACCTTGACGTCCGTGATGAAATCGCCTTTCGTTTTCAAACGCTTCATCGCGGTCAGGCGGTCCTTGTCGGTCACGGAGAACGAAACGCGGATCGGCGAAACCTGCACGATGCGCGCCATTGCCCGCCCCGACATGTCGACGAAGTTGCCTTTGGTGATCAGCGCCTTGCCGATGAAACCGTCGATCGGCGATCTGATTTCCGTGTAGCCCAGATTGATCCGCGCGGTCGCGGCGTTCGCCTCGGCGGCTTTAACGGCGGCTTTCGCCTGCGCCAGCGCGCTTTCGGACGCTTCGATGTTCGACGCGGTCAGGACTTTCTGCTTGAACAGCACTTTGTTGCGTTTGTGGTCGCTTTCGATTTGCTTCAAATTCGCTTTCGTCCGCGCGACCTCGGCGTCCGCGCTGTTGACGGCTTCCTTATAGCGGCTTTGTTCGATGACGAACAGGATCTGATCCTTTTTCACGAAACTGCCTTCGTCGAACAAAATCTTGTCCAGATAGCCCGTGACCTGCGCCTTGACGTCGACGCTGTTGATCGCCTCGACCGTCGCGATGTATTTTTTGACGGGCGCGGTGTTTTCCAAAACCGCGTCGGTCGTGACGACATAAGGCACGCCGCCGCCGAACCCGTGATCCTCCGCGGGCGTCAAACGGGTTTTCAACCCCCAGCCCGCCGCGACGCACGCCAGCAGAACGCACAGTTGAAACAGGATTTTTCTTTTGCTTAAACGAACGACTTTCATCAAACGCCCTCCTAAAAAAGTTTTGGTTTATTTGATAAAAGAGTGATTGCCGTCACGCAAGAAAAAAATTTTCAATATCACTTTGTAATGGTCTTCGCCAGCTTGCGAATGGCGATGTCGACGCGCAGTCCCGAATCCAGACGGGTTTCCAAAACATACAGGTCGTTGTAGCGGAAATCGTCGTCCTCTTCCGTTTCGGCGGAAGCGTTGTCGTTGATTATTTTCACTTTTCCGGTTTTGGACACCTTGCGCACGCGAATGGCTTTGATCACGTCGCCGGACATGAACTGCCCCGAATTTTTCCACCGCGCGACGCTTTGCGCGCTGACGCCCAAAGCTTTGGCGACCGCCGTCATCGACAGCCCCGACACCAGCAGAGTCATCGCCAGCCATTTTTCGTCCAGACTGCGGGCGCGCGGCGTTTCGCGCGTGAACTGACAGCCGCACGCGGCGCATTTATAGCGTTGCCTGCCGCGCGCCGTTCCGTATTTCACCGCCTTTTCGCCCCCGCATTTCGGACATTTCATCTGTTCGACCCCTAAAAAAATTCGATTTATCATTACAAAGTAACATATTTTTTCGGACCGGCAAGAGGCTTTTCACGGCGGCGAATTGACGGACGCAAAAAAATCCCCCGCCCGTCGGCGGAGGATTTTTCCGTTTTCCCTTTGTCACAGGTTCAAGCCGTTCACCCATTCGCGGACGCCTTCCGTGTCCGCGCCGTAGCCGACCCAGCCGTTTTGAACGACCGAACAGCCTTTGCACGCCGCGGTCAGATCGCGCCGCGTGTTTTGCACGCCGCCGCCCCCGTGCGTCACGAACGGAACGACCGTTTTTCCCGACAGATCGTGACTTTCCAAAAAGCTGTCGATCTGCGTCGGAATCGTTCCCCACCAGTTCGGCGAACCGATGAAAACGACGTCGTAGGGCGAAACGTCGATGTCCCCGCCCGTCATTTTCGGACGGAACTTTTGTTCGATTTCGCGCTTCGCCTGCTGCGTCATCGGACGGTATTCGTCGGGATAGACCGCGTCCGATTTGATTTCGTACAAATCCCCGCCGGCGACCGCCTGAATTTCGCGCGCCACCCGCGCCGTGTTGCCGCCGTAAGAATAAAAGACCGTCAGAATTTTATGCTTTCCCATCGCCGTTTGCTCCGTTTCCAACGCTTTCGCCGCCGAAGAAAACAGCATCAGCACCGAAAACAATGTCAAAAAAAGTTTTTTCATCGCTTTATCCTTTCTTTTCCGTCATTGTGAAACTTAAAGCACACTTTAAGTCAAGCGTTTTTTTTTCGGGCGCGGAGAAAAAGCGCCGCGAAAAAAACGGCGGAGGGGTTAAGCGTTTTTGACGCCGACGGCTTTGAATCCCGCGTCGGCGACGGCGGCGATCAGATCGGCGTCCGCCACGTCCGCGTCCGTTTCGACGATGGCGGTTTTCGTTTTCAAATCGACGAACGCGTCCGATACGCCGTCCACCGCCTTTAACGCTTTGGTCGCGAAAGCCGCGCAATGTTCGCAACGCATGCCTTCGATCGTCATTGTTTTCTTCATTTTGTTTTTCCTTTCCTTTTTAAATCCGAACCGGCGCAGACGCAGGGCGTTCGCGACGACGCAGACCGAGCTGAAACTCATCGCGCCCGCGGCGATCGGCGGGCTGAGCAGAACGTGAAAAGCGGGATACAGCGCGCCCGCCGCGACGGGTATGCACACGCCGTTGTAGAAAAAAGCCCAAAACAGGTTTTCCCTGATGTTTTTCAAAACGGCTTTGCCCAAACCGAGCGCGAACGCGACGGACAGCAAATCCCCGTTCATCAAAACGACGTCGGCGGAATCGATCGCTATATCCGTTCCCGTCCCGACCGCCAAGCCCAAATCGGCGCGCGCCAAAGCCGGCGCGTCGTTGACGCCGTCGCCGACCATCGCCACGGTTTCGCCCGATTCGCGCAAAGCGCGGATCTTCGTTTCCTTGTCGCGCGGCATCATTTCGTAAAACACGTCGTCGATTCCCGCCCGTTTCGCGACGGCTTCGGCGGTTTTGCGGTTGTCGCCCGTCAGCAAAACGACTTTGACGCCGGCGGATTTCAACGCGGCGACAGCGGCGACCGCGTCGGGCTTCAGCGCGTCCGCGATCGAAAGCAAGCCGACCGTCCGACCGTCTTTGACGCAATACAGCACCGTTTCGCCCCGTTCGGACAAAGCGTCGCCCCGATCTTTCAGCGGATTGTCGATTCCCCGTTCCGCCAGCAGGCGCGCGCTGCCGATCTGCCAAAAAGCGCCGTCGACGACGCCCGAAATCCCCCGTCCCTCGATTTGACCGAAATCCGACGCGGACGGCAGGGAAAGCTTTTGTTCCGCCGCGCGGGCGACCACCGCCGCCCCCAAAGCGTGTTCGGACATTTTTTCCAGCGCGGCGGCGGCGGCGAGCCAATCCGCGACGTTCGCGCCGACGGACAGAACCGATGTCACGACGGGATTGCCGACCGTCAGCGTCCCCGTTTTGTCCAGCGCGACGGTCGTGACGCGCCCCGCCGTTTCCAGCGCGGACGCCGATTTGAACAAAACGCCGCGGCGCGCCCCGACGCCCGTCCCGACCATGATCGCCGTCGGCGTCGCCAATCCCAGCGCGCACGGGCAGGAAATCACCAGAACGCACACCCCGACCGTCAGCGCGAAAGACGCCTGCGCCCCGCACGCCAGCCACGCCAGCGCGGACAGAACGGCGACCGCCATCACGGCGGGAACGAACACGCCCGCGATTTTGTCGGCCAGCCGCGCGATCGGCGCTTTGGATTCCGTCGCTTCGTCGACCAGACGCGCGATTTGCGCCAGCGTCGTGTCCGCCCCGACCCGTCCGGCGCGCATGACGATTCGTCCCTGCCGCAAAAAGCCCGCCGTCAGAACGGCGTCGCCCGCCGATTTCGAAACGGGGCGGCTTTCCCCCGTCAAAGCCGATTCGTCCAAAACGCCGCGCCCGTCAACGATCACGCCGTCCGCCGCGATTTTTTCGCCGGATCTGACGACGATCAAATCCCCGACGACCAAAGATTCGACGGGGATTCGCGTTTCCTTCCCGTCCCGCGAAACGGTCGCCGTTTGCGGCGCCAAAGCCACCAGCCCCGCCACCGCGCGCGCCGTTTTCGCCTTCGCCCCCGATTCCAGCCACCGCCCGAACGTCACCAGCGTCAAAATCATCGCCGCGGATTCGAAATACAGATCCGACCGCCCGCGCCCCGCTTCGACAAAGCTGTACGCCAGCGCCGCGCCCGCCCCCGTCGCGACCAGCGAATCCATGTTCGGCGCGCGAAGAAACAACGCCTTGAATCCTCTGACGAAATAATCCGCGTTCACAAACACAACCAAAACGGTCAGGATTTCAAGAACCGAAACCGGCGCGCCGGTCGCTCCCGCCGCCATCAGCCCCAGCGTCGCCGCGGCGGAGCAGATCAGGCGCGGAACGACCGTCCGTTTTTCCGTTTCGTCTTTTCCTTCGGCGACGCCGTATCCCGCGCTTTTGACGGCGGAAACGACGTCCCGATCCGTCACTTTTTTTTCATCGAAAACGACCGTCATGTCGTTTTTCAGCAGATTGACCGCGACGTTTTCAACGCCAGCCAGCGCCGAAACGGCTTTGTCGACGCGGGCGGCGCACGCCGCGCAGCTCATTCCCGTAACGCGAAATCTTTTCTTCATCATCGTTTTTCCCGAACGCTTTTTGTTTTTTATAAGGATTCTTATTTCGAATTTCCAATTACGGCAACAAAAAAGGCTTTCCCCGAATTGAAGAAAGCCTTTTTTCGCGTTTCGACGGTTATTCGATGCAGCAGTCGACCGCTTTGCGCACGAACGCTTTCATTTTCGACAGCGCGGAGGCGGGTTTGGCGTCGTTTTCGGCGACAGCTTCGGCGGGTTCGGATTTTTCCGCCGCGGGGTTGACGTCCGCCTGTTCCAGCTTTTCGGAAATCTTCGCCATGTCTTCGCGCTTGTCCTCGATCCATTTCACGTCCGCCGTGTCCAGCATGTTCATGTTCAGCCCCCAGAACAGGCAATAGAGTTCATAGGCGTGACCGAACAGTTTGTAAGCGTCTTCGCGGTGACCGAGGCTCTGCTGTTTCGTGCCGACCTCCATCAGCCGCATCGCCGACGCCAGCAGATGTTTGGAAATGCACCAGACTTCGCCTTCGTACTGCGGAATGACCTTTTGCATCAGGGTTTTGCGCAGTTCGCGGACTTCCTCAATCAGGTCGTAAAACGAGTTTTTGCCCGTCTTCGCGCCGCTGAACACCAGATGCTCCTCGATCGAAATCAGGTTCATGATCGCGATGGTCAGATCCTGATCCGACGACAGGTCTTTGGGGTTGACCTTTTTCGTCGCGTCGATTCGTTCGACGAATTCCTGAACGTCTTTCGCTTTTTTCATTTCAAAGCCTCCTTAGAACAAAAACAAATCGGGGTAATAGTTCAGCGCGACGCTGACCAAAGCCAGAACAGCGACGGGCATGACCACCTTTTCAAACGGGAAATGCGCGTGTCCGCCGTTGCGCGCTTTCATCGCGAAATACAGCTTTTCCGTATAAATGAACAGCAGCGCGCCCGCCAGCGTCCAGAACAAAAACGCGTCCAGATACAGCACGAACAGAATCGGCTGCGGCGTATAGACCAGATCGCGCATGTACATAAAGCCGATCGACGACAGGGAAACCAGCATCAACAGCGCGTCGCGCCCGTAAAAACGCCATTTCTTTTTATCGAACCACAAAATCAGCCAATATCCCAGCAACGCCAGCAGCGCGCCCGCCCACAGCCCGACGATGTTGTCCGCGACGCCGATCGCCCGCGCGATTTCCAACGACGCGCCGATCGCCACCGTGCAGACCGCGCACGCGGGATTCGCCAAAGCCGGTTTCGCGGCGACGCCTAAGACGGCGAAAATCATCAAAAACAGTTTTTTCATTCCGGTTCCTCCGAATACATATATCGAAAACAATATGTATTGTAATTGCTACATATCAAACTTGTCAACAATCATGTTGGCAGGCTCTTCCTTTTTTTGTTAGGTTAGAAGAAAAGCGGAGGTTTGACAATGCAAAAACAGCTGAACGTCGAAACGATGAAAAAAGCCGTGCGGGGCGTGTACGACATCGCCCACCCCGTGCGTCTGCGCGTTTTGGAATTTCTGGACGTCAACGGCGCGTCGTCGGTGTCGGCGATCGCGGACGGCATCGGCGAAGACCGGCTAACCGTATCGCAAAGCCTGAAAAAAATGCGCGACGCGGATCTGGTGAAAACGCGGCGCAAGGGCGTGTTCGTCTATTACATGCTGAACGGCGACTATCCCGCCGGTCTGTTTGTCTGCGCGCGCAAGCTGTACGGGTACATGACGGACGATTTTTCGTATCTGGTCGACGGGTGCAAAAAAATTCTGCCGCGCGATTTCACGACGATGACCGCCAACAGCATCAAACTGTTCGCCCACATCGACAAAATGCGGATTCTGGAATGCCTGACGCTGTTCGGGGAATCCTGCGTTTCCGACATCGTCGAAAAGACGGGCGTCGAGCAAATCAAGGTATCCCAATATCTGAAACGCATGCGCGACAGCGGTTTCGTCACGGCGCGAAAAGACGGGCGGTTCGTTTATTACAGCATTACGGACGGCATTCACAAAACGATCGTCAAATGCGTCCGCCGCCATTTCGGCTAACCTTTTTCCGGCTTGTTTCGCGGCGGTTTCGGATTATAATGCGGGTGTCTTTTGATTTTGAACGAAAGGATTGACGCAATGGCGACGACGGATAAAGAAGACAAAAACGGCAGAGATTACAAACTGCTTCATTCCACGCCGAAATTGGTGAAAGCGGCGAAACTGTTTTCCCTGATCTGGATTCTGGCGGTGACGGTTCCCGCGCTGTATTTCGTTTCCGAACATGCCGAAAGTTTGAAAGAATACGCCGTCGTCAGGGCTGTCGGCGAAGCGAACGGCGTTCTGACGGATCAGTACGATGCTTTTTCCGCCAAGGTGCTGAACGGCGTCGACGTCGAAAAATACACGGCGAACGTCAAAATCCCCGAAATCAAGCTGGACAAACAGCTGGCGCAGGTTGAAAAAACGACCAAAAAGACAAAGGACATCGCGTCCAAACTGGCGAAGCTGGGCGTCAAAGACGCCGCCAAAGTCGAAAATTCGACCGATATGCTGCAAAAACAGGTGGACAAGATCAACAAACAGCTGAAAACGGCGGCGAACGATTTGAAAACGACCGTGAACAAAAACGTGCGGGACGGATTGAAAAAGGAAATCTCCTCTTTGGCGGAAACGCAAATCCGCAAACAGCTGGCGCTGAGCGATTCCTCCTATAAAAAACTGTCGAACGGCAGATACGGCTTGACGTCGGAATCCGACCGCGCCGCAACCGCGACGATTTACAAGGAACTGGCGAAAAACAAAAAAGGCGTGTTTTCCGATGTCGTCAAAACCGTTGACAAATATTTCCGCTGCGGATACTGGGCGATTTTCGCGCTGGTGCTGATCGTTTCCCTGATTCCGCCGTTCGTCGTCACGAAACTGGCGAAAAAGTTTTCCGCGTTCTACACGCAATGCCCGTATTGCCAAAAGGTTTTCTTGTCCAAGAAAAACGCCTTTAACATCTTGAAAGTGTTGAAATTCTGGTGATGACAAAGCATTGGTCGAACGTCGAATATCTGCACCAAAGCGTCAAAAACCCCAACATTGTCGTCAAAGGCACAAAAAGCTATTACAGCGACGCGTGGACGGGCGGGTTTGAAGACAGCGTCGTGCGCTATCTGTACGGCGACGCGTACAGTCTGGCGCACTGGGAACCGCAATGGGATCTGGACAAGCTGTACATCGGCGATTACGTCTGCATCGGCGCGGAAACGGTCATTGTCATGGGCGGCAACAACACCCACCGCATGGATTGGTTTTCGGACTATCCCTTTATGGACAAGATCGTCGACAGCTACGCCCGCAAAGGCGACACCGTGATCGAAGACGGCGTTTGGATCGGCATGCGCGCGATCATCTGCGCGGGCGTCCGTTTGGGCGAAGGGTGCGTCGTCGCCGCAGGCGCGGTCGTGACAAAGGACGTCGAACCTTACGCGATCGTCGGCGGCAATCCCGCGAAAGTCATCAAAAAACGGTTTGACGACGACACGATCCGCGAACTGCTGGCGATGAAAATCTACGACCGTCCGGAATCCGAAACGGACGCGTTGCGCGACGTTTTGTGCTCCGGCGATTTGGACGCGTTGAAACGGGCTTTGAAGAAAGCGTGAAAAAAAAGATACCCACCCGCCTAGCGGGTGGTTCTTCACACTGCGGGCA
>ERZ808286.702-NODE-702-length-20302-cov-4.872080_pt1 | contig 20302 bp, 14 predicted proteins | sample MGYA00521276_ERZ808286 | MGnify/ENA primary metagenome ERZ808286 (study PRJEB31516, sample SAMN03275607) | gut metagenome | biome: mammalia-associated habitat; material: feces | host: Papio cynocephalus | place: Kenya | collected 2012-08-01 ... | reverse complement strand
TCCAAATACATTCCTGCAGGTGCGAAATATCACATTATGAGACAGGTGCGCAGACTTGTCAAAAATAAAAATGGCGGAATTCCGCCGTTTTTTCGATGACTATACCAATTTGATTCAAAAATCAAGACTGTTCTTCCGAAAATTTTCTTTTTATCTTATGGTTCTGGCGCGGCAATGACCGCGCCGGGCAAGTGAGAGAGAGGAAAGGTTCGGTTCCATGCCAGCTCGCAGCGTGCGTCGATTCGCGTCGGATTCCCGAGAATTCGTTCCCAATCGTCTGATCGCGGCGTTGATGCTCGCGCTCGCCATGGTGCTGGTGGCCGTCATGCTGCCGCAGCAGGCGTTCGCGGCCGATGATTCGCAGACCGATTTCGATTCATGGACCGAGGTCGCGCAGAACATTGAGCAGCAGTTGCAGACCGCCGAGCGGCATTACGATTCCGGCGACTACGGCCAGGCCGGCACCGCGTTCCAAACCGCGCACTGGATCGGCTACGACGCCTCCAACTTCTCGAAGGCGGTCAACGACACCATTTCCGCGGACAAGCAGACCGCCCTGCTCAAGCAGTTCACCGATTTGGAAGGACTTGCCTACCAGCAGGGCCAGGGTGAGGCGATCGCATCCGGAATCGAGACGTTGAATACCGAACTCGAATCCACCGCGCAGACGCTTGACGCCAATACCGGTCTCGCGAATCCGCGAGAATACGCGAAGCAGCGTGCCGCCGAAACCGCGGCAGAGCGCAAGAAGCTCGACGCGGCCAAGAAGAATTCCTCCAAAGGCAAGGGCGACCGCACTTGGAGCGAAGTCGCCAAGGAAATGAACGTCATCCTCGACAAGGCGTACAAGGCCGCGGTCTCGGGCAAGGGTTCGGAGGGCTCCAGCCTCGTCAACAACGCCTACTACCAGTATTACGAAAAACTCGGTTTCGAGAAGAACGTGATGAACGCGATCTCCGGCAACCGCGTCTCACAGGTCGAATACCAGTTCAAGATGACCCGCAAGACCATGCGCGACGGCGGCTCCGACAAGGAAATCAAGAAGCTCGTCGACGACCTGAAAAGCTGGCTTGTGGAAGATGCGGCGACGCTCGACGGCGGCGCGTCCGATGACGCCAACGGCTTCACGAAGCTCATCACCAGCTCCGCCGGCCAGGCGTTCCTCATTCTGATCCGCGAGGGTCTGGAAGCGCTGCTCGTCGTGGCCGCGGTGATCGCGTATCTCGTCAAATCCGGCAACAAGCGCTTCACCAAGTGGATTTACCTCGGCGTGCTCGCGGGTCTTGCGGCTTCGGGGCTGATCGCGGTGCTGTTCACGTTCCTGTTCGGCGGCTCCGGCCCGATCCAGGAGATCTCCGAGGGCGTGTGCGCGCTGATCGCGATGGTCATGCTGCTGTGGACCAGCAATTGGATGCTCAACAAAAGCTCCGTCGAATCCTGGAACCGGTATATCCGCAACAAAACCGAGGCGGCCGTGGCCAATGCGCGCGCCGACAAGGGCGTGGGCTTCGGCATGATCGCCTCGCTCGCTTTGCTGAGCTTCCTCGCGGTGTTCCGCGAAGGCGCCGAAACGGTGATCTTCTACGAATCGATCTATTCGATGAGCCAGGATTCGCACGGCATGTGGGTCGGTGGCATCGCCGCGGCCGTGGTGCTGCTCGTGATCTTCTTCGTGTTGCGATTCACCTCGGTGAAGATTCCGATCGGCCCGTTCTTCCTCGTCACGTCGATTTTGATGGCCGTGCTGGTCGTCATCTTCGCGGGCGGCGGCGTGCACGCGCTGATCGAAGGCGACCTCGTCGAAGGCACATATCTGAGCAGCGTGCCGACCAACGATTGGATCGGCCTGTATCCGTATGCCGAAACGATCGCGGCGCAGATCGTCGCGGCGATCGCCGTGGTCGTGCTGTTCGTCGTCGGCTTCGCGAAGCAACACAGATCGAAGGCAGCGCAGGAAGCCGCTGCTGCCGTGGCCATCGCGGGTGATTCCTCCACCGAGCATACGGTATCGAACGGAACGGTTTCGGCCGGGACAAGTCCGAACGGAACGGTTTCGGCCGCCGACGTATCCGATTCCTCGGCGGATTCGGAACCTTACTCGGAACCTTCCCGCAATTCGTGAGTCGCATCGCGATTCACGGGCTCCCACGAAACCCAACAACAGTTTTCCGTCAAACCCGACATCAGTTTTTCCACGAAACCCAACGACAAGCAAAGGAAGAGAAAATGAAGAACAAGAAGATCGCCGCTCTGCTCGGCATCCTGCTGGCCGGCTCCATGGCCTTCTCCCTGTCCGCGTGCGGCGGCGATTCCAGTTCCGCATCCGACGCGAAGTCCTCCACTTCCGCGTCCGACACCAAGGCCGCCGACGATTCGAGCAAGGACGACGGCTCGAACGACGCCGGCTTCGAGGAGATCCAGGTCGACGAGAACCACTCCGACCAGGAAGTCGGTCCGCTGACCGTCAACGCCGTGTACTTCCAGCCGATCGACATGGAGCCGTCCGGCATGGGTCTGAAGGCCGCCGACGCGAGCTTCCACCTCGAGGCCGACATCCACGCCAACCAGAAGGGCACCAAACTCGGTTACGGCAAGGGCGACTTCGTGCCGGACCTCACCGTCAACTACGAGATCATCAACAAGTCCAGCAATGAATCCGTCGCCTCCGGAACCTTCATGCAGATGAACGCTTCCGACGGCCCGCACTACGGCGCCAACGTCAAGCTCGACGAGGCCGGCGCGTACAAGCTCGTGCTGAAGATCGAATCCCCGGAGAAGAAGGGATGGATGCTGCACGTCGATCCGGAGACCGGCGTGACCGGACGCTTCTGGACCGAACCGCTCGAGGTCACCTTCCCGGATTGGAACTACACCCCGCAGGAATGGTGATCGAAGCGTGAATTCGCTTGAAAGCCGATTGAAGGACGCATGAATTCTCATGCCCGCGGTTCCGGCAGACATCGTTCGACGCGCGCAAGGCCATTCGGCCGGGTTCGCGATCGGGCGCCGCACGCCGGAACCGCTCTCTTGCGTTTACGGGGGCGTTTATGGGAGACGTTCACGGAACCGCTGGGCGGGTTTGATTGGGCTTGGTCGGGCTCGGGCTTGGGTGGACTTGAGGTGGACTTGATCGGGTGAGCTTGATTGGTCGGGTTCGCTCGGGTTCTGATTGAATCCATTCGGTTCCGATAAGGGAATGCCGACAAGGGAATACCGACAAGGGGAGTGCCGATAGGGAAATGCCGGAAGCGCAGGCTCCTGCGGGCACCGGATGGAAAGACCGAGGGCTCCTCGAACCGAGGAGACGGCGGAAAGGATTTTGGGATGCTGCTGCAATATGTTTCGGTGTTGCAGGGATTGCTGGCACCGGCTTTGCTGGTGATGACGCTGAACGTGATGCTCACCGTCGGCGAGGGGCGGGACAAGCCGCTGAGCGCGTATTGGCGGCTCGCGGGCTTCATCGTCGGCTTCTCCGGCGCGGTCGTGTTCGCCGCGCTGCGCGCGTCCGCAGTGATCACGCAGCGCACGTTCATCAACTATCCCACACTGTGGTGTTGCGTGGTCTTCGACGTCGCGGCGTTCGTCGTCATCCTCTTCGCGCGGCGCATCACCGCGCATTGGCATGACCACCGCGCATTGCTCGATGCGGCCAATGCGGTTGCGGCGCTGGCGATCGCGGCCGCCACCTTCCGCGCGTTGCCCGACGTGATCCTGAAGCTGACGATTTTCGTCGAACCGGGCGATCCGATATTCACCTCGTCCATGCTGCTGCGCGCGTTGGGATTCGCATTGGGCGCAGCCACCGCGGTCGTCGCGGCGCTGATCATCCGCACCATGCGCTCCACCGCCGTCCGCTGGTCGTTCACCATGGCCGCGTTGCTGCTGGTCGCATTGCTGTTCATATCGCATTTCATCGATCTCGCGCAGATCCTGCAGTCGAAACGCATCGTCAGCTTCCCCACGACGGCGTTCCTGCTGCTCGTCTGGGGTATCAACCATCAACGCGCCATCGCCATCGCGATGATCCTGGTCTTCGCGATTCCCGCCATCGCCAGCGTGGTGATGGGCTTCAAAGTCAAGCCGACAGGTGCGAACGAGGCGATCACGCGCTCCCATGTCGCGTTCCGCCGCCGCGCGAAGGCCGCCGGCGCGTGGAGCCTCGTCGCGATGATCGGCGTGACCGTCGCGCTCACCTACGGCGTCGCACAGACGCAGAAGGTGGTCACGCTTTCGCCGCCCGAACGGTATTCGCTGCATGACGGCGTCGCGACCATCGCATTCAGCCAGATCTCGGACGGCCATCTGCACCGCTTCCAATACAAGGCGAAGGATGGCACCGTCATGCGGTTCATCATCATCAAAAAGAACGGCGGCGCGTACGGCGTCGGCCTCGACGCATGCGAGAACTGCGGCGATGCCGGCTATTACGAGAAGGACGGCAAGATCATCTGCAAGAAATGCGATGTCGCCATCAACCTCGCCACCATCGGCTTCAAGGGCGGATGCAACCCGATACCGTTCGACTATCAGGTCAAGCCGGGCAAAATCGTCATTCAGACATCCACGCTCGACGCATTGTCGAGCCACTTCCAGTGAGCGGAAAGGAGCCGATCCGTGTTCTTCCTGAAAATGATCCTCCGCTCGTTCAGCCGGCAGTTCAAACGTCGCCTGCTGATTGCCGTCACCGTATGCCTGTCGGCCACCGTCAGCGTGGCCATGCTCGGCGTGGTGTTCGATGTGGGCGACAAGCTCAACGCCGAACTGTCGACGTACGGGTCCAACATCGTCGTGCAGCCGAAGGCCGACGCGGTGGTGAACGACCTGTACAACACCACCGACGGCTCAGCCGGCTCATCGAGCGGAACCGACGACGATTCCGCCGACCCTACCGCGTTCCTGAAGGAATCGGACGCGAAGAAGATCAAAACGATCTTCTGGGCGTTCAACATCACCAATTTCGCGCCGGAACTGAACATCCACGCCGACGCGGCATGCTCCGGATCCGCGGCCTCCAGCTGCAAGGCCACGAGCGTGCCGATCGTGGGCACATGGTTCGCGAAGACGCTGCACATGGATTCCGGCGAATCCACCGTCGCCGGCGTGAACGGCATGCGCTCATGGTGGAAGCTCGACGGCTCCTGGCCGAAGGACGATTCCGAACAGGCGATTGTCGGCGCCACACTCGCCTCGAAACTGGGATTGCACATCGGCGACACGTTGACGCTGGACAAGACCATTTCCACGGATTCCTCCGCGGGCGGACGTGAACGCAATCGCGTGAAAGTGACCATCACCGGCATCTACGAATCGGGCGATTCCGACGACAACGGCATCTACATGCCGTCCATCGTCGCGCAGACGCTGGCGAATCTTCCCGATTCCGTGGACAAGATTGAAGTGAAGGCGCTCACCACGCCCGACAACGACCTCGCGCGCAAAGCGGCGAAGAACCCGAACGCGCTCACGCAGGACGAATGGGAGACGTGGTATTGCACGGCGTACCCGTCGTCGATCGCCTACCAGATCGAAGAGGTGATTCCGGGAGCCGTGGCCAAGCAGGTGCGCCAGGTGGCCGCGTTGCAGGGCGACGTGCTCAACAAGACGCAGGCGGTGATGGTGCTCATGACCGCGCTTTCGTTGATCGCCGCGGCGATCGCGGTGGCGAACCTCATGGCCGCCTCGATCGGAGAACGCGGCGCGGAGCTGGCGTTGCTGAAGGCGATCGGCGCCACGGACGGGGCGGTATCGCGGCTGATGCTCGCTGAAACGGCGCTGATCTCCCTGGTCGGCGCGCTGGTCGGCGCGTTGGCCGGTTCCGGCGTCGCCCAGCTTGTGGGACATATCGTGTTCGGTTCCGGCATCACGATGCGTCCGATGGTGTTCGTGCTGGTGTTCGTGCTGCTCGCCATCACCGTGCTCATCGCGTCGCTTTCATCGATTCGTTCGATTCTGGGACTTCGACCGGCGGAGGTGCTGCATGGAAGGTAAACGGAGAAATATGACCAATCGCGGAATGTTCCTCACCATGCTGTGGGGCGCGGTGTTCCGCCGCCGTTCGCGCGCGGTGATGGCGGTCGTCGCGTCGATGGTCGGCGCGGCCACGCTGTTCTGCCTGGCGGCGGTGTGCATCGCGGTGCCGCAGCAGATGAACGAGGAGATGCGCGCGTATGGCGCGAATCTGATCGTCACGCCATCCGACGCCGAACGGAAGACGCAGGGCATCGATGCGAAAGCCATGCGCGGGGTGACGGCGTTGGTGTCCGCCGGCCACAGCGTGAAATCGGCGGCATACCGGTATGAGAGCGTGCGCATCAATTCCGCGCCGTACACCATCGCCGGCGTGGACCCGCATGCCGTCAAGACGCTGAACCGCCACTGGAACGTGACGGGACGCTGGCCCAGCGCCGGCAATGTGATGATCGGCCGCGATGTGGCCGACGCGCTTGGCGCGAAGGTCGGCTCGCGAATCACGATCGGCTACCGCGCGTCCGACAACCGATCCTCGTCATCGTCCGGTCCGTCGGATGCCTCGACGTCCGAATCCGCCAAATCGGACGGGCAGGGCTCGAGCGAACAGGATTCGGACGGGCAGGGCTCGGACGAACAGACGGCCGGCGGTTCCGAAGGAAATGACGGGAAAACCACGGAAAACGGCCGCGTATCGTCCGACATCATGGACACCGACGGCACCGAATTCCGCGTCTCCGGCATCGTGGACACCGGCGGAAACGAGGACTCCATCGTATACGCGACCGCGGCGGATGTGACGGACCTCACCGGAACCAAACGCGGCGCCGACGTCGTTGAATATTCGGTGAACGCGATGGGCGACGACCTCGACGCCGTCATCTCCAGCATCAACGCCAATCCGAACACTGGCGTGAAGGCGCAGGCCGTCACCAAAATCACCTCGTCCGACACCCGCATCATCACCATGCTGCAAACGTTGTTCTGGATCGTTTCGATTGTTGTGCTCGTGCTGACGTTCGTGGGCGTGGGCACCACCATCAGCTCCATCGTGAGCCAGCGCCGCAACGAAATCGGCCTGCGCAAGGCGCTTGGCGCCTCGTCGCATGCCATCGGCACCGAATTCACCGTGGAATCAGCCATCTACGGCTTCGTCGGCGGACTGCTCGGCACGGCAATCGGCTATGCGCTCGCCCGTGTGCTGTGCGTCACGGTGTTCGACCGTGCGCTTGGTTTTAACTGGCCGCTGGGCGTGGCGTCGTTGGCGTTGAGCGCGCTCATCGCCGTGGTCGCGTCCATTCCGCCGGTCCGCCGTGCGACCCATATCGACCCCGCCATCGTTTTGAGGGAGGAATAACCCATGGATACCTTGCTTGAGCTCGACCACATTTCGAAGATCTACGGCGACCTGCACGCCGTGGACGATCTGAGTCTGACGGTGCCGCAGGGCGAATGGCTGGCGATCGTCGGCTCGTCCGGGTCCGGCAAAACCACGCTGATGAACATGATCGGATGCATGGACACGCCGTCGGAGGGATCCGTCTCCCTCGAAGGCCGCAGACTGGAGGATCTGAACGCCAGGCAGCTTGCGGACGTGCGCAAGAACATGATCGGCCTGGTGTTCCAGAAGTTCTATCTCGTGCCCCACCTGACGGCTGTGGAGAACGTGATGGTGGCGCAGTACTACCATTCCGTCGTTGACGAGCGGCAGGCGTTGGAGGCGTTGGAACGCGTCGGATTGAAGGATCGCGCGCATCACCTTCCCGGCCAGCTTTCCGGCGGCGAGCAGCAGCGCGTGTGCATCGCGCGTGCGCTGATCAACTGCCCGAAGCTGATTCTCGCCGACGAGCCGACCGGCAACCTTGACGAGAAGAACGAGAAGATCGTGCTCGACCTGTTCCGGCAGCTGCATGAGCAGGGCACGACGATCATCGTGGTGACGCATGACGCGCTGGTCGCCTCGTGCGCGCAGCGCGAGATCATGCTCAACCATGGCGTGCTGGTAGGCGAGCAATGGAACGACAAGGACGCCCAGCGCGCGTACGAGGCGGCGGGCGGCAAACCGGCACGCACCGGAGCCGCCGCGGAAGGCGCGCAGAACGGCGGTGTGGCAATCGCGTTCTCCGATCCGACGAAGGCCGCGAAAACCGGAGCTGCGGAATGATTCGGGAAAGTCGGACGGGGCGAAAGCACGCGCGGGAGCGGAATGGACAGAATGGAGTGGCGGTCATGGACGGCAAACAATCAAATGCGGTGAAGGTGATCGCGCTGACCGCGGCGAGCATCGCGTTGCTGTCGGCATGCGGCGAGACGACGGCCACGCCGATGGATGACGAATACGCCGGAAATTCCGGCGAAAGCGTGCAATCGCAGGAAAACAAGTCGAAAACCGAAGGCAAGGCCACGGACAACGAATCCAATGCGGACGGTTCCGTGAAAAACCACGCCGATGACGAATCATCCACGAAATCGGACAAACAGGATACCGGCAACTACGCGGACGGCGAGTATGCGGTCAACGGCCAGTATGGTCCGGTCGGCGAAGACACCATCGACGTGCATCTGACGGTCAAGGACCAGAAGGTGTCCGCCGTGAAGATCGTCGGCCATCCATTCACGTCCATTTCCAAAAAGCATCAGAACGATTTCGCCAAGGCCGTGCCGGACGCGGTGGTGGGAAAGCCGCTGAAGGATCTCAAAGTCGACAAGCTCGCCGGCGCCAGTTGGACCACCGAAGCGTTCAACAAGGCACTTGAGGTGGCCCGTCAGGAAGCTTCCATACAGTAGCGGTAAAGCCCGTCGGATTGGCCATATATCTCTCGCCGGATTGCCATGGGTTTCTTGTCGGATTGCCATAGGCATCCCGTTGGATTGTTAGGGGTCTGCCATCGGATGCTATTAGGTTTCTGTCGGATTGCCGTAGACATCCTGTTGGATGGCCACGCGTCCCCATTGAATCCTCATCGGGTTCCCGCCGGATCTCCGTATTTACCTGAGAGTGGGCTGCGGACGTTTTTTGGGAGATGGTCACGCAGTCCCGAATGGACGAAGTACTTCGCACGATTTCAATTTCCCCTAGGTCATTTCAAATTGTGCGAAACCGACTGACGCAGGAACGCGATTTAACTCACTTTCTCCGGTTTCCCGAGTGGCAAATAGTGATTAGGGGGTATTGGTCACGGTTGACGTTTCGCACGATTCCGATTGTTGCCGGCATAAATGAAATCGTGCGAATTCTAGTGACGTTAATTGGCGCTCCAACTATTCAGACCGCGATGACTGGCCAGAGCAGACCGGCCATATGCGCCGCCCATGTGCCGTCCGCGTTGCCGTTCGTGCTGTTTGCGCCCATCTTGGAAGACGAAAGCGGTTCGGCGCATGTCGCCTTGTCGTGCAGGGCGGTGTAGGCCAGCATCGAGCCCAACACCGTATCGAACAGGAATCCGAGGTCCACGTCGGCGCGGAACGCCTTGGTGACGATTCCACGGTTCACGAATGCGGAAAAGCGCTGTTCGGCGGGCGCCAGCACCTGCTCGGCGATGGCCGTCAACGCGTCGTTGTCGGAAGTGAGCACCGCGCCCACGGCTTTCAATCCCAATTCACTGTCGAAACAATCCTGAATACGCTGCAGCATCGCCCGCAAGCCGTCGCGGGATGGATCCAGATCACTGAAATCGGGCAATCCCGCGGCCTCCACCTGGATGCGGTGCAGCAGGTCATCCGCGTTCCTGTACCGACGGTAGATCGTGGTCTTCGCCACTCCGGAACGACGTGCCACCTCTTCGATGGTCACGGCGCCGACGCCATCGGAAACGACGATTTCCAAGGCCGCGCGCATGATCTTGCGGTCGGTCTGCTCACGGAGCCGTTCGCGCCGTCCGCAGCCCCTGTTCGCGGCACTCTGTTCCGTGCCGTGCGTCCCACCGGCCTTTCCGCACGGATTCCGCACAGTCGATGCGATGTCTGCACCAGCGCCACCCAGCATATCCGTGACGTCGGCCTGCGCATGCGTGCCGCCGGCCGGTGTCTGCGCGCGGACATTCAGCATGCCCATGTCACTAGCCTGCGCATGCATGTCGCCGGCAGGCGTCCGCAGACCGGCGGTCCCCTTGTCCGAATCCCGCGCGATTGATGCATCGGCCATCATGAGATCACCTTCGTGCCTTCCACCTTGGCAACATACCACTTGTTGAACTTGACGAGCGGAATGCGCAGCACCAATCCGATGAGCAGCAGCGGCAGGATGAACAGCAGCAGCGAGCCGATCGCACGCCAGTAATCGTTGCCGTACACGCCGCCGATGGCGGCGCGCATGGCCGTGATCGAATGCGTCGCCGGCAGGAACGGGCTGATGGAACCGATGATTTTCGGCAACACGGCAAGCGGATACGCGCCGTTCGAACCGGAGATCTGCACGACGAGCAGCAGCACGCCAAGGGCCTTGCCTACGTTGCCGAAACTGGTGACCAGCGTATACACGAAGAACGAGAACACCAGACTGCTCACCCATCCGGAAAGCATGAACAGCCACGGATGCACCGCCTGCACATGCAGGAACAGCAGACTGCCGCCTAGCGAGAACGTGCTTTGCAGCAGCGCGATCACGCCGAAGACGCCGTAGTGGCCGAGGAACAGCTGATGGGGCTTCGGGTCGCCGAGTTCCCTGCGCACCTTGCGCGAAACGGTGGTCTTCAACGTGACCGCCATCAGCAGCGACCCCACCCACAACGGCAGGAACGTATAGAAAGGCGTCATCTGCGAACCGAAGTTCTTCACCGGGAACACGGCGGTCCGCTTCACCTTGACGGGAGCGGCCAATGCGGTGGCCAGCGAATCCGTGTCGCCGCCGAGCACGTCCTTGACCGCGCTCATGTCGCCGCTGTTCAGCGCGTCCGACAGCGAACCGGTGAACGTCGTGAGCTTGGCGCTCGCGGTGGAAAGGCTGTCCGCGGTGGAATTCAGCACCTTGCGGATGGCCGCCAGCTGCTTGTCGGCGTCGGCGGTGGTGCTGTTCAGGTCGCCCAACGAGCTTTTCAGTTCCGCGGCGCTGGCGCTCAACGACGAGACGGTGCCGCCGATCGAGCTGGAGATGCTGTCCAGCTGCGGTTTGAGCTGGCTGTCGAAGTCGGATTTGATGCCGCTGACCGACGATTGCGCCTGCTGCGCGAGTTGCTTGATCTGCTGGCGTTCCTGCGTGGTGCCGCTGACTTTCGCGTCGATGTTCGCGGCGCTGGTGTTCAGCGATGATGCGAGGTCGTTGAGCTGCGTGATGGTGGCGTCCACGTTGGTTTTCAGATGCTCGATGGCGATTTTCGCCGCATCCGGCAGCAGGCTGCTGTTGGCGAGCGTTCCCAGGGAATCGCTGATTTTCTGGTATTCCTGCGCCTGCTTGGTGACGTTCGACGCCTGATTGCGCAATGCGGTCGCCGCGCTGCCGGCCTGTGTGCCGACGTTGTCGAACACGGTGTCGACGCCGTCGGCGACCGCGTCGAAGCTGCTCGCCGAATTGGCCAGCGCGGTGCTGAGCGCGGATGTGCCGGTTTTGACGGCTCCGGTCAGGTCGTTCACGCTGCCTTCGGTCTGTTTGAGCTGGTTTTTCGCGGTTTTCGCGCTGCTATCGGCCATGGAGACCAAGGTGTTGGAGCCGTCCAGCAGATGCTGCGCGCTTTGGGTCAGCGTGCCGAACGTCTTCAGCGTGGTGGCGGTGTCGGCAAGCGTGGCCGCGAATTCGCCGATGTTGCCGTTGAATTGCGTGAGCTGTGTTTTCGCCTCAGGCTTGTCAAGCTGCGAAGCGAGCTGCGAGGCGATCTCCAGCGCGGTGCCGGTGAGCGTTTCGGAGAACATCTCGTTGATCTGCGCGGCGACGGTGTCCGCTCCCTGGCCGGTGATCTTCGGCGCGAGCGCGTTCTTCTTCTCGTTGTTGTAGTAGGTGAGCTTCGCGTGTTTGCCGTCCGAGGAGAAGAACGTCATCATGCGGGTGCTGAAGTTCTTCGGAATCACCACGGCGGCGTAGTATTTGCCGGATTTGGTGCCTTCCACGGCTTCTTTCGTGCTGGTGAAGGTCCAGTCGAGCTGGCTGTTGGCGCGCAGGGTGTTGACCACTTGGTCGCCGATGTTGACCTTCACGGGGATGAGGTCGGAACGGTAGCCCTTGTCGTCGTTGGCGACGGCGAATTTCAGATTGCCGGTGTTGGAGAACGGATCCCAGCTGGCGGCCACGTTGAACCAGGTGAACAGGCCGGGAATCACCACCAGGCCGATGACGATGATGATGGAGACGACGTTGCTGGTGATGCGGCGGAGGTCGCCGACGAACAGTTTGGCGATGGCCCTCATGCGTTGCTCCTTTCGGTGTCGGTGGCGGGATTCAGGTTCTTCGGAGCGCCGGTTGCGTCGGTATGCCCGGCGTTCTTCGGGTCGGCGGTTTGGCCGGCGGCGTTCAGCTTGCGCACCAGCGCGGCGATGCCGTTGCTTTCGGTTCCGGTGGTCGTGTACGTGACGTGCGCGCGTTGCGTCCTGTCGTTTCCGTGGCGTCCCGAATACCGTCCGGTTTTGCGCAGCAGCTTTTCGCGCCGTGCCTGTTGCGCGCGCTTCCTGCGCCGCATACGTGCGTTCTGCCGCTGCAGCAACAGCCGTTGGATCGCCTCGTCGCTCAGGCTGCCGAGCTCCACTTGACGGCGCAGATTGTCGCGCATGTATTCGATGACCATGAGGAAGCCGATGATGAGCAGCACCCAGACCATCCAGGTGCCCAGCACCACGACCTTCTCGCCGTTGGTGAACGAGAACACGAGCGCCAAAACGGTCGGCACGATGAAGCCGGCGAGCAGTGCGCCGCGCTTGAGCTTCGGGTACAGTTCCGCGAAACGGCTCGCACGGTCCTCGATCACATCGCGGTAGCCGCCCTTGTCGGCCAGCACCTGGATGGCCTGGGACATGGTGTAGCCGCGTTCCGGCAACTGCACCTCCTCGCCGATGATCATGTCGCTTGCCTTGATTTCCCGGGCGAACAGGCGGTTGAGATTGGCCAGCAGCGGGCGAATCACCAATCCGATGAGGAACGCGGCCGCGGCGAACAGCAGCAACGTGCCGATCTTCTGCAGCCAATGGCCGTCGTACATGCCCGCGATGGTCTCGCGGAACGCGTCGATCGAATAGCTGAACGGCACCAGCGGGTATACCATGCGGAAGAACTTCGGCATCATCTCGATGGGGTACAGGCCGGATGCGCCCGGAATCTGCACGATCACCAACGCCACGCACAATCCCTTGCCCACATGCATGAATGTGGTGGACAGCGCATAGGTGATGCTCAGATACACCAGCGAGGTGATGATGCCGGTCAACACGAACGATGGCGCGTTCGCGGTCTGCACGCCGAGCATCAGGTCGCCGATGGTGCACACCGCGCCTTGGATGGCGCCCATGGCTCCGAGCAGCAGGTAGCGTGCCAGATATTTTTCGGTGGTGCTCAGGTCGAGGTCTTCGAGGCCCTCATCATCCACCTCCACCTTGAAGATCACCACGAACGCGAACGCGCCCACCCACAGGGCGAGGTTGGTCAGTAGCGGTGCCATGCCGGAGCCGTAGGAGTTCACCGGATACACGTTTTTGGTGTTCAGCACGGTGGGGGATTGCATGAACGAGGCGATTTTCTTCGTGTCGAGCGTGGAGCTGCCGGTCAGTTTCTCCAGCAGGTTCGCGGTGCTCAGCGCCTGCAGGTCGGTGCCGACGGTGGTGAGTTTGGTTTCGACCTGGGCGAGCTGCTTGTCGGTGTTCCGCAATGAGGTCCGGGTGTCCGACGCCACTTGGTCGAGTTGGTCGAGCACGGTTGAGACCTGCTGGACCAGAGCGGTCTGGCTGGTGACGGTGCCGGACAACGCGCCCGTGGTGGAGGCGAGGGAGCTCAGCCCGGAATTGAGCTGCGGCAGCGCGCCCGAATTGATGCTGGAACGCGCGCTTCCCAGATTGTCCATCGTGTTCTGCGTGCTGGTGTTGAACGTGTCGGAAAGCTTCGTCACGCTGTCGGCAGCGGCCTGGGTGGTCTGGCTCAGCGTTTTGAGGTCGTTGAGGGTGCCGGCCGCGGTGGTGTTGGCGTCTTCCAGTTTTTTGATGGCTTGCTGGTACTGCGCGTTGTCGCTGATGTTCTTGAGCTTTTCGATGAGTTTGGCATTGCCGTCCGTCACGCTTTGCATGCCGCTGACGGCTTGCTGCGCGGAGCCGCTGGCCGTGGAGACCGCCGTGGAGACTTTGTTGATGCTTGCCGTCGAATCGTTCGTCACCTGGGCGATGAGCGTCGAGCCGTTCTCCAACGCGCTGTTCGCGCTGGAGGTGAATGTGTTGAGGCTGTTCTGCGCGTCGCCGATGGCGGTGGAGGTCTGGGCGAGCCCCTGGCCCGCGTTCGCGGCGGCCGTCTGCACGCTGTTGAGCGCCTGGCGTGCGGATTGCGTCTGCCGCGGCACGCCGGCGAGTTTCGCGTCGAGGTCGTTGATGGTGGACCGGATGGTCGTGATGTTGTCGCGGGTTGTGTTCAGCTCGTTGATGGCGTCGTTCGCGACGTTTCCGGCTTTGCCCGCGAGACTGCCGCTGGCGGAGTTCACGGCTTTGGTGAGCACTTCGCTGACGGTGGAGACGAAGGTGTTGTTGACGGTGCGGTCGACGGTGGTGGCGCCTTGGTCGGTGATTTTCGGCGCGATCGGGCTGGCTTTTTCGTTGACGTAGTATTCGAGCGTCGGACGGTTCGCGCTGTCGGTCACGATGTTGGCGAGGTCTTCGCTGAAATCGTCGGGGATGACGATCGCGGCGTAGCAGTCGCCCGATTGCACCGCCTCCATCGCCTCGGCCTTGCTCATGAACCGCCAGCCGAGCTGGTCGTTCTTCTTCAGGGTGCTTTCGATCTGCTTGCCGAGATTGACTTTGCCGAGCAGCTCGTTGTCGGTGCCTTGGTCGGTGTTGGCGACGGCCACATTGATGCCGTCGGTGTTGCCGTATGGGTCCCAGAATCCGTAGATGTTGAACCATGCGTACAGCGGCGGAATCATGATCAGGCCGATCATGATCACCCATGCCGCCGGCACGGTGATCAGCCGTTTGACGTCGCGGCGCAGTATCTGCAGTACGTTGTTCATGGTTTCTCCGGATTGAGGACGGGCGATGATTATGGCACTACGCAATACGTAGCGCTACGCATTGCGTATCGTATAACGTTCGGCGGGACATACGCGAGGCAAATAGACGGTGTTCGGCTGATTGTCGAATACCGTCTTCGGGAACGATTTTCGTAATCATCTTCAGGTAATTCCCAAATACCTTCCAGACGTCTTCCGAGTGTTGTCCAGCCGCGTTCAAAGCGGGTGTTGTCAAATAATCATCAGCGACAACGCGCAGACGCATATGAACCCATCACGTTAAGGAACCGCATCATGACCGACTTCAATTCTGGTAGCATCAACAATTCCAGCGGATTCAATAATTCCAATGATTCCACCGTGCGCAACGACGGTGGCCAGACGGCTGGGAACTACGTGAACGCGCAAGCCGGACAGCCCGAGGCGACGACGTATGCGGCGGATTCCGCCGCATGCCCATCGGAATCCGCGCCGTATGCTTCCACGGCGCCGTATGCTTCCGGTGCCGCGTCGATGCCGAATCAGCGCGATATGCAGCCGAATCCGTTTGGCCCAACGGCTTCTTTCGGTGGACGGGCTGCCGGAGGCCCGGCCGCGCAGGCGGTCAAAAAGCCTGCAAAACTTGGCGGCAAGGCCATTGCCATCGTCGCGGGCATCAGTCTGGCCTGCGGATTCTTGGGTGGTGTTGGCGGCACATTCACGGTGCACGCATTACATGGTTCAAATCGACAGCTGATCAGCCAGCAAAGCGGCAGCCAAATGGGCTCCGGTAATGACGGGCAGATGGGCCAGCCGCCGAGCGGGCAGATGGGCCAGGGCGGAATCCAAGGAGGTTCGGGATCGAGCGGCCAATCCGGATCGCAGGATGGCTCGGATTCGAACGATTCCGATTCCAGCCAATCCGGCAGCGGTTCCAGCAGCTCCAGCGGGTATTCCAACAGCGATGGCACCGGTTCCATCGAAAGCTGAGTGATGCGCTGATTCCGCTCGCTCCGCAGCAATTCGCGCATGGCGATTCATTGTCGGCGTCTGATAGCGTTGCGGGAGAAGGAGCGGTCGTATGAGCAAATCTGAATTGAGCCAAACCAATCCGGGCGAATACGGAGTGGATGAATCCGAGGTCGGCAAGGCCATCGCCGCGGATACGAAAATCACGGCCATCGAGGAGGGCGCGCGCGTCGCGTCCGACGGAACGGTGAATCCCGCCGATCGCAGATTCCCCCTGATCGTGCGCATCTACGGCATTCTGATGCTCGTCGTGGGCGTGGTGACCCTACCGATCATCGTGTTCGCCTGCCTGTATGTGGTGCATGCCGTGCTCGCGGGGGAGATGGCGTTCGAGGCACTGAACCTCACCACGACGCTATCGGTGATCCACGCCGTCGTGTTGCTGGCCGCCACCGCATGCCTGGTGGTGTTCGGCGTGCTGCTCATCCTCAACAAGCGGCGCCATATCGCGCAGTGGACGTATGTGATGATTCCCCTCACCTTGGTCGAGGGCCTGCTGTCTTTGGCGTTGCAGGGGTTGGATGTGAATCTCATCGCCCCGGCCGTGCAGCTGGTGGTGCTCGTCGCCCTGCACATCGCTGCCGACCCGTCGCTGCGTGAAGAACGTCGCCTGCAGTTCGCGCTCCGGCGCATGGACGCGCGCAGCGCATACGAATCCGCCGCGTCCAAGGGCATGGCCGGCCGGGATCTGACCGGCAAAGGCTATATTTCCCTTGATTTCTTCAACCTGTTCTGGCTGTTCGTGGTCGGATGCGTGTTCGGGCTGGTGCTGGAGACCATCTACCATTTCATCCTGTTCGGCGAATATCAGGACCGCGCGGGCTTCCTCTGGGGTCCGTTCTCCCCGATCTATGGTTTCGGCGCGGTGATTCTCACGGTGCTGCTCAACCACCTGTGGCGTTCGAACTGGCTGCTGATTTTCTGCGCCAGCGCGGTGATCGGCGGCTCGTTCGAATATTTCACCAGCTGGTTCATGCAGGTGGCGTTCGGCATCCGCGCATGGGACTACACCGGCCAATGGTTGTCGATCGACGGCCGCACGTCCGGCAAATACATGTTCTTCTGGGGCATCCTCGGCTTGGTGTGGGTGAAGCTGATTCTGCCGCGGTTGTTGCGATTGATTCAGGGCATTCCGTGGAAGGTCCGCTACACGTTGACGGCCGTGTGCTTCATATTGATTTTCATCGATGGCGTGATGACGCTGATGACGCTCGACGCTTGGTATTCGCGTATGGCTGGCATCGCCCAGGATTCGCCGATTTCGCGGTTCTTCGCGACGTATTTCAACGACGATTTCATGGAGCGCCGTTTCCAGACCATGCATCTCGATCCGTCCATGGCGGGCCGCATGTAGTGCGTTCGAACGGGTCGCGCGGCCGGATGCGGTGGACGAGTGCGGTGGTGGCCGCGGTGGTGGACGGCCGCGTTTCCGCCGGAGGCCGGGCATGAGCGTGGTGCGCGTCTTGTCGTGCAAGTGGCAGGCGGCTGTGGCTTCCCGCCGGAAACCATGGTCGGCCTGTGCGTGCGGTCCGTTACGCCGCGAAGCTCTGCGCGAGCTGGCGGATGAGGTCGGGGCGGTGTCCGCTCCACGAGGAATTTGGTGAGATGACCACCGGAATCTGCTTGAATCCGGCGTCTTTGATCTGTTCGAATGTGGATGGGTTCTGCGTCAGATCGATGGCGACATAGCGCACGCCCAGTTTGGAGAGTTCTTGTTCGGTGGCTTCGCATTGAGGATTGCTTGGATTGGTGAAGACGGTGACGGTCATTCGATTCCTCCCTATGCAAGCGGCTTCCGTGCCGGGAAGCCTTGTCGGCCACGTTTTTCGATTGTCGCCCACCGAGATGAGCCGTTCCTCAGTATACACTACCTGTAGTGGTGTGTTGGATGCTCTTCCACTGCATATAGTGGGGAATTCCCCATAATACCGAAATAATACGAACAAATGTTCGATGCGATAAGTCTATCATCATGTGACGCTTCGCCCTGCTCGTCGTGTGTCTCGACCATGCCGGCGGCCGCGGGGCATCCCATGGTTCCGCCGTGGATAATCATCTAAACTAATCAAGGAATCAAAAACAAGGAGGCATGCATATGCCGGTCATCAGCATGTTCTGAAGCCGTATGCATTAGGCCGTGCCTGTGCGGTCATGGCGTCTGAACGCGTCTGCGATCGGCGGTCTTTATTTCATGCGGATAAAGCAAACCCCTTGGAATCGCTGTGATTCCAAGGGGTTATGCATTATGTTCGGTGCCCCCCGTGGGATTCGAACCCACAACCCACGACTTAAAAGGACGCTGCTCTAACCGTTGAGCTAGAGGGGCAACAATCGGCCATTATACAGCATCCCATGCGATGTGACAAACGCGCATGTTCGCGCGCATGCGAGTTCGTGTCCGGTGGGCTTATGTTCCGGGATTCCGGATACGGACCTTTGACGGTGCCGAAGACGGTGCGGTTTCAGATCGCCGCATGGTGGACGGCATGATTCGCATGGCAGGCAATATGACGGGGCGGCGACCGTACCGCGCCCGTCATCGCGATCTTCACGGCAGGCTCTTCTGCACACCCTCCTACAGTAATCAGCATGTCATGCACAACGATTCTTGTAGGCAAAAAAGCCAGCTACGACGGCTCCACCATCATCGCCCGCGACGATGACTCCGGTTCCGGCCGCTATGATCCGAAGAAGTTCGTGGCGGTCGCGCCCAAGGACCAGCCGCGCCACTACCGCAGCGTGCTCAGTCATGTCGAAATCGACCTGCCCGACGACCCATGCCGGTACAGCATTGTGCCGAACGTGCTGCCGAACCGCGGCATCCTCGCCGAAGCGGGCGTCAGCGAACGCAATGTGGCGATGAGCGCCACCGAAACCATCGCGGTCAACGAACGTGTGCTCGCCGCCGATCCGATGGTCGTGCTGCAGCCGGCCGACGAGTCCGACGGCACGCCGGAAGTGCCCGGCGGCATCGGCGAGGAAGACATCATCACCCTCGTCCTGCCATACGTCAACACCGCGCGCGAAGGCGTCAAGCGCCTCGCGGAGCTGCTCGAAACGTACGGAACATACGAATCGAACGGCATCATCATCTCCGATGTGAACGAAATCTGGTATGTCGAGACCATCGGCGGCCACCATTGGATCGCGCGCCGCGTGCCGGACGACTGCTATGCGACCATCCCCAACCAGCTCGGCATCGACTACTTCGATTTCGACGACGCGTTCAGCGACGCCCGCGAATTCATGTGCAGCGCCGATCTCCCGGAATTCATCGAAACGCACCACCTCGGCCGCACGGCGGGCACGCAGGGTGGCACGCACGGCAGCCACTGCAATCCGCGCACCATCTTCGGCACGGCAACCACCAAAGACCACATCTACAACACGCCCCGCGCCTGGTACATGCAACGGTACCTCAATCCCAGCGAGGACTGGGATTCGCCGGCGGCCCGTTACACACCCACATCCGACGATATTCCGTGGTGCCGCGAACCGGAGAACGCCGTCACCATCGAAGACGTCGACTTTTTGATGAGCGCCCATTTCGAAGGCACCCCATACGATCCGTACGGCACCATCGGCACGCAGGAAAGCCGCCATCGCTACCGTCCGATCGGCATCAACCGCACCGGGCACATGGTGGCCATGCAGATTCGTCCGTATGCGCCCGAATCCAGCCGTTCGATCATGTGGATTTCCTACGGTTCCGGCCCGTTCACCGCGGCGACGCCGTTCTATGCGAACGTCGACGATACGCCCGCCTATCTGCGCGACACCACGCCGGAGGTGTCGACGGACTGCCTGTACTGGTCGAACCGTCTGATCGCGGCGCTCGCGGACGCGCATTATTACGAGACGAGCAACATGGTCGAAGGATTCGCGGAAGCCGCGCGGGCGTTCGGCCATCGTCTGGTGGAACGCACGGACGCGAAGCTCGCGGCGTTGGAGGCGGAATCCGCGGACGGATTCCAGAACATCGCGCAAATGGAGGAGTCGAACGACGAAATGGCGGAATATCTGCGCAAGCACGTCACGAAGCTGCTCAATGACGTGCTGTACACGTCCAGCAACCTCATGCGCAACAGTTTCGCGATGTCCGACCGCTGGAACTGAGACGACATAGGATTGGAATCGGATTGGAATCGGATTGGAATCGGATTGGAATCGGATTGGAATCCTTCGGACCGCGAAACCAT
>ERZ808286.691-NODE-691-length-20555-cov-6.516585_pt1 | contig 20555 bp, 17 predicted proteins | sample MGYA00521276_ERZ808286 | MGnify/ENA primary metagenome ERZ808286 (study PRJEB31516, sample SAMN03275607) | gut metagenome | biome: mammalia-associated habitat; material: feces | host: Papio cynocephalus | place: Kenya | collected 2012-08-01 ... | reverse complement strand
AATTATACATTGGAACATTTAATGCCTAAAAAGTGGAAGCAAACATGGGGAATGACAGGATTGGATGATGCGACAATCCAAGACCGTGATGATATTTTATACACATTAGGAAACTTGGCTATCATTCCTGGTAAATTAAACACCTCTATCAGTAATAGTAAATGGCAGGATAAGTTGAATGGTAAAGGCAATAAGCCTGGACTCATAAAGGCTGCCTCAGGACTAATAACTTTAGACAAGTATCTGAAAATTACTGATTGGGATGAGAATGAGATTACTAAACGAGCCGACGATTTATATGCTCAGATACTGAGTGTCTGGAAAAAATAAAGTATTGTATTATCTTTACCAATAAGAAATATACTATACTATGAAGGATTCGGAACTGATAGAAATAGCCTTGGAGATTGCCCAAAGGGCGCATAATGGGCAGTTGGACTTGGACGGCAAACCGGTTATACTGCACCCGTTGGCGGTTGGGCTGATGGGTACGTGTACGGACGAGATAGTGGCGGGTTTCCTGCACGATGTAGTGGAGGACAGCGGCTATACCTTTGAGTATCTCTTGGAGCAGGGCATTCCCACCCATATCGTAGATACTCTTCGCCTGCTTACTCACTCCAAGACCAAGACCTACGACACCTACTTGGAGCGTATTGCAACATCAGGCAATCGCCTTGCCATTATCACCAAATGGCACGACTTAACCCACAATTTGGAACGCGGCATCCGCGGCAACCACACCAAACAAGTCACCAAACACACCCGCGCCCAAGATAACCTGCGTCCTTATTACGAGGCAATTGGTCAATAACCAACTAAAGTGTTAATTTATGGCTGAGACAATTATAGAGACAGACAAACAGCGGGAGCGGAGGATTTATCGCGTTACCATATTCGGTAGCGTGGTGAATATGGTGCTGCTGGTATTCAAGTTCCTGGCAGGAGTGCTGGGACACTCGGCAGCAATGATTGCCGATGCGGTACATTCGCTCAGCGATTTTCTCACAGACATCGTAGTGCTGGTTTTTATCAAAATCAGCAACCGTCCTGCTGACCACGACCATGACTACGGGCATGGCAAGTACGAGACATTGGCTACTTTCTGTATCGGTGTGGCATTGTTGGTTGTAGGAGGTATGCTAGCCGCCAGCGGGGTGGAAAAGATACTGCGTGTGGTGCATGGGGAGCAGTTGCCTGAGCCCGGTTGGATTGCTTTCTGGGCTGCGTTGGTGAGTATCGTACTCAAAGAAATCACCTATCAGGTTACTGTGCGTGTGGGTAAGCAGGTTCATTCGGATGCCGTGGTAGCGAATGCATGGCATCACCGCTCGGATGCGTTCTCGTCTATCGGCACGGCACTCGGTATCGGCGGGGCTATTCTCTTGGGACAGAAATGGACTATTTTCGACCCGATAGCCGCTTTGATAGTCAGTATCTTAATCATCGTAACGGCGGCTAAGTTAGTGTATGGCGCAATGGGAGAGTTTTTGGAAAAGAGTCTGCCCGACGAGGTGGAACAACAGATTGTGGATATTGTGAACGAAGACAAGGCTATGACCGAACTGCACCATCTTCGTACCCGCAGCGTAGGCAATCATTATGCCATAGAGATGCACTTGCGTATGCCCGGTGATACTCCTTTGTATGTGGCGCACCAGCACGCTACGGAACTTGAACGCCGCCTGAAAAAACAGTTCGGCGAACAGACACACGTGGGCATACACATTGAACCGACCAAGATAAACGGCACCTATCCGAATACTCAAAATGCATAACTATAACATTATAAATGTACAACTATAACATTATATTATAGTAATGATTTAACGAACTCTTCTTTGTCAAAGGCTTGCAAGTCTTCCATTCCTTCTCCTAAACCGATGTAGCGTACGGGTATCTTGAATTGGTCGCTGATACCGATTACAACACCGCCTTTCGCCGTGCCGTCCAACTTCGTGATTGCCAGCGAACTGACTTGCGTTGCAGCCGTAAATTGCCGTGCCTGCTCAAATGCATTCTGCCCCGTACTGCCATCCAATACCAGCATTACATCGTGCGGCGCATCGGGAACTACTTTTTGCATTACATTTTTTATCTTCGTCAGTTCGTTCATCAGGTTTATTTTGTTGTGCAAACGTCCGGCGGTGTCTATCAATACGACATCCGCATCATTGGCTTTGGCACTGGCGAGGGTATCGTATGCCACACTGGCAGGGTCTGACCCCTGTTGTTGCTTGATTACGGGTACTCCTACGCGCTCTCCCCAAATGCACAATTGCTCCACAGCGGCTGCACGAAACGTGTCTGCTGCGCCTAAATACACTTTCTTGCCCGCTTTCTTATATTGATAGGCTAACTTGCCGATGGTTGTGGTTTTGCCTACGCCATTCACACCAACCACCATAATCACATAAGGTTTGCAGGGCAGCGGGGCATCAAAATCAAACACATCACCTGTATTGTTTTCTGCCAACAGAGCGGCGATTTCCTCTATCAAAATGCGGTGCAACTCGTCCGTACCGAGATATTTATCACGTTTCACACGCGCCTGTATGCGTTCTATGATGCGCAATGTGGTTTCCACCCCTACATCAGATGTGATAAGTGCCTCCTCCAAGTTGTCAAGAACATCGTCATCCACCGTGTTTTTACCTGCGATGGCACGCCCTATCTTGCTAAGTACCGATTCTTTGGATTTCTCCAAACCTTTGTCCAAGGTCTCTTTTTTTTCTTTCCCGAATAATCCGAAAAATGCCATATATGGTTTTAAGTTTGAATAATACAATGCTTTGCTAAAACATGGAGCAACTAACGGATATGTCTGCCATCCGCAAAGTTGCAGCTACATTCCCAAAGTACATACGGGACAGATACTTTGGAAAAAATTCCAACAAAGTTACTCCTTTTATTTCATATATACAACTATTCTGTGTATAATTCCTGAATTTTAGTATTATTTAGAATGTGGGTACTGTCCAATAGCAAATGCAATTTTGTGCAAAGTTAGGGAAAATAATTGAAGAAGCAATCTATAGAAACATGAACAGGGTAAGCGCATCAAGGCAATGTTTATGCAGTTTATACAGTATTTGTAGTGCATAAAGTGCATAAAAAAGAGGCTTATCGTATCGAAAAAAGCCTTTTCTTTCTACGTCCTTTCTACGTCCTTTCTACGTCTTTTCTACGTAATGGGTATATGGAGGTACGGAAAGTGTATAAACTGTATATTTTTAGAGTGGACGGAGAGGTATAATTTTTCTCTTGGTTGACAGAACAGAAACGCAAGTTATAGTGTCCATTTAGAAACGCAAGTTCACTTGGAAATGGAAAAAATAGGGGTAAAATTTGCACAAGTCAAGTATTTAGTATAACTTTGGAGAAAATTTGTGATTATCGGTAAGAACTGTACTCCATATAGGGACGGATTAGACAGAATAGAGAATATAAACAGTACTACACATAATTATGAAAGCAGACATTAAACGTTGGATTCCTAACTTGATTATAGCAGGTGTTTTTGCCCTTGCAGCCGCTATGTATTTCTGGCCATCGTTGCAGGGGAAAGTCATCTATTCGGGCGATAGTATTGGAGGTACCGCTGCCGTACACGAGAGTTTGGAGTATCACAAGACCACGGGAGACTACTCTTTCTGGACGGGTTCGATGTTTTCGGGTATGCCCAACTATCAGATAGGCGGCAACGGCGGCTATACGATAGACAAGGTGCTTCGTCCGTTCAGGTGGTTCTTTGGTTTGGGCGCGTGGGGCAACCATACGGCGTTCTTTATCTTCTTGTTCTACCTGTGTGCATTCTTCCTGCTGCTGCGGGCATTCAAGGTGGGCAAGTGGCTTAGTATGGCGGGTGCGTTTGCTATGGCGTTGTCGAGTTATTTCTTTGTCATCATCGCAGCCTCGCATGGGGGTAAGTGCTACTCTATCACATGGATGACGTTGGTCATTGTGGGTTTTGTGCTCACCTACCGCAAGCAATACGGTTGGGGTGCGCTGCTGATAATGTTCTTTACCTATATCGGTTTCTTCCTGCACCCGCAGATGTCCTACTATATGTGTATGCTGATAGGCGTACTCTTCTTTGCCGAATTGGCAATAGCAGCCAAGGCAAAGGAATGGAAGCACTTCGGTATCGCGACGGCGGTGTTTTTTGCGTCTTTTGCCGTGGGTATGGGTATGGGTAGTGCCAATGTGTTTGTGAACCAGGAGTATGCGGAAGAGACTATGCGTGGCGGACATTCGGACCTTGTCAAAGACTCAGATACCGGCAACAAGACCAAAGGACTTGACCTCGACTATGCCACCGCATGGAGTTACGGTATAGATGAGACTATGACTTTCCTCATACCCAACTATATGGGTGGTGCCAGCGGATATAATCTCGGCAAGGATTCTCAGTTGGAACAAGACTTGAAGAAGATGGGTGTTCCTGCCCGCCAAGCCAAACAGTTCTGCCAATCGGCACCTACCTACCGGGGTGAGAAAGCCTTTACCAGCGGTCCTGTGTATATGGGTGCTGTGGTATGCTTCCTGTTTCTGTTGGGACTGCTGATTGTAGGAGGACCCTACAAATGGGCATTGCTTGTAGCGACGTTGTTCTCGGTGTTCCTTGCATGGGGGCATAATTTTATGCCGCTCACGGAGTTGTTCTTCAAGTATTTCCCTGTGTATAACAAGTTCCGTGCGGTAGAGAGCATCTTGATTGTGGCGGAGATTACTATGCCTTTGTTAGGCTTTATGGCACTCAAAACCATTGCCGACGGCACGCTTTCGTGGAAACGTTTGCGCAACAGCATATTCATTGCAGGAGGCGTCACGGGGCTTATCTGCCTTATAGTGGCATTGGCAAGCGGCAGTATAGATGTTACTTCTTCCTACGATGCGCAATGGAAAGGGCAAGTGGGACAACAGATTTACGATGCTATCCTTGACCAGCGTGCCGCCCTTATCAAGAGTGATGCATGGCGTTCGTTGTTGTTTGTGGTACTTGGTACTTTGGTGGTCTTCGGCTATGCCTATCGCCGTTACAACAAACCCGAACAGAAGAACCTCAACCTCTATATGGGCTTGATATTGTGCGGTTTGATTGTTGCCGATATGTGGACGGTGGACAAGCGTTTCTGCAACGACAGTATGTTTGTAGCCCGCAAAGACCGCGACAAAGCATTCAAGATATTGCCTTATGAAGAGCAACTGTTGCAAGACAAGACCGATTACCGTGTCCTCAACCTCGCCACCAATACCTTCAACGAGGCACGCACCAGTTATTATCTCAAGTCCATAGGCGGTTACTCGGCAGCCAAACTGCGCCGTTATCAAGACCTGATAGATGTGCATATCGCTCCCGAGATGCCCCCGTTGATGCAGGCAATCTCGCAGACCAACGGTTTTCAACTACCTTGCAACGGTGACAGTATCTTCCCCGTACTCAATATGCTGAATATGAAGTATGCCATTGTTCCTCTTCAGAACGGTCAGCAGGTGCCGGTGGAGAACCCGTATGCGATGGGTAACTGCTGGTTTGTGAATGACTTGCAGGTGGTGGATAATGCCAACGACGAGATAGCAGCCATCGGCAAAATCAATCTCCGCAATACGGCTGTGGTGGACAAGTCGTTTGCCGACAAACTCAATATCGACCTGCCGGATGTGGCATCCCTTATGGCATACGATGAGGACAAGATTGCACTCACACACTATGCCCCCAACCGCTTGGACTACACGGCACAGAACGAGCGGAACAGGATAGCCGTGTTCTCGGAGATATACTATCCGCACGGTTGGAAACTCTATCTGCTTGACAAGAACGGCAATTTTGATACGGAACTGCCCATTGCGCGTGTCAATTATATGCTCCGTGCGGCAGTCATACCCGCAGGCACCCATACATTGGCTATGGTCTTCCAACCCGAAAGCGTGCGCAAAGGCAATGTGCTGTCAATGATTTGCTTTGGCGTATTCATTATCGTGCTGTGCGTTGTAGCGGGTGTATATATTTCCCGATATACAAACGGAATAGGGTTATGCCGAAAACGCCTTTAGTTGCTGGCTGTTGAAATGATGGAGTCTCATTGCACCCCATCGTATGCTACAATGTGTGATTGTGGTATCGGCGGTATTTAGCAGGCCAGGCGGCAATGCGTTGGGGTACTTTTATTATCCAACGCAGGGTCTTGTCGGCAGCATACCATATAGTTTCCCCTATCTTTTCACGCGGGATAGTGATACCCCGTTGTGCCGCCACCTCGTGTATCAAGGCATCTATACGCGATTTCTGCTTGCCCACATTCTTCTGCAACCGTCCTGCTATAAAGGACGGCACGGAATAGTACCGAGCCAGCCACGAATGAGCGCACAAGGCACGTCCTTGCGGGTCGTACAGGATAGTAGTCCAACCGTCTGCATGTCGGGTAGTGGGAAGGTAAAGTGTCTTGAAGTTTGCCGCTAACCATAGAAAGAACTGATAGTACGGTTCTATGATTTCAGGGCGGTCGAAAGTGTAAGATGTCTCTAAGCGTTCCTTGGGATAGGTTGCTATCATCGCCTGTTTGTGTTCCTCGTACCGAAAGGCATTGACGGCTTCTTTGGAGAACTTGGTGCGTATTAGCCTAAGGTCAAGCACATTAAAGAACGGGTTAGTAACTAACGGATTACCTGTTCTTGGAGCCCATCCGCCTCCGTCAGGGCAACCGGCATTGGCATATCCGTTGTCTATGACATAATCCACCAAGTCGAGTACCGCTTGCGGGTCGGAGACAAAGCAGTCTTCATCCACGTTGATAGCGATGTCGCAGTCGGTATCTGCCAGCATGGTATAGAAATAGCCGTCTGCAGATTGGTCGGTCAGTCGGACACAGGGGTAGCCCATATCCTCATAGAAACGCTTGGAGATACGGTATAGCCGCAGGTCGAATGAGCGGCAATAGAACTTGATGCGTAGATTCTCTTTCATAGACTTCGTATATAATCCAGTATGGATGAGACAATTGCTTTCTTGAAATACACATAGCGGAGTACATAGCCGTAGTTGCCCATCATATTCCTTTCGCGGGCAAACTGCAACAGAGTCCCGAAGGCTTTGCGTTTCTCCCGACCGCGATAGACTCTTTTTCGGTGACTGATAGACTGCGGATGAATGATGTAGTGGTAATAGGGAGTGTCCGTTTGGGCGATGTTATGCGCAAGGAGATAGCACTGTGCCATAAAGCAACTGTCTTCCCCGCTATTGGCTTCCGGAAAATACAGGTTGTTGCTTGCTAACCATTCTCTGCGGAACAGCATGGTGGTAAAGTTGCTTACAAAGTGCCGTAGCAAGTATTTCCGTGCTTGGACGCTTATGGTTCCGCTACCGATGTGCGGGTTGGTCATAAGGCGGTGCGTGCCGTCAGGATAATCCAATACTGCCGCTGACGAACTTATGTCTGCATCGTATTGAAGTGCTGCTGTATAGAGTGCTTGCAACATATCCGGCTCTATCCAGTCGTCTGAGTCCACAAAGGCTACGTAGTCGCCTGTGGCATAGCGGATACCGATATTGCGTGCCGCCCCGGGACCCTGATTGCAAGGGACTGTGATGATATGCCAATGCGCTGCAAGTGCATAGCAGTTGATAAACCGGTGCACGATATCCATACTCCCGTCCGTGCCCCAGTCGTCCACGAGTATTACCTCAATGTCTTGCATAGTCTGCCCATAGAGCGAGGTCATGCAACGCTCTATATATTGCTCCACGTTGTACACGGGTACTATCACACTTACTTTTGCCATGATATTACTTATATTTCCACTTCCAAGGCGCGGGCGATGATGTCGTCCATGTCGTAGTATTTGTATTCGGCGAGGCGTCCTCCGAAGAGAACGTTGGTTTCCTTGCGGGCAAGGGCGGCATACTGCCGGTAGAGCAGGCTGTTGCGCTCGTCATTGACAGGGTAGTAGGGCTCCATACCTTGCTGCCACTCGATGGAATACTCGCGGGAGATGACCGTCTTTGGACATGCGTCCACCGCTGTACCGAACATCTCAAAGTGCTTATGCTCAATGATTCGTGTGTAAGGGACAGCGGCATCGGTGTAGTTGATGACGGCATTGCCCTGGTAGTTGGGCATGTCCAAGACCTCGGTCTCAAAGCGGACTGTGCGGTACTCCAAGTGTCCGAGCCGGTAACCGAAGTACTCGTCTATGGAGCCTGTATAGACTACCTTGTCAGCAAGGGCGTCGAAGTCGGCTTTACGGGTAAGATAATCTGTGTTGAGGCGAGTATCGCAGCCGCTTAACAGTTTGTCGATGAGCAGGTTGTATCCTCCGACGGGTATGCCTTGGTATGGGTCGTTGAAGTAGTTGTTGTCGAAAACCATACGCACGGGCAGGCGGCGGATAATGAAAGCGGGTAGGTCTGTGCAGGGTCGTCCCCATTGCTTCTCGGTGTATCCTTTGATGAGCCGCTCGTAGATGTCGCGCCCGACCAAGGAGAGGGCTTGTTCTTCCAGATTGGCGGGTTCGCGTCCGTTGAGGGCTTGCAGGGCTTCCGCGCGTTGTTCGTCTATCTTGGCTTGTGCTTCAGCGGGTGTGATGACGCCCCACATCCCGGCAAATGTGTTCATGTTGAACGGCAGGTTGTAGAGGTGTCCTTGGTAGTTGGCTACGGGCGAGTTGGTGTAGCGGTTGAACTCGACCAGCGAATTGACAAACTGCCAGACGCGGCGATTGTCGGTGTGGAATATGTGCGCCCCGTATTTATGCACGTGGATGCCTTCTGTTTCTTCGCAGTAGATATTGCCGCCGAGATGGGGACGGCGGTCGATGACGAGGACACGCTTGCCTGCCTGGTGTGCGCGATAGGCGATGGTGGCTCCGAACAAGCCTGCGCCTACTATGAGATAATCGTATTGTTTCATATTAGATTGGTGGGTATGAAATGGATACTATTGTATTTGTTAGAGTTGATTTGTCGCTGTTTCTGATATTATTGTATCTGTTTTGGTTCGACATTCTCTCGGCGGTCTATAGGCAATCACATAAGAATCACATAAGAATCACATAAGAATAGCATAAGAATGACATATAGAGAGTAGGGAGAGATACAGGAGACAGATACAGGAGATATGGAGGGTGTTGGGTATGTCGGGATGGTGCCATTGACGGAAGGGTCTAACGTAAGACTAAATCCGCGGACGAGGCGTCCGCGTCCCCGGTAATTGTTATTGCCTGAAGAGTTTGACATACAGCCAACGTATGATGATGTCCAGTGTGTGGTTGAGTTGCTCCAAGCATGGCGACCAGCGGCGGTGGTGGCGGTGCCAGTAGGCGATGTAGTCGATGCGGAGCAGTTTGTTCTCGGGATAAAGGTGCGGGTGCAAGTCCAATTCGGCGCAGACGAGCGTCAGTTTGTCGTCCAAGCGTTGCAGGTCCTCCGCACGGAAATCACGGCGGGGCATATCCAAGAGGTAGAGTTTGTAGAGGATACGGAGGCGGTTCTCGAAGTACTGCTTCATAAAGGCGGCACGAACGGGAGTGAGTGCGCTGCGGTGGGTGCGGTAGTAGTCCAGCATACGGTCAGTAACTTTCTCCAACTGGGGCAGGGACTTCATAATGACTTCGGGTGCCATGGTCTGTCCCGCGCGGTCGAGGTTGTACTGATAGACGTTGAGGTTGAGGAAGAGGATGGTCTTGGCATGGAAGACGGGGAGCGATGCCCACTCGGTGTCGGTGTAGGAGATGCCCTCCGTTTGGCGGTAGCCCATTTGTCGCAAGAGGTCGGTTCGGTAGGTGAGTGCGTGCATGAGGAAGAAACGGATATATTTGTCTTTCAGCACGTTGTCCAAGTCGTACACTTGGTTGTAGGTGTAAGGTTCTCGCCCCATGGTGTTGTAGCGTATGACCTCGCGGCTGCCATTGGGTCCGAGTTGTGTGAAATGGGTGATGACCATGTCGGCATCCTGTTGTCGGAGGCTTTCCAACAGTTGGTCCAGTGCCTGTGTGTCGAACCAGTCGTCGGAGTCCAATACCCTGATATACTTTCCGTTAGCCACAGGAAGTGCGGCATTGATGGTGGAACCATAGTTGCCGTTGGTTTTGTCTATCACGCGCACGATGCCGGGGTATTGGGCTTCGTATTCGTGTCCGACAGCGGAGGAGTTGTCCTTGCTGCCGTCGTTGACGACAAGCACGTCTAATAGGTCAGCGTGGTGCGTCTTGACGAGGGAGTCCAGACAGCGTGGCAGGAGTGCTGCCATATTGTAGGTAGGGATGATGACGGAGAGTAGTTTCATGGTAGTTGTAGTTTGATAATTCGTTGATATTCAGCCTCGCGGAGGTCGTACATTGTGATGGGATAGGTGAGTGCACGGAGTGTTGCAACGGCTTGGTTCTTTTCGGTGGTGTAGAAAAGGTCGTTGCGGCTTTGTACTAACAGGCATACGAATTGGCACTCACCGATGAGCCATAAGAACGGGTGCCGCAGGGAGGCAGTTTTGGTGTATGCGGCAATGAGTCTGTATGGCTGCCGTGTATAGGCAGGATTAGCATTTTGGAAGCAGTCCAATAACGCTTTCTCGCATTGCATACGTTTGATTATAAGCGGTTTGATGATGTGTCGTCTGCTTGGTTTCAAGTTGCGCAGTATCAACAACAGTGCGTTTTTGACGGTTCGTTTGGAGAGGTCGCGCCGGTTGGTAGATGTGCATGAACCAGTGTGTACCCGATGAAAATCCAAGGCAATGGGGAGGTATTTGATTTTTCCATACGCCATTGCGACGATGCTCAGAATAGAGTCGTAGTAGAAAGATGATGCGAGATAATGTAGAGTTTCTGCGGGTACGTGTTGGAATAGGGTTGCGAGTAACTCTTTGCGTATCAGCATAGTATGTCCGGGTACCATACCATAGAAAAGCATGCGCTCGAGGTTAACATTGATGATGCGCGGGTCTTTCAGATTATAGTCGGGTGTGTTGGTGAACTGCCCTGTAAGGTGGAAGCAGCAAAGGTTGTCGGCAATTTCATTCACCAAGGTGGCTATTTTGTGCGGTAACCAAATGTCGTCTTGGTCTGAAATGGCAATGAGGTCACCCGTTGCCCGTTGCAAAGCCGAGAAGAAATTGTCGTTTACGGAGGTGTGCGTGTCGTGTACAAAGACTCTGATAATTGGGTACTTATCGGTATACTCACGAAGGATAGCCATTGTGCCGTCCGTGCTTTGGTCATCCTGAATGATTATCTCGTGCAAAGGGTACGTCTGCGCCAATAGGGAGTCCAACTGCTCACGCAGATAGCGTTCTCCATTGTATGTGCAGAGGACAATGGAGACAGATGGGGTGATATTATTGAGGTCGTTAATGCTCATATTTGCGCTTGTTGTGAAGTTCTTTTATGGTCTCCTGATAGGGTTTATCAGCGTTTAATATGATGGTGCCATGCGCAGTCGGGGTATGTTTTGGAGTCATATAGTCGCCGTAATACTCGGTCAGTATCTCGTGGTAGTGCTTGGGAACCGGTATCTCAATATCCTCGAAAGGCAATGTGATGGTCTCGCTATACCAATCACGTTTCATCCTGTATTTCAGAATGTTGGTTACGGAAAACATAGGCATTCCTATATATTGTGAGGGGGTAGATTGACAGCGGTAGAACATACGCTCAAATTTGGCATACGTCTTCTGTATGGGTCGTAAGAGAAAATATGCTTTACAGAACAGTTGCACAAAGGCTTTTCGCAAGTGGTGAATAGATATTGGCTCAATGGTCCATGTCATGGCTTTGCGCATAAGTTCAGTTTTCCACATAATGTTCCACTGCTCTTGTTTGTCTTTTGGTAGCATATCCAATACAAAAATGTCGATGAATATGCTTTGGTTGAAAGGGACTCCTATTTCAGATGGCAGTATGGCAGTAGTTCCGTTGTAGCGCAGTTGTGCGTGTCCGCGCACGTATTTGTCGGTATAAGCGCACTGAAAGAAATAGGGTTCTTGGAACTCGGTTGGCGCAATGCGTTTCAGTTGTTCGTAGTCTTCTCGCGGCATAGCCACATCGATATCATCATCCCAGGGTATGAAGCCTTGGTGGCGTACGGCACCAAGGAGCGTGCCACTATCCGCCCATACCCGCAAGTTGTGCTTTTGGCAAACCTCTAACAACTTGGAAAGCAGTTGGAGTTCTACGTTCCAGACTTTTTTTGTTTGCGTGGATACTAAGTAGCCGCTTCTATATTCTTCTTGCAGGTTCATATCCTTATTGCGCTTTAATGATTTGTTTGAGTCCCCAAGTGTATACCTTGTCTATGTTGGGGCAGGGGATGTGGTGTTGGTGGGCGAGTTCGTAGATGAAGCGGAGTCCGAAGGGGAAATCCTCGGTGAAGTAGCGGTTTGCGAAATCGGGTACCCAACCATTGGGGACTTGTTTCATAGGGGATGGGATTGCAGACAACGATTCTATGCTGCGCAGTTTGGCAGTCATAGAGTGGGCATCGGCGGAGTCATAGTGATGTAGCAGCGTATCAATGTGCTGTGTATTGACCTGCAAAGCATCCAATAGGGCAAAGAACTCCTTGTCCATTTCTATCTCCAAGGCAGAGGCTTCGTCCGTCCAATCGTGATAGAAGAGCGGATTGCTTGCATAGGGCGTGCCGTCCCAGTCTTTCCAAAGCGTATAGAGCCGCCCCGTGTGCAAGATAGGATTGCTATTGCTCAGCGTTACTTCATAGAAAGAGTCGAGCAGGTCGGTCGGAGTATCGAACAAGTAAGCAATCTCGCGGCAAAAAGCAGCATTGTCTGCTATGTTCTCGGTAGCGATGAGGAGCCGGTCTTTATAGCCTAACAGACTTGCCTCTTTGCCATAGTTGATAACACGTGAGATGAATGGAACACGTTGGAAAGCAAATAGTTTCGTCGTGTTTGGCAGCAGGTTATGGCAGAATATAAAGAAACCTGAGTTGCCGACAATCGCTCCAACAATGGTGTTTGGTTGTAGGGATGGGCGAATAGTTGCGATAGTTTGTTCAACCAAAAAAGCAGGCAGGCACAACAATACCATATCCGCTTGAGGAATAAGGTCTTGCGGATTGTTGCTGATATGGACAAGATGTCCGTGGAGGTCTTGCCCGTCAGGGGTGTGCACAAGAAAAGTATGCTGCCATTGCTCGGGACGTTGGGTGTAGAGAGATACCTCCATGTCCTGCTTGGACGACAACACAGCGGCACAGGTGTGCCCCAATCCGCCACCGCCACAGATACATATTCGTTTTATTGCGTGCATACTTTCCATATATTGCTATTATTCGTTTTCTATCCCTTGCTCACCCCTTGCGCATCCCTTGCTGAATCACCTACTCTTGACACGATGTTTATCCGAGATTTATTCGGGGGTCTATCGCGGGTTATTCGCGGGTCTGTCGCAGGGCGTTGAGCAGTTGGTCGTTGTCCTCGGTGTTGCGGACTGCCAAGCGGATATAGTTGCTGTGGCATTTGGCTGAGCAGTCCTTGATGAGGATGTTGTGCTGTTTGAGGAGTTGGACTGCCAACTCGCGGGGCGTGCGGGGTGGCAGCACCTCGCAGAGCACATAGTTGGCTTCGGAAGGCAGGACACGCAGATAGGGAATGGTGTGCAACTGCCCGACAAAGCGCGTGCGCTCGGTGCGGAAATCGTCCATCGCCTGTTGGTAGGCTCGCTCGTATTTGCCGAGGATTTGGAGGAAAAACTCGGCGAAAGAGTTGATATTCCATATCGGCGTGGTGTTGCGTATATGGGTCATCAGCGATTGGTTGGCGGTTGCCAACACGCCGAGGCGCAGTCCGGGAACGCCATACGACTTGGAGATACTCTTGATAACGACCAACTTGTCAAAGCGTTGCAGTAGGTCGTTGTTGAGGAAAGTGGGGTGCTCGTCGGAGAAATCGATGAAACTCTCGTCCAAGATGAGTACGATGTCGCGCTGTTGGCACCACTCTATGAGGCGAAGGCAGTCGACGTAAGGGATATAATTGCCCGATGGGTTGTCGGGATTGATAAGCACAAGCGACCAGATGTTCTTGTCGGCAAAATAGGTCATCAGGTCGTCTGCCGTGTAGGAGAAATCGGGCGCAGCGGTCTGATATACAACCACTTGTTCGGGCATTAGCCGGTTGGGGTACTCCTCGAAAGTGGGACGGATAACGCCTACTTTGCCGAGAACCTGCTCCGATAGTATTTTGATTAACTCGGCGGCTCCGTTGCCGACGGTGATGTAGTCTTGTTTGACGCCGAAATCCTTGGCTACCAGCAGGTTGTTTACCCGTTGCCCCGACGGGTATTCGGTGAGCAAGCGCGTGAAATTGGCGGAGAGTTCGTCCTGCAAGCGTTGGTTTGGGAAATAGGGGTTGACGAGGTAGCAGAAGTCCAAGATGTGCGGATAACGCCAATAGCCGCCATAACGGGCGCAGAGGAGGTCGTATTGGCGGTCGGCGAAGATGGACTCGGCAATGTCAAGGTCTTGAATATCATCGATTTCGTACCATTGCTCGCCGCTGAGAGGCAAGGCACGCATACCCGAATTGTCCAGCATAGTGATGACGCGGAGCACCTGCTCGTAGTACTCGTTGCGCCCCAACGCCGTGCAGTATGCCTCGAGAAAAGGCACGTACATATTGGTGGAGAAATCGCGCGAGAACTTGTAGATATTGACGGTTTTGTAGTACTGCGGTATCTCCTCGTAGCGGAATTGCGAGTTGGGGATGAAACGCAGGATGCGGTTTTCGTTGTCCAAGGTGACAACGGTGCCGTCCATCCAACTCTCGAACTTGTCCACGAGGGCGAGGTTGGGATAGGGATGGCTGACCAACTTGTTGATGACAGCATCCTCCATAATGATGTCGGACTCGAAGAGCAGCGTGTCCTCCGCACAGAGGTAGTCCTTCGCCATGTAGAGGGAGTAGATGTTGTTGGTCTTGTCATATATGGTATTTTCGACGAACTCGATGGGCGTGGCGGTGGGGAGCGTGGCGAGGTAGTCGCGCAGTTCCTGCGCCTTGTAGCCGATGACCATCACGATGCGCGAGAGGTGCTGGCGGTCTAATTGACGGAGCAACCGCGAGATGAGCGTCTCGCCGCCGACCTCAATCATACATTTGGTGTTGCCCTTGGTCAGATCGCCGAGACGTTTGCCCATTCCTGCCGCTAAAATGATTGCTTGCATATATGTTGTTGGTTGTCTGTTTAATACTTACTTTATCTTGTTTTCAATTCGGGACACACCGTGTCCCGAATTGAATGGTTATAGGTCGTCTTTGTAGGTTATCTTGCGGTTGGCGGGGTCGCCTTGCACGATGTGAATAGGGACATCGGGCAGGTAGCGGTGGACAATGCCGCAGTCATCGGTGGCTTGCAGGTGCGGGTCTTGCAAGGCATAGCGATAGGCTGCGGCTATGGTTTCCAAACGGAACGCCTGCGGGGTCTGGGCACACATCAGAGTAGCCCGCAGGGGAATGTTTTGCACGATTGCACCATCTGCACCCTGCGAGACAGTGTACATCGTGTCCGTGGCGGGGATGGCTACCGTTACTGCCTCGTGGGTCTCCAACGCCTTGCAGACATCTTCAATGATACGTGCGCTTACAAACGGGCGTGCCGCATCGTGAAGAAGGATATTTGTTATAGGCTTATTATTGGTTGGTTGGAGGATAGATACTCCTATTCTTCGTTCAATCTCCCGAATGGCATTGACGCTTGATTCCCAACGCTCTTTTCCTCCGGCGATGATAAACGCCACTTTCTGCCAGCCGTTGCGGAGCAGCATTTCTTCCGCGCACGCAATATAATCGGGGTGCATAACGATACCAATCCCGTCTATACATGCCGCCTGCTCAAATGCCTCGACCGAGTGTTCCAATATGCTCCGCCCGTCCTTCAACGGCAGCAACTGCTTGGGCAGCCCGCCCCCTACGCGACTGCCTGTTCCTCCTGCTAATATGACGGCGATGTTGGTCATTTGACTACTTTCCAATACCCGCCTTTGTCGGCTCCTACACGTTGCAGTTGCCCCAAGGCTTTTAGTTTCGCAATTTGTTTATCAACAGCACGGGTGCTTATGCCTATTTCTTGGGCTAATAGGGCAGTAGTGATAGTCGGATGCTCCGTCATTATTCGCAGTATTTTCTCCGAACTTTTCTCCGTACCTGTTTGCTGTTTCTCCGAACTTTTTTCCGAACCAAAAGACGATGCTATTTGTTTCCAATCGATATGTTGATGGCGTTTTCTGAGCGGGTGTTGTTCGCCTAATAGCACATTGCGGAAAAACAACTCCAAGAACCCGGTGGTTTCCTCGATGCCTTTCTCGTAGTTTTGGTAGTTGGCGCGTACCAACGCATTGCGGAAATACTTGGCATTGTCTGCAAACGGCTCATTGGTAACACGATAGCCCAATTTGCGCAGATACTTGATGGCAAAAACCGCTGTCGTTCGCGTGTTGCCTTCTCGGAACGGATGTATTTGCCATATCCCGCTGATGAATTTCGAGAAATGGGCAATCATCTCATCTTTGGACAGACGGGCATACGAGAATTGCTTTTCCTGCCCGAAATCGTATGCCAAGGTTGCCGAGATGGAGTCGCACGAGGCGTATAGCACAGTATCGCCATTGAGTACCCATTCTTTCTTGGTGATGTTTACATCTCTGTATCTTCCCGCATGGGGCAATACACCGGTGAAAAGGCGTCTGTGGATATTGGCTAATTCGGCAGGTGAGAAAGTGAAAGTGCGTTCCGAAAGCACTTGCGTGATATGCAGAGCCACTTTGTCCGCTTCTTCGGTATCGGCATTCAGTTCGGAAGCCGGCAGGGTTTCATAGTACGAATTAACCAACCGCTTTGCCTCCTCATAATTCACTTTGCCCTCAATATGCTTGCGGGCAGTTTCGACCAAGTATTGCGACGGCTTCAGCCCGTCCACATCTTGCAGACCGATGGCTACAGCCCACGCCTCCGCTTTCTCACGTTGGGACGGCTCGCCTTGCTGTATGTAGTAGTCAAATTCGGTCATACAATGTGCGGATCATCTGTTTGCCAGTATCATCTCGCATATCTCGCGTATAGCCCCATCGCCGCCTTGATGTGTAAGAATGGTAATACCCTGAATATCTTTTACTTGCCGCATTGCATTGGCGGGGCAAACCGCAGTGCCTACGTGAGACAGAAGGTCTATGTCGTTGATGTCGTCGCCGACAAAGCAGACCTCATCCAAGGTGATGCCCAACTCGTTGCAAATCTCCTGTGCTGCTTCCAATTTGGTCTGCCGCCCCGTTGCCACCTGGCTGCCGACTCCCATTCTGAGGTACTCCATACCGAGTTTCCGGGCACGGCGGGCGACTATCTCGGTGGTCTCACTGGTGAGTATGCCGCACGGAATACCCACCTTACGGAGCAGCACGATACCCATACCATCGTACACGCAAAACCGCTTCATCTCATCGCCGTTGGCACTGTAGTACATACCCCCGTCGGTCATGCACCCGTCCACATCGGTCAAAAACAGTTTGATTGGTTTCACTCCAACAGATTTTAATAACGTGCAAAGTTACATTTTTTTTTGCGTATGTGCAAACTAAAAAACTTTTTTCCGTTGCAACCGCATCAAAACCGGATAGTTCCGGGTAAAGACAATGCCTGCCAATATCTGTGCAGAATCGTTTTTTTATTCTCTGCAAGCATAATACCCCTCCTTAAAAATATACAGTTTATGCACTTTCCGTACCTACATATACCCATTACGTAGAAAAGACGTAGAAAGGACGTAGAAAGGACGTAGAAAGAATAGGCTTTTTTCGATACGATAAGCCCGTTTTTTATGCACTTTATGCAATACAATTATTGCATACTCTGCATAAACATGGTTCCGATGCGGTTGCCATAACGTTCTTGTGATTGGAATTTGGAGGATATGATTTTTCTGAGTGTCCTGCACATTGCCTGGTAAAATGGAGAAAATTACTCTGCCGTGTCGGATTAGTACTTTTTTATTTGCAAAATAGGTGTAAAAGTATAAAATCGATTGTAAATTAGTCTTTTTTTTGCATATTTCACTTAAAATATGTATCTTTGCACAATTGTTATGGGCTGTCAGATGTCTAACTGTATGACGATATACCATTCGTATAAGGAAATAGAAAACTCGATATGGGAGGAACTGGTACAGAGGTCAAAATGGGCTACATGGTTTCAGACTGCGGAAGCATATACCTTTTTTGCCTCCTTGCCCGATGAATTCACCCCGTTTGTTTATGGCGTGAGTGAAAACGGACAGTTATCCGGTGTAGTTGTCGGCTATGTAACGCAGGAAAAGAGCCGCCTTAAGCAGTTCTTTACCCGCCGTGCCATTATCATCGGTGGTCCGTTGTTGGATGACGAGATAAGTAGCGAGGCATTGTCTGCCTTGTTGCATACGGTTCGCAGCGAATTGTCCAAGCATACCATTTACATTGAAACCCGCAATTTCAACGACTACTCCCGTTGGAAAGATATATTCCGTGCGCAAGGTTTTGCCTATCAGCCCCATCTCAATTTCCATATTCATACTGCCAATATGGAAGAAATGGAGCGGAATATAGGAAAGAACCGCAAACGGGACATCAAAACTACTGTACGTGACGGTGTTGTACCTGTAATGCAACCCTCCATAGAGCAAGTACGTGAGTACTATTCCATTTTGCAACGTCTGTATAAGACCAAGGTCAAGACACCGTTATTCTCATGGGATTTCTTTGAGCATTTGTACCATACTGCCCACGGGCATTTCTTTCTTACGGAATATCAGGGGCGCATTATTGGCGGAACAGTCTGTGTCTGTCTTGAGAACAAGGCTGTATATGAATGGTTTGTGTGTGGAGAGGACGGTGTCTACGAGCATATTTTCCCCTCGTCCTATGCCACTTACTTGGGTATCCGTTATGCTGCAGAGAACAACTATCCTGTCTTTGATATGATGGGGGCAGGCAAACCCGACGAGGCGTATGGCGTACGTGATTTCAAGGCACGTTTCGGCGGTGAACAAGTGGAGCACGGGCGCTTCTTGTGCATCTGTCGCCCTCTACTGTATCAAATAGGTAAATTAGGTGTTATACTATTGAGAAAGAAATAAATATGACATGCAAGGAGTGGCTGATACGCATTAAGAACGCCTTAAAAGATATACAAACGGAACAATGAATATCTGGATAGATATATGCCATACTCCGCAATATAATTTCTATAAGAATTTTATATTACGGCAGGCAAGTATAGGTAACACTGTATATGTCACCATCTTGGACAGGGGAAAAACACCTCAGATAATCCGACACGAGATAGGAGATGTGGCAGGGGTCGAATTATTCGTGATTGGCAAACATAGAATGAAGAAATGGTCTGCTGTCTTTGAAGCCAATTTCCTGCGTCTGTTTAAGTTGCTCCGCTGGGCAAAAGGGCGTAGTATTGATATCGTCTTCAGCAACTGTATGGCAGCGATGATTATTGGGTATATTTTCAAAATTCCACGGTATAGTTTCGATGACGACCCTGATACAATAGACTTCAAACCTAAGAAATGGTGTTCGTTAGAATCCAACTATTGTCTCTATGAGGACGAAAAAGTTGCGGCAGTAGGAGGTTCAGTCCATGTGTTGCCTTGCCTCAAAGAGTGGGCATACCTCGCACCCAATGTATTCAAACATAACGTAGAAGTATTATCGGAATACAGCGTACAGCCTAAACAATACCTGTTTCTGCGGGAAGTGTCTGTCGGAACACTGAATTACGCAGGGCAGGCAAGTGGTGCAGTCTTGGGCATAGTACACGAGATACAGAAAATGCAGGCATTGCACCCCGAGTTAAAGGTGTTGCTCTCTCTTGAGGAGAAACATCGCCGTGCGGAATACCCTGCGGATTGGATACTCCTGCAAGAACCCGTCAAAGACATCCACTCCCTAATCTATTATAGTGCAGGGTTGATTTCATCGGGAGACAGTATGGCACGCGAGGCGGCTTTGTTAGGCGTCCCCGCTTATTATCTCGGTATCCGCTATGATATGCCTGCCAATGCTGCCGCCGCCAAAGTAGCCCAACTCCAGAACCAACAGACCCAACCCATTGCAGACTGGCTTCGCAACACACTGTCTATAGACCCCAAAACTGCCGAATTACACCAGCAGCAACTCCGCGCCCACATCAACGACACCTTCATTGACATCAATGCCTATATGTTATCCTTGGTGGAGAATGTAGTAAAGGAAAAATAGGATAATAAAGCAAAATAATATTATGGAGAAATATGAAATTGTGCAAAAATTGCACAGGTTGCGGTAAATAACATATTAAATATGCGAGATAGCAACATGTATTTTTTGCACGATTCTTTCTGTGAAACAAGATAATTCATTCTCCATAAACAATAATTTTATCATGAGTATGATTTTTAGATTGTGAATAAGAAAATAACAAACAAAGAATATAAGAAAACTATGAAAATATCGATTTTCGGTTTGGGATATGTCGGCTGCGTAGGCGCAGCCTGTTTGGCTAAGTTGGGGCATCATGTCATCGGCGTGG
>ERZ808286.689-NODE-689-length-20581-cov-5.572786_pt1 | contig 20581 bp, 15 predicted proteins | sample MGYA00521276_ERZ808286 | MGnify/ENA primary metagenome ERZ808286 (study PRJEB31516, sample SAMN03275607) | gut metagenome | biome: mammalia-associated habitat; material: feces | host: Papio cynocephalus | place: Kenya | collected 2012-08-01 ... | reverse complement strand
CGAGACGACAAAACTCAGCCCGGAAGGAATCGAGGGAAAGCAGGCGGTCTTTATCTCAGGCGGAATTTTAAGCTTGAACTGCACGGACGACTGCATCAACGCAAGCCGCGACGATTCAGGCTACGCAGGGCAAGTCGTAATCAGCGGCGGAAACATTTATGCGAATTCTTCCTCAAACGACGCGATTGACTCAAACGGAACGCTTACTATAAACGGCGGCGTAATTGTGGCTTTGACGGCAAAAACTCCAGAATGCGCGTTCGACTGCGACGAGAACACTTTTGCAATTACAGGCGGACTTTTGGTAGGAGTTGGAACGAGCAACTATTCAAAGCCGACTTCAAGCGCATGTACGCAAAGTACAGTCGTTCTTTCCGGAAATTATTTTGGCGCGGGCGGAACAACTTTCGCCGTTGAAGATTCAAGCGGAAACGCGGCTTTTGCGTTTGCAATTCCGTCTGTGTTCGGAACAAGCGCAAGTTCGCAATATATAATGGTTCTTTCCTCGCCTGAAATTGTGGCGGGTGCAACATACAAAGCCGTGAGCGGAGTTACAGCAAGCGGCGGAAGCACGTTCAATAATCTTTATGTTGAATTGCCGGACGTTTCAGGCGGCACAACAACCGCAAGCGACATTGCGACAACAACTTCCAGCTACGTTTACACAAAAACAAGCGGAACGACCGGCGGAGCAATGGAAGGAACACATCCGAATCCGGGACCGGGCGGAAACGGCGGCGGAAGAATGTAATTTTCCTGCATGATGGCCTGTTCCGCCGGAGATTGTATTACTGATTCACGCGGAAAAACTTGTTCTCCGTTCATTTTGGCGGTATATTTTTAATAAACAGGAGAAATTATGGGATTTTTGAAGGATAAAGTCGCAATTATAACCGGCGGCGGAAAAGCTGTTTTGAGCGACGGAAGCTGCGGGTCAATCGGTTACGGAATTGCAACTGCTTATGCAAAAGAAGGCGCGAACCTTGTACTGACGGGACGAAATCTGCAGAAGCTGAATGATGCGAAATCGGATTTGGAGTCAAAATACGGAATCAAGGTTCTTGCGGTTCAGGCTGATGTGAATGCCGGCGCAGACAACGAATCTGTCGTGAGCGGCGTTGTAAAGCAGGCTGTTGATACGTTCGGCAGAATCGATGTTCTTATCAACAATGCACAGGCTTCGGCTTCCGGCGTTACGCTTGCGGAGCACACAACCGACCAGTTCAATCTGGCTCTTTATTCAGGACTGTACGCGGCGTTCTACTATATGAAGGCATGCTATCCTTACCTGAAAGAATCAAAAGGTTCGGTGATAAATTTCGCCTCAGGCGCGGGACTTTTCGGAAACTACGGACAGTGCGCTTATGCCGCCGCAAAAGAAGGAATCCGCGGACTTTCGCGCGTCGCCGCAACGGAATGGGCGGCGGACGGAATCAACGTGAACATAGTCTGTCCGCTTGCCTGGACCGCCCAGCTTGAGAAATTCCAGCAGGCGTATCCGGACGCATTCAAGGCGAATGTGAAAACTCCTCCGATGGGACATTTTGGCGATGTAGAAAAAGAAATCGGTCGGGTCTGCGTTCAGCTTGCCTCGCCGGACTTCAAATACATGAGCGGCGAGACAATCACGCTTGAAGGCGGAATGGGCCAGCGACCGTAGAATCCGTTTTGCCGGCAGGAATGTTACATCATTTCGTAGAAAATAATAGATGAGGCCTGGGCAACGTTCAGGCTGTCTATTATCGGCGATTTTTTTCCCTCGTTCATGCCGGCGAATGGAATTATAACCAGCTCATCGCAGTTCTTTTTTATTATGTCCGAAATTCCGTTTTCCTCGTTTCCCAGCACTACCATCATCGGTTTTCCGTCCGTCCTGATTTTTCTGAGTGCAGAAACCGTTTTTTTTGCATCGAGCGATGTTCCTATTACGCTCATTTTTCCTTTTACCGCTTCAATCAGACGGACTGATGAGCGGACGGAATAAATCTTCACAAATTCCATTCCGCCTTCGGCGACACGGTATGAACTTGTGGTGATTGTGCTTTGCGCCTCGTCTGTCGGAATCACGATGTTCTTTATTCCGAAAAAGGCCGCGCTTCTTACAATCGCACCGAAATTGTTGGCGTTTCCGATTCTGTCGAGAAGAACGGCATTCTGTTTCTCCTCAATCCATTTTTCCGTTATGTCCGAGTCTATCGGGGTGATTTCCGGTGTCTCAATCATTGCGACAACACCCTGGTGGTGTACGCTTCCGCAGAGCCGCTCAAGATCGGCGGCCTCAACCTTGTTGTATATTCCGTGGTTCTGGGCAAGTTTCTTGCAGAGTCCTCCGAAGCGTGGCGCCACCTCCTCCGTAAAGTAAAGGCGGACTATTTTTTCCGGATGTGTTTTCTCAAGTTTTTTTACAGCTGCAAATCCGCATACGGCAAGTTCATTTCTCTGTTTGTTCTTCATTTTTACAATATATCAGTAATGATTAAGATTGTAAAATATATATTGTTTTGATATTCTTTGGCTTAATTTTAATTCGAGAGGTTTTTATGAGGAATTCTGTCTTTTTCCGCAGGACACTGTCTTTGATTGCCTGCGGAATTGTCCTTTCAGGAACGTTTTTTGCATCCGAGAGGAATGTTGTTTTCCGTGAATCATGGAATACGGCGGAAATACACGAAATCAGCACGGAACTTTCGTCTGAGGAGCTGGAAATCAGTCCGATTTACGGAGACGAGGTTACCGTTGAGATTTCGTCCAACAATATGCGTAAGACTCCGGAAGTTTCATTCGGGGACGGAGTGCTTTCCATAAAGTCACAGAATAAGTTGGCGTCATTTTCCGGACTCAGAATCAAGGTGAAAATTTTTATCCCGCATGGTTTTGTGCCTGATACGATTAATGTGGAGACTGCTTCCGGAGATATTGATGTTGAGGATGTCTCCGCCGGAACTTTTACGGTTAGGGCGGCAAGCGGTTCGGTAGAAATAGAAGATGTCACTGTTTTCGGAGAAATTTCGCTCAGAGCCTCCAGCGGTTCCGTCGAGGCGGATAATGTCACGGCCTCCAGAATCGACTTGAATTCTTCCAGCGGAAAAATTTCAATTGAGGATTCGGAATGTGAGTTCCTTTATGGAAAAACCGCAAGCGGCGGAATTTCGGCAAAGGAAATTCTTGTGGACAGCTTTGAGATTTCTTCATCCAGCGGCGGAATTTCGCTTTCGCTGCTGAATGAGCCGAAGGCCGAATCGGAGATTTCTTCCTCAAGCGGAAAAATCAATCTGAGAATTCCGCGGGCTGCGGCGTTCAGCGTGTCGGTTTCCTCGGTCAGCGGAAATTTTTCTGATAAGATAAACGGAGATACGTTCCGCCCGCGCGGAGAATTCCATTCTGATTACAACGGCGGCGGCGCGGAGATAAAGCTTTCATCAACTTCCGGCGGAATCTCGCTTGCCTGTTCTGAGCTGTAAATAAAATTACCGTATAAAACTTTATCTTATGAATAAAAACACCTCCTGAAATTGAACTTTATTGTCCAGCTTCAGGAGGTGCTTCATTTATGAGCGCATTTTTTATGCTGCGGACTTTATTTATGCGAACGGATTCTCCGTCGGATAAAGCTGGCCTGCCGGCTTGTTGTAAGCGATGTCCTCAATTCCAAGATACTGGAAGATTGTGAACAGGGCTTTTCCGACATGACCGAATGCGACAGCTCCGTGATGCGGATACTGTTTCTGTACAAGCACGTGGCGGTAGAAGCGTCCCATTTCCGGAATCGCAAAAATTCCGATTCCTCCGAAGGAACGTGTCGGGACGGGGAGAACTTCGCCCTGTGCGATATAGGCCTGAAGCTTTGTGTCCGCGCGGGTCTGAAGCCTGAAGAATGTGATTTCTCCGGCTGCAATGTCTCCTTCGAGCGTTCCGCGTGTGAAGTCCGGCTCGCTGCCTTTCGGCTCAAGAAGTCTGTGCTGAATCAGCTGATATTTTACTCCAGGCTTGCTTGAAGGCGCAAGGCGGCAGAATGGCGTGTTTCCACAGTGGAAGCCCATGAATGTGTCTGTGAGCTTGTAGTCATATCCGAATTTGCCCTTGATGTCAGAATTGTACATATCGGCCGGAACTGAGTTGTTTATGTCGAGCAGGGTTACAGGCGCTCCTGTGACGCAAGTTCCGATGTATTCGCTGAGCGCTCCGAAAATGTCCACTTCGCAGGCAACAGGAATTCCGCGGCTTGCAAGGCGACTGTTCACATAGCAAGGCTCGAATCCGAACGCTTCCGGAAATGCCGGCCAGCATTTGTCGGCAAAAACGACATAATCACGCGCGCCCTTGTTCTTTTCCGCCCAGTCAAGCAGTGTCAGCTCAAACTGCGCCATGCGCGGTAGGAATTCAGGATAGTTGTTTCCGCTGGCGCCGAGTTCCTGTGCCATATCCTCGACAACGTCCTTGATTCTCGGATCATCTTTGTGCGCCTTGTAAGAGACGAGCAGATCAAGCTCTGAATTCTCCTGGATTTCAACGCCGATGTCGTAAAGTCCTTTTATCGGAGCGTTGCAGGCAAAGAAATCCTGTGGGCGCGGACCGAATGTTATGATTTTCAGGTGGGAAAGGCCGATCAGCGCGCGTGCGACAGGAACAAAATCCTTCATCATTGCGGCGACTTCTTCCGCCGTTCCGACCGGATATTCAGGAAGAACAGCCTTGAGGTGGCGCAGTCCCAGATTGTAGGAGCAGTTCAGGACACCGCAGTAGGCGTCTCCGCGTCCGTCGATAAGGTTGTCTCCGTGCTCTTCGGCGGCGGCGGCGTACATCACCGGACCGTCAAAATTCTTTGCAATCAGTGTCTCCGGAGTTTCGGGGCCGAAGTTTCCGAGGAAAACGCACAGCGCATTGCATCCGGCTTTTTTCACGTCTTCGACCGCCTTCAGCATGTCGGCTTCGTTCTCTACGGTGATTTTACATTCATAAAGGTCAGAGCCGTAGGCCTTTGCAATCGCCGCCCGTCTTGATTCAGAAAGGGAGATGATAAAGCAGTCTCTGCTTACGGCAATGATTCCGAGCTTTACATCAGGAATGTTCTTGAACATAAGTTTGCTCCTATAATGTGTGTTTTCAGATTTTGCGGAAGGCTCCGTGGAAAAGCACGGTCAGCCTTTTTCCGTTTTGAAGATGAATTTTATCCCATAATGCCATATTGTCAAGCGGAGAATTTACCTATATCAGGAGAATTCAATCCGTATGATGAAAAATCTGCCCTGCGGACAAACTTATTGGCCTTCGGCGAGAAACAGAGTTCCTTTTGCTTTTCCGGAAGCGAGATTGTCCAGAATTTCCGGGGCGGAGCCGTTCGCAAGAAGCATTGGAATTCCGTAGACGGTCGTCTTTTCCGCCGCCTGAATTTTTGTCTCGATTCCTCCCGTGCCGAATGAATTCGCATTGCCGATGGTTATGGATTTTCGCAGCGAGCTTATGTCGGACACAACTTCTATCAGTTTTGCTTCTGAATTCGATTTCGGGTTGTCGGTGTAGACTCCGTCTATGTCGCTGAACAGAATAAGCAGATCCGCGCTCCAGAGAATTGCGGTCAGCGCGCTCAGATTGTCGTTGTCGCCGATTGAATTCTCCTCGAACGACACGGAATCATTTTCATTTATCACTGGAATCACGCCTTCGTCCACGAGTGTAAAAAGCGTATTCCTCAGGTTGAGCGAGTGGTGCGGATCCTCAAAATCTTCCTTTACGAACAGAAGCTGCCCGATGTGAAGATCCTGCATCGCGAATGCCGTCCGCCATTGGCTTATGAGCTCCACCTGGCCGATTGCGCAGAGAGCCTGCCTGAAATGTATGTCCTTTTTCCGCGCCCATTCCTTGAGCGTGGAGACTCCGGAAACCTGCGCGCCGGAAGATACGACGACAATCTGTTTTCCCATGTCAATCAGATTGCGGCACTGCCGTGCGAACTCCTGCATGAATTCCGTGTTCTGCGTGCCGTCCGGTTTTGCAAGCGTGTTGCTTCCGATTTTCACGACAATTTTGCGCGACTTCCTTATTGTTTCCGCGATTGTAGTGTCAGTCCTGTCCGTTCCGCTCATCTTGTCTGTCCGTCCCCGTCTATAAGATATTTTGTTGTTGTAAGAACTTTTATTCCCATCGGTCCGCGTGCGTGCAGTTTCTGCGTGCTTATTCCAAGTTCCGCTCCGAATCCGAATTCTCCGCCGTCGGTGAATCTTGTCGAGGCGTTCACGTAGACGCAGGCCGCATCGACTTTTGACTGGAACATTTTTGCCGATGTCATGCTTTCGGTGATTATGCTTTCGCTGTGCTTTGAGTTGTGGCCGTTGATGTATTCGATTGCCTCTTCTACGGAGCCGACCGATTTTAGGCAGCATACGTAATCAAGGAATTCGCAGCCGAAATCTTCGGTTTTTGCGGGAACAATAAAATCCTTTTTGCCGCAGTTTCTCTCAAGAATTTCCAGACAGAATTTGTCGGCACGGAGCTGGACTCTTCCGGCGAATCTTTTTTCCATCTGCGGAAGGAATTTTTCGGCAATGTTCCTGTTCACGACGATACATTCCACTGAATTGCATACACCGGGGCGTTGGATTTTCGCGTTTTCGGCGATATTTACGGCTTTTCCGATGTCCGCGGATTCGTCTATGTAAAGGTGGCAGATTCCGCTGCCCGTCTCAATCACGGGAATTTTAGCATTCTCGACGACGGTTTTTATAAGGCTCGCGCTTCCTCTGGGAAGAACCACGTCGATTTTTCCGGTCGCCGAAAGGATTTTCTGGACATCCTCATGGTTCTTTCCGCTTGGCTCGACAAGCTCGACTGCCTGAGGAATTCCTGTTTTGGATTCTGCAAGCGCGTCCTTTATTATTCCGACAATCGTTCGGTTTGAGTTGTATGCGGATGAGGAGCCGCGCAGAAGAATTGAATTTCCGCTTTTGTATGCGAGGCAGAATGCGTCCACCGTGACATTCGGGCGGCTTTCGTAGATTATCGCGACGGTTCCGAGGGGAACTCTTACCTGACGGATTGTAAGTCCGTTCGGTGTCTTCCATCCAGCGAGTTCCTCTCCAACGGGATCCGTCTGCGAAATCACAAGGTTCATGCTGGCGATTATTCCGTCTATGCGCCTGTCGTCCAGAGCAAGCCTGTCAATCATGGATTCCTTTGTTCCTGCAGCCCGCGCATTCTCCGTATCCTTTCTGTTCGCGTCAAGAATTTCGCCGCGCCTTGAATTTATCGCTTCGGCAACTGTCTTCAGCGCGGAATTTTTCTGCTCCGCTGTCTGTAGGGCAAGCATTTCGCTTCCTGTCCTGAGCGATCCGCACATATTGTCAAAATCCATGGAAACCTCCGCAAAAAAATAAAAGCCGGAACTGTTGAGTTCCGGCCAAAAAAGATCAGTAGTTTGCAAGAAAATACATTCCAGTCATCATTGCAACACGGCATTTTTGTTCCGGCCAGCTGCATTGCGGCGGAAGACTGCTTATGTACCACCAGAAAATTCCAAATTCAGGGTCGATTCTGAGCGTGTATTCGCGGAATTCGGGAGCATCCGTTTTTTGTCCGAACATCAGGAAGACCGCATGATTTATTATCTCCAGAAAAAGCGAATAGTTTTCTTTGTAGTTTTTTCCGTTAAGCTCAAGCCGCGTCAGTTTGTACAGAAGCTGTTCCTTCACCTCTATGTCGGATTTCTCAACCCAGATTTTCTGGATCAGCAGCGTCAGATTGTTCTTGAAACTTGAAAGCAGCTTTTTTTCGGCCTCGATGTCTGATGAGGAGAACTTTTTTCCGGCTCCGAAAATCTCTGCGATTTTGTCCGCCGCTTCCGAAAAATTCTCGTCGTCGGCAAGAAATTCTGAAAGAGCGGCGATTTTGTCCGCCTCAAGGAATTCTGAAATCAACGAGCCTTCATTTTTAATATTCATAACGGAGATATTAAATTTTTATTGTCATTTTTTCAAGTGGCATAAAAATCTTCAATTATATCACAGTTATATACACATTCCGCGAAATCTGCTAAGATAAGGCTTTAGTATGGTTTCAGCTGCTAAAATATCAAAATGTTTCTCCCGACTCATTGCAGTTTTCGGCGGCAAAATTCTATCGTTTGAATCAATAAAAAATACAGTTTTTTCTCATCTGACTGAATAGGAGTGGAAGATGCCCTTAAATCCTGACATTCACAAGGTTATGGTTATCGGTTCGGGTCCGATTGTTATCGGACAGGCGGCCGAATTTGATTATGCCGGAACACAGGCGTGCAAGGCTTTGAAGGAGCAGGGGCTTGAGGTTGTCCTGGTGAATTCAAATCCTGCCACGCTTATGACGGATCATTCCATGGCGGACGCAATCTACATCGAGCCGCTTATTCCGGAGACAATCCAGCGCATAATCGAAAAGGAAAAACCGGATTCGCTTCTTTCCACGCTTGGCGGTCAGACAGGACTTACTCTTTCGATGGAGCTGGCGAAATCCGGATTTCTTGCGGAACACGGAGTTCAGCTGCTGGGCGCGCGTCCTGATACGATTGACAAGGCCGAAGACCGTCAGATGTTCAAGGATACAATGCTTTCCATAGGAGAACCCTGTATTCCTTCAAAAGTCGTTACGACTTATGAGGATGCGGCTGACTTTGTTCATAATGAAATCGGTTTTCCCGCGATAATCAGACCGGCTTTTACGCTTGGAGGAACCGGCGGCGGAATTGTGAACAATGATTCTGAGCTTGACGAGATTGCGCATAACGGACTTCATCGCTCTCCGATTCATCAGATTCTTGTCGAGAAATGCATTTCCGGCTGGAAGGAAATCGAATTCGAGGTTATGCGCGACCATTCCGGCAATGTGCTGACAGTCTGCTCCATGGAGAATTTTGATCCTGTCGGAGTTCATACCGGAGATTCCATCGTAATCGCTCCTGCGGTCACGCTTGCCGACAAGGAGTACCAGATGCTGCGTTCAGCCGCGCTCAACATAATTTCCGCGCTTAAAATTGAAGGCGGCTGTAACTGTCAGTTCGCGCTTAATCCGGAGTCATTTGAATATGCGGTAATCGAGGTGAATCCTCGGGTTTCCCGTTCGTCTGCGCTCGCGTCCAAGGCGACCGGCTATCCGATTGCAAAAGTGGCTTCGCTCATCGCCATCGGATATAATCTTGACGAGATTCCTAATTTTGTCACAAAGAAAACTGCGGCCTGTTTTGAGCCTGTTCTTGATTACGTTGTCGTAAAAATGCCGAAATTTCCGTTCGATAAATTTGTCTATGCAGCGCGCAAGCTCGGAACCCAGATGAAGGCGACCGGAGAGGTTATGTCCATCGGACGCTCGTTTGAGGAGGCGCTGATGAAGGCCGTCCGCGGCGCGGAAATCGGTGTTACTTCGCTCAACCTTAAAATTCTGAAGGATGAGAGCGACGAGAAAATCCGCGAACGTGTGGGGCATTGTACCGATCAGCGTCTGTTCGCCGTTTTTGAGGCGCTGAAACGCGGAATCATGACGGTTGACGAAATTCACAGGCTCACAATGATAGATGAATGGTTCCTGAACAAGCTGATGAATCTTGTCGAGATGGAAGACCGTTTTGACATGATAAAGGATGAGGCGGAAATCAGCGGAACCGAAACTGCGTCTCTTACTCCGGAACTCTATCTTGAGGCAAAAAAAATGGGCTATCCGGACAAGGTGATAGAGTCTATGACCGGCGTAAAAATTCCGGGAGGAACCGGAATTCTTTCGGAGGCCGCGCTTGCCTCGGAACTCCGTAAAAACGGAAAGCTTGCCCATCTGTCCGCCTCGTATAAAATGGTCGATACCTGTGCCGGAGAATTCAATGCGGAGACTCCGTATTTTTACGGCGGCTACGATGAGCAGAACGAGGCGGCCGAATTTCTTTCCGACATGGAGGCTGCCGGAAAACGCAGCAAGAAGGGAACGATAATTGTTCTTGGCTCCGGCCCGATCAGAATCGGCCAGGGAATAGAATTTGATTATGCCTCGGTTCAGTGTGTTTGGAGCCTGAAAAAGCTCGGATATGAAGTGGCGATTATAAACAACAATCCGGAGACTGTCTCCACCGATTTTGACACGGCGGACCGTCTTTATTTTGAGCCGCTTACTCCGGAAGACGTGATGGGGGTAATCAGCACCGAAAAACCGCTTGGTGTTGTTGTCGCTTTCGGCGGACAGACGGCAATCAAGCTTACAAAATTTCTTGACAGTCAGGGAATCAGAATTCTCGGAACTTCCGCCGATTCGATTGACGTCGCCGAGGACCGCGAGCGCTTCGAGGATCTTTGCGAGCGGCTTCACATAAACCGTCCGCGCGGACAGACCGTCTTTACTACGGAGCAGGCGCTTGTATCCGCCGAAAAAATCGGTTATCCGATTCTTCTCCGGCCGTCTTATGTGCTTGGCGGTCAGAACATGATAATAGCATTCAACGATGCCGATGTCCGCGAGTATATGGCGATAATTCTTGCGCAGGGAATAGAAAATCCCGTCCTGATTGACAAATACATGATGGGAACTGAACTTGAGGTTGACGGAATCTGCGACGGAGAGGACATCCTTATTCCCGGAATCATGGAGCATATCGAACGGACTGGAATCCATTCCGGCGATTCGATAGCGGTTTATCCGTCCTGGAATCTGAACGACATTCTCCGCGAAAAAATTATCCGCCAGTCAAAGGAGCTTGCGCTTGCGCTCGGAACAAAAGGTCTTGTGAATATTCAGTATCTGATTTACAACAATGACCTCTATATAATAGAAGTGAATCCGCGTTCAAGCCGCACGGTTCCGTATATCAGCAAGGTTACCGGAGTTCCGATGGTCGAGCTGGCGACGCGTGCCATGCTCGGAGAAAAAATTAAGGACATGGGCTACGGAACCGGACTTTACAGAATTCCTCCGTATTTCGCGGTGAAAGTTCCTGTTTTCAGCTTTGAGAAACTGATGGATGTGGATACGCATCTTGGCCCGGAGATGAAGTCCACCGGTGAGGTGCTTGGTCTTGCCTCTACAATGGAGGAGGCGATTTTCAAGGGACTGATAGGAGCCGGCTACAACATGAAGCGTTCCGGCGGAGTTCTTTTTACCGTCCGCAAGACCGATCAGTATGAGATTCCCGATTTGGCCCGCAAATTCTACGATATGGGATTCAGGCTTTATGCTACTGAGGGAACGGCAAAGACTATCCGTGACTTCGGGATGGAGGTCGAGGTTGTCAACAAAATTCATGAGAATCCGGACGACAATCTGCTGACGATGCTTGATTCCGGAAAAATAGACTATGTGATTTCCACATCGGCAAAAGGCCGGGATCCGCGCGCCGATTCGGTGAAGATGCGCCGTCATGCCGTTGAGCGTGATATTCCGTGCCTCACTTCCATTGATACGGCGAATGCAATTGCCAACAGTCTTGCAAGCCATTACAGCGCCGAAAATGTGGAGCTTGTGAACATAAATGCCTTGCGTGAGTCAAAACAGAAGCTCCATTTCTACAAGATGGAATGTACCGGAAACGATTTTATCCTTATAAATACGCAGAATCAGCCGGTGAACAATCCTGGCGGACTTGCGGTGCGGCTGTGCAACCGGAGAAACGGTATCGGTGCGGATTCGCTTGTTCTTGTGGAGCAAAGTTCCGTGGCGGATGCGGCGATGCGTTTCTTCAATCAGGACGGCTCAGAAGGAAAGATGGCCGGAAACGCAATCCGTGCGGTGGCAAAATATCTGTACGACAATAATGTGAACGGAATTGCGGAACGCCGCTCAAAAATCACGGATCCAACCGCCGAAATCACCATAGAGACAAAGAGCGGAATAAAAAAGCTGACGGTCTATAAGCTGAACGGAAAAGTTTCTTCCGTTACGGTTGATATGGGAAGGCCTGAATTCTCACCCGAATCTCTGCCCACAACGCTGGAGCCTGTCGGTGTTTCGGTTGCGGCAGGCGGCAGTTCGGAAAAAGCCGTAATCGGTGTGCCTCTTACAGTCGGCGGAATAAACTACGACGTTAACTGCCTTTCTGTCGGAACTCCGCATTGCGTCGTTTTCTGCGGCTTTGTGGATAAAGTCGAGGTCGAGCGGATCGGCCCGATGTTCGAGAACAATCCTGTTTTCCCGAACAGGACGAACACGGAATTTGTGCGCGTCGTCGGACCGAACGAACTCAAGATGAGAACCTGGGAACGCGGAAACGGCGAGACTCCGGCCTGCGGAACAGGAGCTTGTGCGGCGGCTGTCGCGGCTGTTCTTAAGGGAGACTGCCCGATGAATGAGAACATCACCGTAAAAGTCCGCGGAGGAAGTCTGATTGTCAAATACACCGGAGAAACCGTCTATCTTACCGGCGGCGCCGACCTTCTTTACGAGGGCGACATCGAAATCTGATTGCAGGGGAATTTTATGCAGGACAATCTTAATCTGAACAGAAAAATCGCGCTTACCGGAGCGATGAGCGCGCTTGTCGTTGTGCTGGGAATCACAAGGCTTGGTCTTATTCCCATCGGTGCTACGGCTTCGATAACCATTCTCCAGATTCCGGTTATTCTTGTCGTGATGCTTGCGGGGCTGCCCGAAGGTCTTGTTGTAGGAGCGGTGTTCGGAATTCTGTCTCTCGTGCAGGCGGCGATGAGCCCCAGCGGAATTCTTGATCCTCTTTTTGTGAATCCGCTCTGTTCCGTGCTTCCAAGGATGTTGCTTGCGGCTGTCGCCTGGTGTATATGGAAAATTCTTCATCTGATTCCGAAAATTCCTGATTCGATTTCTGCCGGAATCACCGGATTTGTTGCGACTGTCGCGCATACTTTTCTTGTAATCGGCTGCATTTATATTTTCAAAGGTGCCGCCGTAAGGGAAGCGATGGGCGGAATGGGATATTTTGCCGTGATTGCGGCCCTGATGTTCAATGCGGTGCTTGAGGCCTCCGCTTCCACGGTAATATGCGTGGCGGTTTATCTGGGACTTTTTATCGCAAAAAACAGAAAACCGAAGCTGTCGGAAGAGGAATAGGCGTTCTATGAGGATTGTGATTGTCGGAGCCGGATTTACCGGTATTCAGCTTGCAAAAATGCTGATAAACGAGAGGAATCAGGTTGCGCTGGTGGATAACGGCGAGGATACCGTCCGCCATGCGTCGAATCAGCTTGACTGTACGGTTGTCTGCGCTGACGGAAACAATCTTGAGACGCTTGAGGAAGTGGGAATTGCAAAGGCGGATGCTCTTGTCTGCGTGACTGATTCCGACGAGGTGAACATGATAACGTGTTCCCTTGTTGATGCGGTCTATCCGGAAATTCTGAAGATAGCGCGCGTCAGAAATTATGCCTATTATGTGAACACCGCTACCGCCGAAAAAAAACACGCTGACCGCTTTTCCGGAAAGCATCAGCCTCTCTACGGAATAAATTTTATGATTCATCCGGATGTCGAGGCTGCGGATGCGATTGTGCAGGCGGTGGAGAACGGTGCCGTCGGAAACGTTCTTACATTCGACAATTCGGATCTGGAGATTGCGCGCATAACGGTTGCCGCAAAAAGCCGTTTTGACGGAATCACCCTGCATGAGGCAAGAAATATTTCTCCCCTGAAATTTATTGTCGCATATATCGAGAAGGACGGAAAGACATCTCTTCCGAGCGGAAATTCCGTGGTGACGGCCAGATGTACAATCGGTGTTCTGATTTCAAAGAAGGATGTTCCGCAGATGCTGGAGCTTTGCGGTTCGGTTCAGAAGGAACTGAAAAAAATCGCGCTTGTCGGAGCGGGAAGAATCGGTTCCATCGTGGCGGAAAAACTTATCCGTCCGCAGAAATCCGGAACGCTCACCAAATTCCTCTCTTCATTTACCGCAAGGCGTTCACAGAATTATGTGATAATCGACAGCGATGAATCGCTTGCAAAGAACGCGTCCGAAAAATTCCCGGATGCGAAGGTGTTCTATGCGGATGCGACCGACGAGAATTTCCTGCGCGAGGAGGGAATCACCTCGTTTGACCTTGCAATCTGCGCGACGCACAATCACGAGATGAATATGGTGCTTGCCGCGTATCTTGAGTCGCTCGGCGTAAAGCAGACCGTAAGTCTTGTGGCAAGTTCCGCGTTCGCGTCGATTGCGCAGAAACTTGGAGTTGATGTTCCTGTTCCGCTGCGTGATGTTGTAGTCGATTCCATAATGAGCCACTTGCGCGGAAAGGCCGTAAAGGAGATTCATACCGTAACGAACGGCGACCTTGAGATAATTGAGTGCGTGATAGGTTCGGATTCGGCGGTGAACGGAAAGACGCTCAAGGAAATTGCTGATCCCGGACTTTTTCTTGTGCTTCTGAACAAGCGTGCCGGACTTGATGAATATCTTATTCCCGACGGAAACACAAAGCTTTTTGTCGGTGACCATGTGGTGCTGATTTCTGATTCCGGGAACAGCAAGAAAATTCTTTCGGCCTTTGCCGGAAACGGAGAATGAGTTGTTCGCGCTGAATTTTATCAGAATCATAACTGTTCTGACAGGAATTGTCGGAGCGACTTTTATTGTTCCCGTATCGTTCGGAATTTTTTACGGCGAGATGCGTTCCGTGGTTTCATTTCTTGTTCCGATGGCTGTAAGCCTGATTGCGCTTGCCGCCGTGAACGTTCCGTTGCGCAGGCAGAAAATTACGCTGAACATAAGGCAGACATTTGTGGTTGTTGCCGGAGCCTGGGTTTTTACAAGTGTTTTCGGGGCGCTTCCGTTGTGGCTGAGCGGTTCATTCCCGTCGTTTACAGACGCGCTTTTTGAAAGTGTCAGCGGCTTTACGACGACAGGAGCGACCGTTTCCGGGAATGTGGAGATTCTTCCTGTCTCGGTGAATGTTTGGCGGTGCCAGACTCATTGGCTCGGCGGAATGGGAATCGTGACGCTTACAGTCGCGCTTCTGCCGCTGCTCGGTGTGGGCGGATTCCAGCTTATAAAGGCGGAGACCACGGGGCCGGAAAAAGGAAAGGTGACCGCCCGGATTGCGACTACCGCAAAAATCCTGTGGATAATCTACAGCGTCATGACGGCCGTTCAGACGGTTCTGCTTATGCTTGCCGGAATGAATTTTTCTGACGCACTTGCACATTCTTTCGCTACGCTTGGAACCGGCGGATTCTCCACCCGGAACGCAAGCATCGGTTCGTACAATTCAACCGCCGCCGATGTGATTTGTGCGGTATTCATGTTTCTGTCCGGAATAAATTTCAGTCTTTTCTATTATATCATTGTCAGAAAATTTTCCGAAGTCCGCATGAATTCAGAGCTTAAGGCTTATGCCGGAATAATCGCAGCCTCTTCCGTTGCTGCCGCCGCCTGTCTTGTAAAATTCTATGGCGGTTTTCTGAACGCGCTGCGGTTCTCCTTTTTTCAGGTTGTGACCATAATCACCACAACAGGATTTTCCACCGCCGATTACACCGCGTGGCCTTCTTCCGCGCAGTTCTGGATTTTTCTCATGTTTTTTATCGGGGGCTGCTCAGGTTCTACGGCCGGAGGAATAAAGGTTGTGCGGTGGGTCGTGCTTTTCAAGCAGATCGGCTGCGAGACAAAACGGATGCTGCATCCTCACGGAATTTTTTCAATCAGACTGAACGGACGGCCCGGCAGCAAGGACACGGTTTTTACAGTCGCGGCGTTTATGGTTGTCTATTTTGTTCTGGTCATGATTACGTCGTTTGCCGGATGCGCGGCCGGACTTGATATGTTCACCGCGTTTACAGCCTCTCTTTCCATGGTCGGAAATGTCGGTCCCGCTTTCGGCGACCTTGGTCCGGCTTTTAACTGGGGCTTTCTGCCTTCCGCGCTAAAATGGTGGTACTGTTTTGCGATGCTTGCCGGAAGGCTTGAGCTTTACACGATGATAATTTTTTTCCTTCCGTCATATTGGCGGAAATGATTTTCTATTGGAGCAGTTATGACAGAACTACTTACTCCGCAGGACATTGCGGAAAATATCACGAAAATTCTTTCCCGCAATCCTTTCTGGCAGGGCAAGTCGCTTAATGTGTATTTTATTGCGAACAGGACGGCCGGATGCTTTACGCAGAAGAAGAAGTCGGCGGCATACAAGAAGCTTCTTGCCGCGGCCGGAAATGACTGTTCCGGAAAGCCTGAGGTGACATCTTCCGTAAGGAGCGTGGTCTACTGCACCGAATATCCGCGTCATGCCAAGGAGCTTGCCGACGGAGTTCTTGCCGAGGTTATCGCATCGGACGGAAATCCGGACAATACGGCGCATATTCTTGTTACCGCCGGAGGGGACGGAACTTCGCTCGAAATTCAGACCGCGCTGTTCAATGCGGCTGCAAGTTCCGGAATAAAGCGTGATGCGGTCATGAACAGAATAACTGTAATCAGACTGCCGCTTGGAACAGGAAATGACGGAACTGACGGACATTCGCTCGAAGAGACGCTGAGGCTTCTTTCCGGTCCGGTCCGCCATGAGAATGCGCGTGCCGTAAAGGTTTATTGTCAGGGCGATGAGGACGGTTCCGCCGATTCGTTTGAGGACAAAAATCCTTCCGATTACAATGACGGAAATTTTCCCGCGCCGTGGTATGCGTTCAATATCGCGAGCATAGGTCTTGATGCCTATGTGACGTATATGACCAATAAGATGAAGAGCAAAATGCCGGGAAATTCATATCATCTATGCGTGTCGCTGAGCGCGCTTGTTTACGACAAGGCGTTTCCGCCCGGAACTGCGGAGATAGAATTCTTTGACGGAGACGGAAATCTGATGGAACGCAAGGTGACGCAGATTGAGCTTGTCGCAGTTGGAATTTCCGGGCACAGAACCTACGGCGGCGGACATAAAATTCTTCCTACGGACGAGAATGTCTGTCTTGTTCCGAAGCTTCCTCTGCCGGCGCTGATTGCCAAAAACGGAAAATTCCTTGACGGATCATTTGTCGGAACAGATCTGGCGTCGCTTCATTCAGCGGAAAAAATCAGGGTGAACTATGACCGCCCCGCGCTGGTGCAGTTTGACGGAGAGGCTGTTCTTGTCGGAAAAAAGGGATTTCCGGTGGTGTTCGAGCTGACTGAGCCGTGCATAAGAATTCTGAGGCCGTGCGATGGAAATTAAGCGGAGCGATTTGGAGATTGACGCCGACTATGGCAAGGTGAAAATCCTTTATCAGGACAGTTCTGTTATTGTGATTTTCAAGCCGTCCGGACTTCTTTCTGTTCCGGCTCCGGGAGGAAAGGGGCGCAGCGCGCAGTCCGTCCTAGACTCAATCATGCGCAAGACCGGACGCTTCTCCTCCTCGTTCAGACCCGCCGCAGTCCACCGCCTTGACCGCGACACTTCCGGTGTGATGATGTTCGCGCTGACAAAATCCGTGCAGCAGAAAATAATGGACAACTGGCAGTCCGTTGTGACAAGAAGGCTGTATCATGCTGTTGCGGAGAATCCGCGGCATGGCCGGAAAATTCCCCTGGAAGGAAGAATCGACGCGCCTCTTGCGTACAATGCGTATCATGTAGCATACGTTCCGAGAAATGACGGCAGGAACGGAAAGCATATAGAACTTGTGAATGCCGTTACGAACTACAGAATTCTGAAGGAAGGAAAAAAATTCACACTTTTTGAACTTGACCTGGAGACCGGGCGGAAGAACCAGATAAGGGCGCATCTTTCCTCGCTTGGCTATCCGATTTCCGGAGATACGAATTACCGTGCCGCGACAGACAGATTCGGGCGGCTCGCCCTGAACGCCTGCCTGCTGGAGTTTGTCCATCCGGAGACGGGACGCAGGCTTGAATTTGCCGTTCCCGAACCCGTCTCCTGGCGGAAAATCTGACTACCGCGTCATTTTTCTGTATACAGTCCTTTTCGGAACTCCGGCTTCCTCTCCGAACTGAACCTTCTTCCATTCGGCGTACTCGCTCCAGTTTCCCTCAAAGAATCGGACTTCTGAATTGTTCTCGAAGGCAAGGATATGCGTGCAGATGCGGTCAAGAAACCAGCGGTCATGGCTTACGACCAGCGCGCAGCCGGCAAAATCCTCAAGGGCTTCCTCAAGCGCGCGTACAGTCTGAACATCAAGGTCATTTGTGGGCTCGTCAAGCATAAGGACATTTCCGCTTTCTTTCAGCATCATTCCTAGGTTCAGCCTGTTTTTCTCTCCGCCAGAAAGGACACCGACTTTCTTGTTCTGATCCGGTCCTGAAAAATTGAACCAGGAGCAGTATGCGTGCGCATTAACCTCGCGGACACCGCCTTCAAGCGCGCGGCCCTTCTCATCCGTTGCGCCGAGCTTCACAAGGTCTGAGCCGCCCGAAAGTGTTTCGTAGACGGTCTTGTTGTCGTCAAGCGCGGAACGCAGCTGGTCGACGTAGACAAGTTTTACCGTGGAGCCGATTTTTATCTCACCGGAATCCGGTTTTTCCTCTCCGGCAATCAGCTTGAAAAGCGTTGTCTTTCCGGCTCCGTTCGGACCGACAATTCCTACGACAGCTCCAGCCGGAATGTGGAAATTCAGGTTCTCAAAGAGCAGCTTGTCTCCATAGGATTTTGTCAGATTCTCCGCGTCAATCACCTGGTTTCCGAGGCGCGGTCCTGCCGGAATGGAAATCTGCGTGTCCTTGAGCTGCCGCTTCGACTCCTGCGCCATCAGCTCATTGTAGCGGGTGATGTGCTCCTTGTGCTTTGCCTGCCGGCCTTTCGCGCTTGTGTGAATCCATTCAAGCTCGCGCTGAATCTCCTTCTGCCGCTGGCTTTCGCCCTTTGCCTCAAGCGCAAGCCTCTGGTTTTTCTGCTCAAGCCAGGACGAGTAGTTCCCCTTGAACGGATAGCCTTCTCCGCGGTCAAGCTCAAGAATCCATCCGGCAACGTCATCAAGAAAGTAACGGTCGTGGGTTACGGCGATTACGGTTCCCGGATATGCGTGCAGATGGTTTTCCAGCCAGGCGACAGTCTCCGCGTCAAGATGGTTTGTAGGCTCGTCAAGCAGGAGAATGTCCGGTTTCTGCAGAAGAAGCCTGCACAGGGCGACGCGTCTGCGTTCACCTCCCGAAAGCACATCCACCACCTGATCCGCCGGCGGACAGCGTAGCGCGTCCATCGCAAGCTCCAGGTTCGCATCAAGATTCCATGCGTCGGCGGCATCGAGTTTCTCCTGAATTTCGGCCTGACGCGCGCAGAGCTTGTCAAAATCGGCATCCGGCTCTCCGAACGCCTCGTTCACTTTGTCAAATTCCTCAAGAAGATCCGTTATCGGTTTTACGCCTTCCTTTACAATTTCCAGAACGGTTTTTCCCGGCTCAAGCTCAGGCTCCTGCTCAAGATAACCGATTGTATAGCCCGGCGCGAGCGACGTTTCTCCGGTAAAATCCGTGTCCTTTCCTGCAAGAATTTTGAACAGGCTTGATTTTCCTGAACCGTTGGGACCGATGACGCCGATTTTCGCGCCGTAATAATAGGAAATGCTGATGTTCTTAAGCACGACTTTTGTTCCGTAAGCGCGCGACACATCATTCATTGTGTAGATTATTTTTTTGTCGTCAAAAGTTTTAGCCATGCGGAGAGTTTAACATAAAAACATCCGACAATCTACAACCGCCTGACAAAGATTTGCGCCTGAAAATTCCGCCTCCGGCTGTTATTGAAACACAATGCGCTGACTGATAGAATGAACTCCAAGGAATTTTATATATGATAGATGAAAATGAACAGAAAAGCATTGCGGTTCTGATTGATGCCGACAACACGCCATGCAAAAAACTGCGCGCCATTCTTCAGGAGATTGCGGTTCACGGGCACATAATCACCAAGCGTGCTTACGGCGATTTTTCGATAGAAACGCTTAAAAACTGGAAGAACGAGCTGAACGACAATGCGATTATCCCGGTGCAGCAGTTCTCCTACACTCAGGGCAAGAATTCGAGCGACAGCGCGATGATAATAGATGCGATGGATCTTCTTTACACCGACAAGTATGATTCAATCGCGCTTGTGACCAGCGACAGCGATTTTACAAAGCTTGCCACCCGGCTCCGCGAAAGCCAGCTTTATGTTTTTGGCGTGGGGCAGAAAAAAACTCCGCAGTCGTTTATAAGCGCCTGCGACGATTTTATTTACATCGAGAATCTGAACAACGAGGAGGAGGAGGCCGCCGTCGAGGAGGAGGCGAAGCTTGCCGAGGAAAAACGCCGTGTCCACAAGGCCTCCAAGGTGAAAAAGCCTGTTCTTGGTGTTCTGCGCAGGAATTCAGGCGGCGAGATTATGACGGACCGCCAGTTCCGCAAAATATACAAGCTGCTTAACACCGCCTACAACAAATACGTCAATGATGACGGCTGGGCGGATGTAAGCGCGGCCGGCTCGTTCTTTAAGCGGCAGGATCCCGGATTTGATACGGTTGACTACGGATTCAGAAAGCTCACCGATCTGATAGAATATTTTGATGATGATTTTGAGATTCAGAAAATTCCGGCGCAACGCGGCCGTGTGACATATTTTTACCGCCCTCTGGAAAAATAACATAGAACAGTTCCTCCGGACAAGCGGACAATAGGTAAAATCCCCTATCGCGCGGAGAGGAAAAGGGG
>ERZ808286.688-NODE-688-length-20639-cov-3.789740_pt1 | contig 20639 bp, 22 predicted proteins | sample MGYA00521276_ERZ808286 | MGnify/ENA primary metagenome ERZ808286 (study PRJEB31516, sample SAMN03275607) | gut metagenome | biome: mammalia-associated habitat; material: feces | host: Papio cynocephalus | place: Kenya | collected 2012-08-01 ... | reverse complement strand
GTGGTCTAAAACTTATTTTTCGTATAAGAACAAATTTTTTACACCAAATCCATACGAATTAGAAATTTTAGATAATAATACAGAGTTTACGACCGCAGGAACAATTGTTGAAAAAGATGATGAAACTCGTTCCTTGACAGTTGTTTGCGGAGACGGAAAGCTTTTGAAAATGAATAAATTAAGATTGTTTGGTAAATTAAATAACTTATTTACTAAACAATATATCAAATATTTTGTAGAATTGAACGATTTAGTTGCATAATATACGCAATTTAGAGGATTTAAACTGACACCATGTTGTGATAATTTCGTAGAGTTCACAAGAATTGGAATTATTCACATGTTATCAAATGGTTTTAAAGAAAAAATGTTAGCTGCTGACCTTTTTGAAGCTAAAAAAGCTTCAAACGCTATAAAACATTTATGGCAAGAAGCAAAAGACATTGAAATTACACTAGATTTTTTACAACCAAACGGAATTTTTAGCAAATTCCTTAAAAGAATTGTAAAATCTCACTAAGTCATGATTAAAAATTAATATCCAAAAATTCGATATGCGAAAAATTTGCATATTCGATGTTTTTCGCTTTTTTCTATTTTTAAAGTCGAATTTTTCTCTAAACTTGATTAATAAACTAAAAATAGATATAATCTAGTTATGGCAATTATCAGAAAATTATTACCGTTTGACAGAGATAAAGTTAAGAACATGATTTCCTTTTTAGGAAATGATGAGGCTGAACAATTCGTGAAAAGGCTTTTGAATACTTCTTGCGATTTGTTTCATTATTGGTTGCCATTGAATTTGAAATTTAAGTCAGAATCTTACGTTCTTGTAGACGGAGATGATTTGCATGGTATGATTTCAGTATTGCCGACAATAGGTAATCACCAAAGAATTAATATTACAAAACTCCTATTTAAAAAAGATTATTATGATATTGGCAAGCAGTTGATAGAGTTTGTTATCGCTCGTTATGGCGCAAAAGGTGCACAAACTTTTGTTGCTTCAATTGATGAATCTCACGATGAATTATTAAAACTTTTTATTGACGGTTGTGGATTTAGAAAATGTGCAGATGAAGAACTTTACAGAGTTGATAATAGTGGATTTATATCAAATGATATTCACGGATTTAGACAATTCCGTAATTCTGATGCGCAAGCCGTAGCAATGTTGTTTAATGACTCTTTAATAACGCATTTTAAACCATCAATGTTAAAAACAAAAAATGAATATTATTCAAGATTTTTTAAAGGTTTAGCAGACAATGTTGAGTGGCAATATGTTTTGGAAGATGAAAATTTGCATACACTTTTGGCATATTTTTCAATAAAAACTTATGACGGACACAATTACGTTTTAGATATAACATCTTCAACAGGATTTACGTTAAATTATGACAATGTAATAGGTTTTGTAAAACAAGAAATTACAAAACGTTCAAAACAATATTCATTGTTTGTAAAATTGAAAAAATATGTTTCAAATTCTAATGATTTAGCAGAATATCTGCAAGGCAATAAGTTCAATTGTGTTCAGACACAAATGATTTTGGTAAAAGATTTCTACAAATTAATTAAACAAGAATCTCCAACAAGTGAAGTTGTTTTATTTGCTGAAACGGGTGGAGTTTTCAAGGTTAGAAGTTAAGTGTTTCGTTAATTTGCATTAATTGATAGTTAATACCCTTTGTTTGAAGCATCATTCCGAAACGTTCAATATCTGTGTAAATAGCACTGAAGGTATTGTAATGCATTGGAATTAAAACTCTTGGTTTTAACCATTCTGCAGCAATTGTTGCATGTTCAATATCCATAGTGTATGTGCCACCAACAGGAAGCATTACAACATCAGGATTATATAATTCTTTAATTAATTTCATGTCGCTAAATAGGCAAGTGTCGCCGGCATGATAAATTTTTACGCCAGAAATTTCAAGAATAACTCCTGCTGGTTCACCCATATATTGCCCCTCAAGGTTTGAGCTAGAGTGAAAAGCTGGAACAAAAATGGCTCTACCCCAATCGTAATCAAGCCAGCCACCGAAGTTTATTCCATTTGAACGAACACCTTTTTGAGCACAATAATTTGCAAGTTCAAAAACAGCTGTGATTGTTGATTGGCTATATTTAGCGATATCAATAGCGTTTCCTAAGTGATCTGCGTGTGCGTGAGTTAAAAATATATCTGAAACATTTTCTACACGGTAATCATAATCAGGGTTAGCACCTAAAAATGGGTCAATTAGGATAGATTTGTCAAAAAATTTAATCTCAAATGCGCTATGTCCTAAATATTTTAATTCAAAAGCCATAAAATACTCCTTTTGTTTAAATTTAGCATAATTTATTGTAAAATACAAATATGCAAAGTTACGAAAAATATATGCAAAAATGTTTTGAGCTAGCAAAAATGGGAGAAGGTAATGTATCTCCTAATCCTCTTGTGGGTTGTGTTGTGCTAGATAAAAATGGAAACGAAATTTCAACAGGTTATCACAAAAAATATGGTGAAAACCACGCGGAACGTGATGCTTTGCTAAAATTAGGTGAAAAAGATGCCGTTGGTGGCACTTTGGTAGTAAATTTAGAACCTTGTTCGCATTATGGAAAAACTCCACCTTGTGCCGATTTGATAGTAGAAAGAGGTTTGAAAAAAGTTGTTATTGCGATGCGTGATGTAAATCCGATTGTTGCCGGAAATGGTATCAAAAAACTTCAAAACGCAGGTATTGAGGTTGTAGAAGGTGTTTTAGAAAAAGAAGCAAAAGAGCTGAATGAAATTTTTATAAAAAATATGCAAGAACACAAACTTTTTGTTTCTTTAAAAACTGCAACAACACTAGACGGTAAGATTGCGACAAAAACAGGTAGCTCAAAATGGATAACTTCAGCTCTTGCGCGTGAAAAGGTTATGGAACTTAGAAATGCCTATGATTGTGTTTTAACAACCTCTTCAACTGTTTTAATAGATAATCCAAAATTTGAATGTAAAACAAAGGTTTTGCTAGATAGAGAATTAAAATGTGATTTTTCTATGCAATATTTTAAAACAGGAAAAATTTACGTTGCGACGACTCAAAAGGATTTACCTAAAACTCCTGAAAATGTCGAAATTATAAATATTTCAGAAGAAAATAATAAATTAAATTTGCAAGAATTATTTGAAAAATTATATGATTTAGGTCTGCGTTCGGTTTTTGTTGAGGCTGGTGGAACGCTTAATGGACAATTAATAGAGCAAAATTTGGTTGACAAAATTTATCAATTTGTAGCTCCAAAAATTGTTGGCGATAATTCAGCAAAAAGTGCTTATTCTGGACGTGATATTGAGGAAATTAGCGCATCAAAAAATTATACAATTCAATCTGTTGAAATGTATGAACCGGATGTTTTAATTACCTTAAAAAGCAATTAGAATGACATTACTTTTAAAATATCTTTGATATCTGCTGATGTCTTTTTAACCTCAGTACCAGAGTATTTGATTGCATTGTCAGGGTCTTTTAAGCCGTTACCTGTCAAAATACAAACGCATTTTGCACCTGTTTTGATAGTATGTCTACATTTGATTAAACCAGCTACTGATGCGGCACTTGCGGGTTCTGCTAAAACGCCTTCGCAATTTGCAATTAGTTTGTATGCTGCCATAATTTCATCATCATTTACAGATGAAATTGTGCCCTTGCTTTCGTCTCTTGCTGCTTCTGCTTTTTCCCAACTTGCAGGATTACCAATACGAATTGCAGTTGCGATAGTCTCAGGATTCATAATTCGTTCGCCACGAACAATTGCGGCTGCACCTTCTGCTTCAAAGCCCATCATTTTAGGTAAGTTATTGATTTTACCTTTTTCGTTATATTCTTTATAACCTTTCCAATAAGCAGTAATGTTACCCGCATTGCCGACAGGAATGAAGTGATAATCAGGAGCTTGACCTAACGCATCACAAATTTCAAATGCACCTGTTTTTTGACCTTCAATTCTATATGGGTTTACTGAATTTACCAAAGTAATAGGGTATTCTTCTGAAATTTTTCTTACAACCTCTAATGCTTGGTCAAAATTACCTTGGATTGCGATAATTTCAGCGCCATACATCATTGCTTGAGAAAGTTTGCCTAGTGCAATGTAGCCGTCTGGAATTAATACATAAGTTTTTAAACCTGCTCTTGCACCATAAGCTGCGGCTGAAGCACTTGTATTGCCTGTTGATGCGCAAATAATTGCGTTTGAACCAGCTTCTTTGGCCTTTGTTGCAGCCATTGTCATTCCACGATCTTTAAAACTACCTGTTGGATTTGAGCCTTCAAATTTTAAATAAATTTCTGCATCCAATTCTAACTTACGAGCCAAGTTATCAGCCTTAATTAGGGGTGTATTACCTTCATTCAGAGTTACAATTGGTGTAAATTCGTTTACAGGTAAATATTCTCTATATTTGTCAATTAAACCTTTATAATAAGTCATTTTTCGCCTTTCTAACAGTTTATTCTAATCATGCTTGCCAATTCTTTTACGCAACTGTGCATATCAAAATCGTTTTTAAGTTCTTTTATTGAGTTTTCTTTGCACTTATCTGTAACGATAACGATTTCAGCTGTGTTGTTTTCTTTAATTTCTTTCATTAATATTGATTCAATACTGATTTTTCTTTCTGCAAAATGCTCTGTTATATCAGCAATTCCACCGATTTTGTCATTTGCAATTATTCGTAAGTAATATTTGTTTTCAGTTTTATCAATTGGAATCATCTTGGCAACAGTGTTATGAGCGTGTTTACAACGCATCATAGGCAAAATATAATCAGTTGTACCATATTCTCTTTCAATTGCCAAAATATCTCCGACAACAGAGCTTGCAGTTGGCATTTCACCTGCGCCTGCGCCTGAAAGTGTGATTTTGCCAACAGGTGAACCTGTTAGGGCAATTGCATTTTTAACGAAATTTATGTGTGCTAAAGTTTCATCTTTGCTTACAAACATAGGGTGAACTCTAACGTCAGCGTTATCATTTTCGTCAATATGTGCATAAGCAACTAATTTGATTTTATAACCTAATTCGTTTGCATATTTGATATCTTCTGATTTGATTTTTGTAATACCTTCTCTGTAAACATTTTCCAACTTAACACGTTTGTTAAACGTAATTGTTGCAAGGGTTGTAAGTTTATATGCTGAATCAAAACCTTCTACATCACCTGTTGGGTCAGCTTCTGCATAGCCAAGTTCTTGCGCTTCTTTCAAAACTGTTTCATAAGATGCTTGGTTTTCGTCCATATTTGTTAAAATGTAGTTTGTTGTTCCGTTTAAAATTGCTTCAATTTTTGTAATTTTGTTACCAGCAAGAATTGTTTTAATCGGCATGATTAAAGGAATACCGCCAGCAATAGCTGCTTCATAAAGGATTACAACGTTATGTTGTTCTGCGTAATTGAAAAGTTCTTCCCCATGTTTTGCCAAAAGTTCTTTGTTAGCAGTGACAACATGTTTGCCGTTTTCAATAGCTTTTTTTATCAATTCATAAGCTGGGTGAACACCGCCAATAAGCTCTGCTATAACAGTAATTTCAGGGTTGTTGACTATTTCATAAGGGTCTGTAGTAAGTATTGCACGGTCTAAACCTTCAATATTTCTAGGTTTATCAATATTTTTTACGGCAATTTTTGTGATTTCAACATCTGGAAAGTTTTGTAAAACTTTGAAAACACCACCACCAACTGTACCTAAGCCTATTAAGCCTAACTTAATTTTACTCATAACGCAAATCCTTCTTTTGTAATAAGCCTATTGTACAATATTTACTACATAAGTGCAAATAAAATAACTCGAAAATAAGTAGAGCAAAAATTTTTAACCTAAAAATTTTTGCTCTATCTTCTTATATTTCCGTTTTCATCAAAATGTATTCTTTTTAAAACTTTAGTAACTTCAAAGTCACCGTAGTCTTTAAGGTGTCTAACCTCTTTTGTAGTTTCTTCGTACAAAACGATTTTACCGTCCTTGTAAAGAGTTGTTGCAACTATATTACCAACATTCTCCATTTCTACGTGGTATTTGTTTGCGCCATACCCAAGCGCTTCGCAATAATTTTCTGTCATATCCTGTGTACCTCTACCGAAAAACTTTACTTTATTATATTACTACTTTTGTAGTAAATATGCAAGTAGTTTTAAGTTTTGTTTACATCTTTCTTTATTTAGTTGTCAAAAGCAATAAAAAAAGAACCCGATTGAGGGTTCTTTTTACACTTTATTTATTTGGTTGTCAGCAATTTCAGTTTGATTTTTCAAACTTGGTACGATGATTATTTTAGCTTTTTTCTGCTTAATCATTTTTACCTCTGCTAACAAATTTATCGTATCATATTTTTAAAATTAATGCAATAAATTTATTTGTTAATTAATTCACCGTTAATGTACCAAGTTTTGGCACCTGTAATCTTAACTTTCACAAATTCACCTGTAAGGTCTTTGTCATAAGGTATGTGAACGATTTTGTTGTTTCGTGTTCTGCCTGTGATAACGTTTTTGCCCTTGTGATTTTCAAAGTTTTCGATTAAAACATTAAGTTCTCTGCCAACATATTTTTTGTTAGATTTTAAACAACATTCCTTGTTTTTGTCGTTTAATCGTTTCAAACGTTCTGTTTTAACGTCTTCTGGAATAAATTTATCAACCCATTTGGCAGCAACTGTTTTTTCACGAGGTGAGTATGCTGCTGTGTTTGAATAGTCTAAATTCAATTCTTCCATTGCAGTTAAGGTTTCTTGGAATTGTTCTTCTGTTTCCCCTGGAAAACCTGCAATAAAGTCACTTGTGATTGTTACATCTGGAACCATTTCGCGAATTTTTGTTGCAATTTGCGCATATTCTTCTCTGTTGTAACGTCTATTCATTTTCTTTAGAACTTCGCTTGAACCAGATTGCATTGGAATATGGAAGTATTCGCAAACTTTGTCTAATTTTACAGCTGTTTCAATTAAATTGTCTGTAATATCTGTTGGATAAGAGGTTACAAATCTAATCCAAAAATCGCCTTCAAGTGCGTTTAATTCAGTCAATAAATCCGCAAGTCTATATTCACGGTCTTTAAAGTCTTTGCCGTAGCTGTCAACATTTTGGCCTAATAAAGTAATTTCTTTAAAACCTTGTGCTAATGCATCTTTTGCTTCTTTAATAATTGTTTCAGAATCTCTAGAACGTTCTCTACCACGAGTGTATGGAACAATACAATATGTGCAGAAGTTGTTACAGCCTTCTGTAATTGGAATCCAAGCATTAACGCCTTTTACACGTTTAATTTCAATGTCGCTTTCACCATACGGAGTTTCAGGACATTCGCAAACGTGAGTTTCGCCACTTTCAATACGTTTGATTAAATCTGGCAATTGGTAAACATTGTGAGTTCCGATTACTAAATCAACGTATGGCGCACGATGAAAAACTTCTTTTTGCTTTTGTTGAGCTACGCAACCGCAAAGTGCAATTTTAATATCTTTGCCTTCTCGTTTCCATTTGCCCCATGTGCCAAGTTCACTAAACGCTTTGTCTTCACTTAATTGGCGAATAGAGCATGTATTAATCATTAATAAATCAGCATCTTTAGGCTCTTTTGTTTCGTCATAACCTAAGTATGACAACATACCAAGCATTCTTTCTGTGTCTGATTTGTTCATTTGACAACCCATTGTGTCGATAAAAACTTTTTTTCTCATACGAAAATTCTACCATAAACTTAGATTGTAGTATAATAAATTTATGGACGAAAAAAAGAAAAAGAAAAAAAAGTTAAAAATTAACATCAAAAATATGGGCGTAAATATTGATAAAAACGAATATTACGAAATTATCTGTTCAAATTCTGCACACCCCGAAGATGCTTTCAAAAGAAAATGATTAGTTTATTTGTTCGCTAAATCTATATTGTAGAGCTTGAGTTATATGTTTTGTTGTTATAATTTCAGAATTGTCTAAATCAGCAATTGTCCTTGAAAGTTTCAAAACTCTGTCATAACGACGTCCAGAAAGTTGATATTTAGTAACTGCAAGTTTTAAAATTTCTTTTGAACTTTCATCAATTTGACAATATTTTTTGACCATATCAGCCGTAAGTTGAGAATTTGTTAGAATTCCAACCTCTTTATATCGTTCTTTTTGAATTTTTCTTGCGTTTATTACTCTTTTTCTGATGTCTGCCGAACATTCAGCCTCTGTATTGGTGTTCAAAAGTTCATCAGTAGTCAATCTTGGAACATCAATTTGTATATCAATTCTATCCAAAAGAGGTCCTGAAAGTTTTGCTCGATAACGATTAATTTGATATTCAGTACATGTACAATGTTTTTCTTTATCTCCCAAATATCCGCAAGGACAAGGATTCATCGCAGCAAGTAGCATGAAATCAGCAGGATATTTTATTGAATGTTTTGCTCTTGAAATTACAACTTCGCCGTCTTCAAGTGGTTGGCGTAAAACTTCAAGCACGTTTCTAGGAAATTCTACAATTTCGTCTAAGAACAAAACTCCTCTATGGGCAAGTGTGATTTCGCCAGGTTTTGGATTTGTTCCGCCACCAATAATTCCGTTTGCAGAAGCTGTGTGGTGAACCGCTCTAAATGGGCGTTTTACCATTAAAGGTTCGTTGTTTGCCAAAAGTCCAGAAACACTGTAAATTTTAGTTAGTTCAAGTGCTTCAGATAATTCCAATGACGGTAAAATTGAGGCAAAACATTTTGCCATAAGCGTTTTACCAGACCCAGGAGTTCCAACCATAATCATGTTATGACCGCCTGCGGCTGCAATTTCTAATGCTTTTTTGGCTTTTTGTTGACCTTTTACGTCTTTAAAATCGTACAAATAGCTTTCTTCAACACCTTTTGCAAGATACTCATCAACATTTGTTTTAACAACCTCTAAAGGTGTTTCAATAAAATTATTTACGACTTCGTTCAAATTATTTGCACTTAAAACAGTTATGCCGTCTGCAAGAGAGGCTTCTTTTGCATTTTCTTTTGGTACAATAACAGTCTTTACACCAGAATTTTTTAATCCTAGAACATGCGGAAGTACCCCAATAATGCTTCGTAAAGTTCCGTCAAGAGATAACTCACCAATGAAAGCAACACCTTGAGTTTTTTCTTCTTGAATAACGCCTTCCTCAATCAAAATTCCAACTGCAATTGGTAAGTCAAAATTTGTACCCTCTTTTTTAATGTCAGCAGGTGCAAGGTTTACTACAACTTTCTTTTGTGGAAAAGAAAAAGATGAATTCTTTATTGCAGAACGAACTCTTTCTCTAGCTTCATTTACTGCAGCATCAGGCAAACCTACAATTGAAACTGAAGGAAGTGAATTGACTAAATCAACTTCAACCTCAATTTTGTAAGCATCTAAGCCAATAACTGTCGATGTTAGAACTTTGCAAACCATTGCTACCTCTTGAAATCTTTATGAAATATGTTATAATAAAAATATAGGGGACTGATTAAGTCCGTTACAACCTAATCAGTCGTGTTACACCCTATACAAATAACAGAATAATTTGTAAAAGTGCTATCAGTACGTTGATGGCACTTTTTATTATAGTGCTTTGCATTTGACCTCCTTTCTGCCCCTTATTGTTACATTATAAGGTGTGAGGCAGTGTAAGGTTAGGGCGTCCCTATTTAATTTTCAATGTACTTATAAAAAAACGGAGTTTTTGCAAACTCCGTTTTTAAGTTAGACTTTTGTCAACTATTTGATGTTAGCGAATGTCCAAGCATCAAATGTTGGTCTTGTCAAGTTAACATCAGCTTTATCTTTTCCAGCGCCTTCTGTATCGTGAGCGATAGAGCGATAAATTCTGTTGTAATATTCAATTACCATACGGTCAGAATTGAAGTATGCTTCAGCTGTTCTGATTGCTTGACGCATCATACGAGCCCATTCTTCTTTGTTATGGTAGTAAGTTGGAATGATTTCTTTTTCGATTACATTCATCATGTATTCGTGATCTTTCCAATGACGTTCTTCCCATGGAATTTCGTCGTCTAATCCTTCGTATTCGATTGTGTAACCGTTAACGCCGTTGAATGTACCTTCAACTGTCCAACCGTCATAAGTTGATAAGTGTAATGCACCATTTGCGTTAGCACTCATACCAGAAGTACCTGATGCTTCAAATGGTCTTAATGGTGTATTTAACCAAATATCAGAACCACGTTTCAACATACCGCTTAATTGTAATTCATAACCTGGTAATACAACCATGTTTTTCATTGAGTGAGATCTGTTCAATAATTTGTTGAACATTTCTTTACCCATAACATCATCTGGGTGGAATTTACCAGCGAAAATTAATTGTAACTTGTTGTTATCTAATAATTTTGTAATGCGGTCTTTATCCATTAAGATTAACCAAGCACGTTTGTAATCAGCAAATCGTCTTGCCCAAGTGATTGTTAATACATCTGGGTCAAATCTCTTACCTGCTTTGTTAGCAATGAATTTGAACAATTCTTGTTTCATTTCACGTTTTGCTGCAAGCAATTCTTCAAATGATTTGTCACCATTCATTCTCTTATCTTGCCAATAGTGTAAGTTTACAGCGTTTGTAATAGCCCTGATAGGGCATCTGCCTTCAACCCAATCCCACATTTTGTTTGAAACAAGACCGTGTAATTGTGATACAGCGTTTGCGATACGGCTCATTCTTAATGCTGCAACTGTTAGAGAGAAGTTTTCGCCACCTAATTCGATAGCTTTTTCTCTTGAACAACCTGCGAAGAATCCACCTTCCATTAATGTATCAATCCAGTGAACTTCGTTACCTGCTGCTACCGGTGTGTGAGTTGTGAAGACTGTTCTTTTCTTAACTTCTTCAATATCACCTTTGAATTGTCTTAATAATTCAAAAGCTGCTGGCAATGCGTGACCTTCGTTCATGTGGATAACATCGAATTTGTATCTCATTGCTTGTAAAATTTTGATACCACCGATACCTAATACAGTTTCTTGAGCAATTCTGATTTTTTCATTTCCGTCATATAATCTGTGAGAAATGCTTCTAGCCCAATCGCTGTTACCATCGATATCAGTTGTTAATAAGTATACAGGGCAAGCACCGAATAATTCAGGTTCTACTCTGTAAGCCTTAACTTTAACTTTTTCACCGAATGTGTCAACTTCTACTTGAACACCTAAATCAGTTAAATAGTCATAGTATTTTCTAATGTAAGAAACTTCTACTTGTCCGTTTTCGCCAATTCGTTGGTCATAATAACCGTAAGACCAAAGCATTGTAACACCTACCATTGGCATTTGTAAGTAACCAGCTGATAACATGTGGGAACCAGCTAAGAAACCTAAACCACCTGAATATGTGCTTAAAGATTGGTCTAATGCAATTTCCATTGACAAGTATGCAACTGATGGTAATGACATAATCTTTAATTCCTTCTGTTTTTTGTGTACTCTAAGGCAAACTACACGTTTGCAAATAATAGCATATCACAAAAATATGAGATTTTCTATTTTAGTACTTTTGAGGGCTTAAAATATCTGAAAACCATGAAAAACGGTACTTTTAACATTAAGTTTTGTTAACTTTTACTTCAAGATTTCGTCCGCAATATCTTCGGCTTTAAACTTTAAGCATGACAATTTTTCACAAGTTGTTTGTCTGTGATCCCATAAACAAGGTTTGATTGGGCAATCATCATTTGTTTTTAGGGCTGTAACAAAATCTGCCTGTGGAATAAGTTTTTTGTCATCAGTAGAGCCAAAAATAGCATAAGTTCTAGTTCTTGTGCCTACGCCAATGTGTAGTGGTGCAGAATCTGAACATACAAATTTTTCATATTTTGTGATTAATTTTGCTAAATCCATTAGATTTTTTGTTTTACCATAATAGTTTTCAAAATTAGGATTGTTTAATGGCTCAATGATAGATAAAATCTTGTCTACAACCTCTTTATCATCAGGTCCACCTGTCAAGGTTATGTGTTTGCCGTTATCTAGTAAAATTTTAATAACATCAGCCCAAATTTCAGGAGTGATAGTTTTAATCATATTTTTTTGAACACTTAATTTGCTTACTCCTGGGTGAATAAGTACTGAATTTGGAACTTTTTCACCTTTTTCAAGCGTGATTTCAGGAACATCTGTTCTTATATCTGTAATGTCTCTAATCAAGTCGTGATACATTAAAGAGGCATATTGTTGTTTGTTTAATGGTACGGCTTTTGTCAATAATTTTTCACTTAATTTACCTGTGTTGTAGCCGTAACGTTCTTTTATTCCTGTTAAGAATAGTAAAATGCTTATAAGTTTGTTTCCGCCAGCAGAAATTACTAAATCAAACTTGCCAAAACGAGCTTTAAATAATAATTTTAGCATTTCAATATACTTATTTTTACCTTTTGGGTTGATTAAAATTAAATCGTCAATGGTGTTTGTTAAATCCTTAATACCTTTGCTTCTTGGTTCTAAGCATAAAGTTATTTTGCTTTCCGGAAATGCTTTTTTTAATGAAATTAATGTTGGTAAAAATAAGATTTCATCACCAATTCCGCCAAAATTTATAACTAAAATGTTTTTCATATTTCTTCCTCGTTTCTAAAGAAATTATAACAAAAAAATATTTTATACCTATTTTTAAAATTTGTGCTACAATAATAACAAATTGAAAGGAGAAATTTATGGTTAAAGTTAATGAAATTTCTTTTAATACAAATATGGCTCAAAATGTTGGTGCAACAAAGGCTCAGCAATCAGAAGCTAGTAGCATTTTTTCAGCTTCTCAATCACAAGCTGATGCAATGAGCGAAATGGAAGGTTTGTCTGTTCAACAAACAACACAAACTCCGCTAAAAAGAATTGATAAACACGATAAAGCAATTTTATCAAATGCTCCATCATCTCAAATTGAAGTTGCAGGCAAAAAGCAAAATGCAGCAATTGTAGTTGATTTGAGCGAAAATAGGTTATATAGATATGACAAAGAAGGCAAAGCGTTTGAAGTTTACCAAGTTGCTTCAGGTAAAAAGACTTCACCAACAAGTACAGGTTTGAGAAAAGTTTCTCATATTGAAACATATCCGTACACCGAAGCTCCTGCAGGAACAAAGAGACGTAAAAGTCCAAAGGCTTATGGTCCAAAAATATTGATTTTAACAACAATTGATCCAAAAACAGGTAAGGATTTAGGCTCAAATGGTGAATTTATCCACGGTAATAATAACCCTGCGAGCATCGGAACTTATGCATCTCATGGTTGTATGAGAATGGATAATGATGTAATCGTTCAATTATCAAAGGAAGTTAAACCAGGCTCTTATGTTTTAATTCAAAAATAAAATATTTTTAATAAAAAAGGCGGTGATGAAATCACCGCCTTTTTTATTCCCACTTTCTTGAAGAATGTAATATCCTTACAATAAATAGTTGTTGTTCTTTAACTCGATAGACTATTATGTAGGGATATTTTGTCAGGCAAAGTTCTCTTGTACTAAGAACTCTACCTGCTTTACCTATTGCTGTGTTATTTAAAATAACAGTTTCAATGTTTTTAATGATATATTCTACTACCTCTTTTGCGGCAAATTTATTATCCGCATAAATATATTTTTTGATTGACTGTAAATCTTCAACAGATGCTTTTGAAAAATTTATGTTCATTATTCAATGTCCCAATCTTTTTTGACATCGTTAATAGAAACAAATTGTCCGTTGTTGATTTGCTTTATGCCTTCTTGAATAGCTGAAATTTGCCAAGATTCAAGTTCTAAATATTTATCAATGGCATCTTGTGCCAAAAAATTTTTACTTCTGCCTGTTGATTTTGCTAATAGTTCTAATTTTTCTTTTGATTCTTTAGATATTCTAAGTGAAATTTGTTCTGAAACCATAAAAAACTCCTGTAATACTTTGTATTACATTATAACACATTGTAATATGTTTTTCAAGATGTAAAAAAGACGGTGATGAAATCACCGCCTTTTGTAGTTTTTACAGTAGATGTAGTTATTGTCTTGGATTATTGTTTCACTCGGACAAGTTGCTCATTTCACTATCGTTGTCATTCGCAATGTCCTCGATACTTCGGGCTGGGTTCGCTACATCATACCGCCCATTCCGCCCATACCAGCCATAGCTGACATGTCAGGAGTTGCAGCTTTTTCTTCTGGAATATCTACAACTGCGGCTTCTGTTGTTAACAACATTGCTGCGATTGATGCTGCGTTTTCCAATGCTGAACGAGTTACTTTTGCAGGGTCTACGATACCTGATTTGAACATATCTGTATATGTGTTTAATAATGCATCGTAACCATAAGAGTCTTTTTCAGCTTTAACTGTTTCAACTACAACGTCAGAAGATGCGCCAGCGTTGTTAGCGATTAATCTTAGAGGAATATCTAGAGCTGCTGTTAAAATCTTGTAGCCGATTTTTTCATCATCTAGAGCAAATTCTTCTGAGTTTAATTTTTCTTCTAAGTATTGTTGAACTCTTAATAATGCAACACCACCACCAGGAACGATACCTTCTTCGTTAGCAGCTCTTGTTGCGTTTAGAGCATCTTCAATTCTTAATTTTCTTTCTTTTAATTCAACTTCTGTTGCTGCACCAACTTCGATTACTGCAACACCGCCAGATAATTTAGCGATACGTTCTTGTAATTTTTCTTTGTCATATTCAGAATCAGATTGTTCAATTTGTTTCTTAATTAAAGAAATTCTTTCTTGAACTGCAGCTTTTGTTGAATCACCAACTACGATAGTTGTTTCATCTTTAGAAACTGTTACACGTTTTGCTGTACCCATCATATCGATAGTTAAGTTTTCTAATTTTGTTCCTAATTCTTCAGTGAACATTTGACCACCTGTTAAGATAGCGATATCTTCTAACATAGCTTTTCTTCTATCACCGAAACCAGGAGCTTTAACTGCAACGGCTCTGATAACTTTTCTCATTGTGTTAACTACTAATGTTGCTAATGCTTCACCTTCAACATCTTCAGCGATTAACAATAATGATTTACCTTCTCTTGCAACTTGTTCAAGGATTGGAACTAAGTCTTGGATTAAGTTGATTTTTTTGTTTACACATAAAACGTAAGCGTCTTCTAAAACAGCTTCCATTCTTTCAGCATCAGTTACGAAGTATGGTGAAATGTAACCTTTGTCGAATTGCATACCTTCAACAACTTTTAAGTTTGTACCGAAAGATTTGCTTTCTTCAACTGTGATAACACCTTCATTACCAACTTTTTCCATTGCTTCAGCGATTAATTCACCGATTTCAGAGTTGTTACCAGCTGAAATTGCTGCAACTTGAGCGATTTCTTCTTTTGTAGCAACTGCTTTTGACATAGATTTAATTTTTTCTACTGAATATTCAACTGCTTTGTCAATACCACGTTTGATAGACATTGGGTTAGCACCAGCAGTTAAGTTTTTCAAACCTTCTCTAACGATTGCTTGAGCCAAAACTGATGCTGTTGTTGTACCGTCACCAGCTACATCGTTAGTTTTTGATGAAACTTCTTTTAATAATTGAGCGCCTGCATTTTCTAAACCGTCTTTTAATTCGATTTCTTTAGCGATTGTAACACCGTCGTTAACGATTTGAGGTGCGCCATATTTCTTTTCTAAAATTACATTTCTACCTTTAGGTCCTAATGTAACTTTTACGGCATCAGCTACTGCATCGATACCTTTTAACAATGATTTACGAGCTTCTTCTTGAAATACAATTCTTTTAGCCATTTTTCATTTTTCCTTTATAAATAATGTAATAACTTTTATTTTAAGTCGTTAAGACTATAAGATGTTAAGTCGATAAGAAAATTATTCTAAAACACCTAAAACATCTGATGTTGATAAGATTTTTAGAGTTTCGCCGTCGATTTTGATATCTCTGCCAGCGTATTTTTCATAGATGATAGTTTCACCAACTTTAACTGATACAGGTGCTTTTTCACCGCTGTCTAAAGTTTTACCTTCGCCTACTGCTACAACTTCACCTTTTTGTGGTTTTTCTTTTGCGCTATCTGGAATAAAAATTCCGCCTTCAGTTTGCGCTGTATCTTCAATAACTTTAATTACAATTCTGTCACCGATTGGTCTAATTTTCATTTTTTATGCCTCCTACTTTAATATCTTAGACTTTTGATAATACATTTATACTTCAAAAAATTCAAATTAGGAGATTTATTAATGAAAAATTAATATTTCCATTAATTTTCGGTTGAATTATTAAAAAATAATAAATATTCATTGTTTATCTTGATTGATGGCATATAATTAAAGTTGTATAATATTTTATGAAGGCGGGTAAAATGTCACATAAGAAAAAACATGAAGAAACAACTGAATCAAATCCATTTAACAAGGATATGGATTTAGACAACACTGCAAAAACAGAAGAAAACAAAGAAGCTGAACAAATTGAAGTAAAAGAAGGTTCAAAAGATAATGAACTTCAAGCAAAATATGATGAATTAAACAACAAATACATCAGACTTGCAGCAGACTTTGAAAACTTTAGAAAACGTCAAGCTCAAGAAAGAGAAGATTTGTTGAAATATGGCGCAGTAAACACTTTAAAACAACTTATTGAAGTTTTGGATAACTTTGATAGAGGTCAAAAAGCTGTTGAAAATATTGAAGATTGTCAAAAGGTTAAAGAAAGTTTCAATTTAGTTATGAAACAAATGAAGGATACTTTGGCAAAATTAGGCTTAGAAGTTATAGAAACTGAGGGTAAAGAATTTGACCCTAATTTTCATGAAGCAGTAATGCAAACACCAACAAACGAACACCCAGAAGGAACAATTATAAACGAACTTCAAAAGGGTTACAAAGTAGGTGACAAAGTTTTAAGAGCTTCATTGGTAAATGTAGCTTCAGCAGAATAAGTGTATGAATTTAATGCCGTGTGAAAATCACGGCATTTTTAAAACCACAAGTTGGAAAGGTTAGTTAATTAAGAATGGCAGATTATTACGAAACGCTAGGGGTAGATAGAAACGCTACTAAAGATGAAATTAAAAGTGCATTTAGAAAAATGGCACGTAAATATCACCCTGACGTAAATAAAGCACCAGATGCGGAAGATAAATTCAAAGAAATCGGTAAAGCGTACGAAACTCTAATGGACGATGACAAACGCGCAACTTATGACCGATTTGGTGAAGACGGTTTGAAGAATGCCGGCTTTGATACAGGTGGTCCATTTGCAGGTGGATTTGGTGATTTAAACGATATTTTTGCATCATTCTTTGATGGATTTGGCGGTTTCTCTCAAAGACAAGCTGATCCAAATGCTCCACGTCAAGGCGAAGATTTACGCGTAGATGTAGAATTAGAATTTGAAGAAGCCGTTTTCGGTTGTAAAAAAGAAATCAAAATTGACCACTTAGAGGTATGTAAAGACTGTCATGGTAGCGGTGCAAAAGCAGGTACTACTCCAAAGATTTGTCCTACTTGTGGCGGTTCTGGTAAAATTCAACAAACAACTCAAACAATTTTGGGACATTTTACACAAGTTACTGCTTGTCCTGATTGTCGCGGTACAGGCAAAAAGATTGAAGAACCTTGTGAATTATGTCATGGTAAAGGCCGTGTAGAAGTTGAAAAAACATTAGAAGTTAAAATTCCAGCGGGTGTTGATAATATGTCCAAAATGCGTTTAGCTGGTGAAGGTGATTGTGGTATAAACGGTGGTCCAGCGGGTGATTTATACGTTGTATTGCACGTAAAACCTTCTGAACACTTTAACCGAGACGGTATAAATATTATAACTCAACTAGAAATTTCTCCTGCTCAAGCTGCTTTGGGTGATGAAATTATGGTAAAAACTGTTGATGGAGAAAAGAAAGTTCAAGTTCAAGCAGGTATTCAAAGTGGTAATTTGATTAAGATTAAAGGTGCTGGTGTACCTCATATTCAAAAACCAAGTCATAGGGGCGACCATATTTTGGTAGTAAATGTTAAAGTTCCAACAAAACTTACAGATGAAGAAAGAAGTTTGTATAAACGTTTATATGAAATTAATACCGGCAAAAAAGCTCAAGATACATTAAAAGAAAAGGTTAAAGGGGTATTCCAATAATGCGTAAACTGATAATAACTCTTATGGTTATGTTTGTAGGAGCTATGTCAGCTTCTGCGGCAACTCTACCGGCAGAAGTTGTGGGATATATTAAAAAGGAACAACCAGCGGCAGAAATTCGTTTTGATGGTTTAATTACTATTCGAGATAATTTATATTTGCCACTGTATCCTGCAAAAATTTTAAAACCGGCTACAATTTCAGTAAAAAAATCAGTTCCGGCGAACAAAACATTAAAGGATATGCCTGACATTCTTGTTTTGAACAACGATTTTGTACTTTTGAAGGTTATAGAAAAAGACGGTAAACGTTCTGTTTTATACCAAAGTGACCCATTTTTAGAAGTTAAAACAGGTCTTTTGCCACAAGATTTGTTAGTTCCAAAAAATTTGACTGTTCCAGAAAATATCAAGGGTATTATTGGTGGCTTGAGAATTACAACAGAACAAGATGTATTGAAGGTTAAATCAGAATATACAAAAGAAGAAAAGACTGTTCATACAGAGGTTAAAAAAGATGTTGTTTCGACAATTCCACAATTGAGAAACAAAAATATGTACGTAATCACTTGTCATTCAAAAAATGTTCATGTCGTTCCAGCAGGAAGCTCAAGACCTGAATATGCTTTGAGCTTGAACTCTATTCCTATTGATATGAAGGTTTATCAAAATAGATTTTTGATGGTTACAACTTATGATATCAATGCAATGAACGTTATTTCTTTGGCAGATGAAGCGGTTATCAAATGTTTTGAATTTGATGCTCAACCAGAAGAAATAGTTATAGATGAAATTAACAAACTTGCTTATGTTTCAACTCCAAGCACTTCTTCAATTTATGTAATTGATTTAAACAAAATGCAAATGAAACAAAAAATTCAAGTTAATGGCAGATGTACAAAACTTACACTTGCTGATAAAGCAACAAAAATAATTTACGTTGACCAAGCGACAAATGATGTTTGGTGTGTAGAATTAGATAATGATTACACAATTAAAGAAGTTGGTATTTTTCCTAATGTTTCTGCAATTGCGTACTCTCAAAACAAAATTTATTTAGCAAGTAGAACAAAAAGCAGAGTTGCAATTGTCGATTATGCAACAATGACACTTGCTGATGAGTTTGAAGTTTCTCCAAAGCCTGTGGATATGTTTGTTTACTTTAATAATTTATATATTCTAAGCGCTGAAAACAGTGTTGTACAAGTTTTGAACACTCAAACTGATAAAATTACAGCAACAATAAAATTGAATACAAATGGATTTTCTACAAAAATATATAAAGTTCCAAATACAAATTTAGCAATAATTACAGATGCAAAGGCTGGCAAATATTCAGTTTTGAATTTGGATAGAAAACAGGTTATAAAAACATTACCAATGGATATTCCTGTAAGTGAGTTGGCAGTTACAAATAGGGTGAAAAAGATTTAATTATGGATAGCACAACAGAAGTAGTTTTTAAAAGACTAGAAGAAACACAAAACGAATTTTGGAATGTAGCAAGAGAAACAGGTAATTTCTTAAATATGCTTGTTAAAATTTGCAATGCCCAAAATGCTTATGAAATCGGAACTTCTAACGGCTATTCTGGAATTTGGTTGGCAAAAGCCCTAAAAGAAACAGGCGGACACCTTACAACTATTGAATTTTATGAAAAACGTAGAGTTTTAGCAGAAGAAAACTTCAAAACTTGCGGTGTAATGGATATTATTACAACAAAAGAAGGCTCTGCAATTGGTATTTTAGAACGACTTCCGGAAGATGAAGTTATCGACTTTGTGTTTATTGATGCAAACAAATCTCAATATATTGAATACTTCAATTTGCTAGACAAACACTTGAAAAAAGGTGCTGTAATTTGTGCAGATAACGTAACATCTCACGCAGAAAAGGTTAAACCTTTCTTAGATGCGATTAATGGCAATCCAAAATATCAAATGGAGGTATTGGATTTGCCGGCAGGTCTTGCAGTTGCTCGCAAAAACAGCGACTAGAATATAATGTCATTCTGAACTTGTTTCAGAATCTCTTGAATACTGAAATTTAAAGTAAAATATTTATTTAAAAAAGCAAGTAGGTCAGGCATTGCCTGACGAAAATTAAAACAATATGGCATGTAAAAAAGTCGGATTTGATGAAATCAAATCCGCCCTTTTTTAATTATTTTCTCTTATCAGAGCGTTCTCTAACTGAAATTCTAATTGGTGTTCCAAAGAAACCGAACGCTTCACGCAGTTTATTTTCAATGTAACGTTTGTAATGATCCTTCATTAAGTCTGCGTTGTTACCAAAGATAACAAATGTTGGTGGTTTAACGTTAACTTGAGTTGTGTAAAGAATTTTCAAACGTTTATTTTTAACGCTTTGAGGTGGATTTAATAAGTATGCTTCGTTTACAATCTTGTTCAACAAACCTGTTGAAATACGTTTTGTGCATTGTTCGTAAACTTCCATTGATTTTTCAAAAATTTGGTTCAAACGTGGTTTTGTAACTGCACTGATGTAAATTTTTGGAGCATAGCTTAAGAATGGAATTT
>ERZ808286.686-NODE-686-length-20716-cov-3.494845_pt1 | contig 20716 bp, 20 predicted proteins | sample MGYA00521276_ERZ808286 | MGnify/ENA primary metagenome ERZ808286 (study PRJEB31516, sample SAMN03275607) | gut metagenome | biome: mammalia-associated habitat; material: feces | host: Papio cynocephalus | place: Kenya | collected 2012-08-01 ... | reverse complement strand
CACGGCAAAACCTTTTTGCTTGAAAAGGGTGATCGAAAAAAGGATCACCGGTTAAAGGTCAGCCCGTGCTGCGCAACTATGCCCAACTCAGGCTGAAAAAGGCCGAGGAGGGGAACTATTTGAGTTCTGCTTTCAATGCGTCCAAAGATCTGTTCAAAGTTGCGACCTTTCTGGCAGCGGTGTTTTTGTGATAAACGCCGTCAGATTTAGCTACATCGATGATGGAAACGGTTTCCGGCAACAGTTTTTCTGCCAAAGCGAGATCTTTAGCTTCGATAGCGGCGTTAAATTTTTTAACGGCGTTTCTTACTCTGGTGCGCTTAGCGTTGTTGCGTGCGTTTTCGATGGCGGTTACTTCAACTCTTTTGATTTGAGATTTAATATTTGGCATTTCAATTCTCCTTAAGAATTCGCTTTAAGTTATCTTTACTTGCGTTATTTTATCACGATTAGTTTTTTTTGGCAACAAAAATAGCAACGTTTTTTCAAAAATACAAACAATATTTTTATGAAAACCGCAGATTTTTTAACAGATATGGCTTCAGAGGCCGTTCAAAACGTAAAAAACGGACTTGTGCCGTACACTTTTGAACGGCTGGCAAACGGCGTAACGAGAACGGTCGTCAAGGTGGATACTGCCCATAAGAGCAGGCTCGTCGGCAAGCGACAGGGCATATACGTTACCTTGGAAACCGATTGCGAAACGCCGGACAAAAAGGTGTCGGACACGCTTTCGGCGGAAATTGCCTCGCAGATAGTCAGGCTCTCGGCCATAATGAAAAAAGGGCTGAAGAAGGTGATGGTGATAGGCCTCGGCAACCGCGACGTGGAGGCAGACGCTCTCGGCGCGCTGACTGTTTCGAAGCTTAAAATCACGAGGCCGTATTTCGTCGGCCACAGCGTGGAGTGTAAGGGCGGAACGAATCTTTGCGCCGTGGTTCCCGGAGTATATGCCGCAACGGGAATAGAGAGCTCGGATATCGTTTCGGCAGTCATAAACAAGGTGCAACCGGACATAATTATAGCCGTGGACGCACTGGCGGCGGCAAGAGCCAAAAGGTTATATAGAAGTTATCAGCTTACGACGGCGGGAATAGTGCCGGGAAGCGGCGTAGGATCTGGAAGCGGCGAGCTTAGCGAAAAGACACTGAAAATTCCGGTTCTGTCGGTGGGTGTTCCGCTTGCGCTTTACGCTTCCTCGATGATAAAAGAAGGCGCCGCAAAATACTGCAAAAATGCAAACGCGGACATATCGGCAAGCGTTCTTTCGGGCGTGGTGGAGGAGGTTTTGGGCGAAAAAAACCTCGGACTGGTGGTTACCCCGAAAAGCATCGGAAGCTTCGTCGAAAAGGCCTCGGACATTTTGGCGGCCGCCATTAACAGAGCGTTCAGAAATTAAATCCGGAGAGTTTAATTATGCCAAAAATCGGAGTTTTGGACAGCGGTGTGGGTGGTTTAACCACCGTTTCTGCAATTATGAAACAAATTGAAGACGTCGACGTCGTTTACTACGCCGACAACGGAGCGGGCAGCTACGGCAATCTTTCGGACGCCGAAATTCAGGCCGCGGCGTACAAGGGATTGAAGAAACTTTTTGCCTCGGGCGCGGTCATGGCAGTCGTTGCCTGCAACACGGCAACCGTAACTTCCGTAGAGGCCTTGAGAAAAAGATTTCGCCGTGAAATCGTGGGCACGGAGCCTGCCGTCAGGCTTGCCGTAGGGAAAAGCGTTACTCTTGTAACCGCGGCCACGGCGCGCACTTTGCGCTACAAAAAACTGGCGCAGGCGGCCTGCACGGAAACGGTGGTTCTCCCTGAGCTTGCAGCCGTCATCGAAAAGGGAAAGGAGCACTTCGACGAAGCTTTGGACATGGTGATTTCGGCGCTCGAAAACAAAAGTTTCGACAGCGTCGTGCTCGGTTGCACGCACTACGTTTTTCTGAAAGAACGACTGAAAGAGGCTTTCCCGAAGGCATACATAGTTGACGGAAACGAGGGCGTTGCCAAACGCGTCGAAAGGCTTTTAAGAAACGAAAGCGGCGGCGAAGCCGCAATCGGCGGAGATATAAAAATGATTTTTTCGGGCGAAAATCGCAAAAAAACCTATTCGGAGCTTTTGGAGGATTTGAGAAATTCTCGTTAATGCCCCTCAATTTCTTGACTATCTCATAAATTTAATGTAAAATTATTTTCGGCTTATTTATTTAAGGCAAGTTAAATAATATAAAATGAGGTAATTTATGAGCAAAGTTACAACAGAAAACATTCGCAACATTGCGCTTATCGGCCACGGCGGCGAGGGCAAAACCTCCCTTGCAGAGGCCATTCTTTTCAACGCCAAATCCATCGACAGACTCGGCAAAGTCGACAACGGCAACAGCACGATGGACTTCGATCAGGAAGAAATCGCAAGAAAAATATCCATCAGCATGGGCATCGGCTATGCTAACTGGAAAAATCACAAAATCAACGTAATCGACACCCCGGGATTCTTCGACTTCGAAGGCGAAGTGGTCAGCGCGTTGCACGTTACCGACGGCGCAGTCGTGGTTACCAGCGCGTCCGGCAGCATGACCGTAGGCACCGAAAAGATGCTGGAAATGGTCAAAGCTCGCCAGATCCCTACCATTTTGTTCGTGAACGGCGTCAACAAAGAAAACAGCAACTTTGTGGAAACCGTCAGAGCAATCCGTGAAAAATTCTCCAACGTCGTCATCGTCGAAATGCCTATTATGGACGGCCTCAACATGGTCGGCTCCATCAACGTTCTGGAAAACAAGGCTTACGACCTGAAGGGCGCTGAAATCGAAATCCCTGCAAAATACAAAGATATCATCGAAGAAGCCAGAAGCGAAATGGTTGAAATCGCCGCAGAAACCGACGACGATCTCATGATGAAATACTTCGACGAAGGCACTTTGAGCGCGGAAGAAGTCGCAAACGGCATCAAAGTGGCCGTTATGACCGACAAAGCAGTGCTTGCTTTCGGCGGCACCGCAACCGCAAACATCGGCGTTACCCGTCTTATGGACGCTATCGTCAAATATATGCCGAACCCTTCCATGCACGACAGAAAGGCTTTGGACGGCACCGTGCTGAAAGCAAATCCGGACGCTCCGGTCGTTTGCCAGGTTTTCAAAACCATCGTCGATCCGTTCTTCGGCAAACTTAACGTCTTCAAGATGGTCGAAGGCACCATGACCTCCGGCACCGCTCTCACCAACGTCAGCAAAGACTCTTCGGAAAAGGCCAGCAACATCTACTTCTTGCAAGGCAAGAAACAAGAACCTACCGACACCGTGGTTGCAGGCGACATCGGCGCTTTCGCAAAAATGGACAGCGTTTCCACCGGCAACACCCTGTGCGGCGAAGGCATCAACGTCGAAATGCCTCCTATCGTTGTTCCTGAAGCTGTTTACAGCATGGCTATCTACGCCAAAAAGAACGGCGAAGAAGACAAGATTTTCGCAGGTCTCAACAAACTTAAAGACGAAGACATCAGCTTCACCGTCACCAAGAATCCGGAAACCAACGAAATGCTGCTCAGCGGCATCGGCGGTCCGCACCTTGAAATTCTGAACAAAAAACTCAAAAACAAATTCGGTTGCGAAGCGGAACTCAGAGAACCGCGTATCGCTTATCGCGAAACCATCAGAAAGTGCGTCGAAGCCGAAGGCAAACATAAGAAACAATCCGGCGGCGCAGGTCAGTTCGGTCAGTGCTCCGTGCGCTTCGAACCGGGAGCTGCGGACGGCGAATTCGAATTCGTAGACGCAGTCGTCGGCGGCGCAGTCCCTCGTCAATTTATCCCGGCAGTCGAAAAAGGTCTTAGAGAAGCAATCAAGAAAGGCGTTTTGGCAGGCTATCCGATGGTTAACCTCAAATGCACGCTCTTCGACGGCAAATATCACCCGGTAGACAGCAAGGAAATCGCATTCATCACCGCCGCAAAACTCGCATACGCAGAAGGTTGCAGCAAAGCAAGCCCTTGCTTCCTGGAGCCTGTTATGGAAATCAAGGTTGTCGTTCCTGACAGCTATCTCGGCGACATCATGGGCGATATGAACAAACGTCGCGGCCGTATCCTCGGCACCGACAACGTCAACGGCAAACAGGTTATCACCGCAGAAGCTCCGCAGGCGGAACTTGCAAAATACGCCACCGATCTTCGCTCGATGACTCAAGGCCGCGGCTACTTCACCATGAAGCTGGCTCGCTACGAAGAAGTTCCTTCTTCCGAAGCTCCGAAAATCATCGAAGACGCCAAGAAACGCGAAGAAGCCGAAAACAAATAATTACCTCAAAACATATCGCGGCGCGGAATTTTCCGCGCCGTTTTTATATCCTTTTTTGTAGTCTTTTACGTCGTTTCGTTTTTTCGTTTTATATGGTTTCAGGAAGGGAAGCTCCCTTTTGGACGATTGCAAAGAGGAGCATATCCGAAAGTTTGAATATAAGCATAGGGACATATTTATATATGAATAGACGAAAAAGTGAAGTGCAAAACATATTTATATCTGCGCATACGCGCGTGCAAACCGCAAAACCGCCAAAAACCACCCAAAAACATTTTACTTTGTCGGCGTTTCAGGTATAATATATTAGTATAAAACGTTCGGAGGACAACTCTATGAAGTGCGTCATCACCGCTTTGGGGCGAGATAACTCGGGCATTATCGCAGAAATCGGCGCCATGCTCAAAAAGAACAACATCAACGTCGAGGATATAACTCAGACCATCGTGCAGAATATGTTCACCATGATTATGCTGGTCAACACCGGCGACAACGGTGTGGATATGAAAACGCTCCACGACGAAGCGGAAGCTCTCGGCAAAAAGCTCGGCATAGAAGTCAGAGTCATGCACGAGGATATTTTCAACGCTATGCACAAAATTTAGGTGAAGTATGCTTAATTTCGGAGAAATATTAGAAACCGTAAACATGGTTCGCGAAGAGCATTTCGACGTCAGAACCATAACTTTGGGGCTGAATCTGTTGGGCTCGGTAAGAGAAACCGCCGAAAAAACCGCGGACGCCGTGTATGATCATATTTGCAGGGCCGCAGGCGGCATCGTGAAAGTGGCGGAGGATCTGGAGCTTAAATACGGGATTCCAATCGTAAACAAACGAATTTCCATAACGCCGGCAAGCTTTTTGACTCAAAATTTTTCGGGCAAGGAAATAGTGCTGGCAAAAGCTTTGGACAAGGCCTCGAAAGAGGTCGGTGTGGACTTTTTGGGCGGCTGGACGGCGCTCGTGCATAAAAGTATGACGGCGGCGGACAGAAGCTTTTTGGAAAGTATTCCCGAGGTTTTGGCGTCAACCGACAGGCTTTGTTCGTCGGTGAACGTCGGCTCGACGAGAGCGGGCATAAATATGGACGCCGTTAAACTTATGGGCGAAGTGGTCAAAAAAACCGCTTATCTCACGAGGGAAAACGACAGCTTCGGTTGCGCAAAACTGGTGGCGTTCTGCAATGCGGTTGAGGATAATCCGTTTATGGCGGGCGCGTTTCACGGAACGGGCGAAGGCGACGCGGTAGTAAACGTGGGCGTAAGCGGCCCGGGAGTGGTTTATAAGGCCGTCAAAGAGCACCCGGAGGCAAACGTAACCGATCTTGCGGAAATAATAAAGAAGACCGCTTTCAAAATAACCCGAGTCGGGCAGTTGGTGGCAAAGGACGCGGCGGCGGCTTTGGGCGCCGAGTTCGGCATAGTCGATTTGTCGCTTGCTCCGACGCCTGTCGTCGGCGACAGCGTGGGCAGAATTTTGGAAGAAATGGGGCTTGAAACGGTTGGCGGCCACGGAACTACGGCTTGTCTTGCCGTTCTGAACGACGCCGTCAAAAAGGGCGGCACGATGGCAAGCTCGCACGTCGGAGGGCTTTCGGGCGCGTTCATTCCGGTCAGCGAGGACGAAGGCATGATTGCCGCGGCGGAAAAAGGAACTCTGACGCTCTCTAAGCTTGAAGCAATGACTGCCGTTTGCAGCGTCGGCATAGATATGGTCGCGGTCCCGGGGGATACCTCGGCCGAAACCGTAAGCGCAATTATCGCCGACGAAGCCGCAATAGGCATGGTCAACAACAAAACGACTGCCGTCAGAATAATCCCCGTCGAAGGCAAAACCGTGGGCGAAAAAGCCGTGTTCGGCGGACTTTTGGGCGAAGCTCCTATCATGGCCGTAACGAATTCATCCGCCAAAAAGTTTATAGACAGAGGAGGGCGTATCCCCGCGCCTATCCACGGCAACAAAAATTGACGAAAAAAAGGAAGCAAAAATGCTTCCTTTTTGTTTTTAATCGTTTTTAACGCAGGACAGAACTTTGACTTCGCCGTCGGTTTCGACGTCGAAAGAAAACGACTTCAAAACCGATTTGATGTTGCCGGAAAGAGGCTCGGTGGTTGAAATGAAAATCGCCCGTCCGCCGTCGGTCAGAAGATTTTTGAGTGTTTCGTCCTCGTTTCCACGGCCGAATAACGCAAAATCGTTTGCAAACACGACGAAATCGTACGTCGGAAGGCTCGACAAATCTTGGCTTTTCAAAAAATGCACGCGTTCGGTGTTTTCGACGAAATGTGTGCAATCAACCCAAACGCCCGACTTTTCAAAGAACCATTTTGCGCTTTGATTCACCTCACCGAAAAACAACATATTGTCAAAGCTTTTGACGGAGAATTTGTCCAGTATTGCGCCGACGGCGTATTTCATTTCGTCCGAAATTTGTTCATTATTATTCGAATTTTTCTTTTTGAACCACTTAAACATACAAAAATTATAAATCCGCAAAACGAAATTGTCAACAAAGCCGTTGAAAAAGACCAAAAAGTGTGTTATAGTTATCGTGATGCACCGAATTCGGGGCATACGATATGTTAAAATGGCGGTATGAAAATGGATAATCTGGAACCTAAAAAACTGGCGCTTCTAAGAATTTTGCAAATTCTGGAGGACGAAACCGACAAGGAGCACCCGTACACGCAGGCGCAAATAATCAAGCGGCTTGCCGAAAAGTACGACATAACCGTTGAACGCAAGGCCGTTGGGCGCAATCTGTCACTTCTTAAAGAAGCGGGATTCGGCATCGAAAGCACCAAGGCGGGCAGCTTTTTCGACGACCGAACCTTCGAGCAATCGGAACTGCGACTTTTGGTCGACAGCATTTTGTGCAGCAGATACATAAACAAAAAACATTCGGAAGACCTTATCGAAAAAATCGTTGCGCTTGGCGGCAAAAATTTCAAATCGCACGTTAAACATATCTATTCGGTGGGAAAATGGTCCAAATCGGACAATATCGAGTTTTTCTACAACATCGAAATCGCGGACGAAGCAATAGAGAAGGCAAAGCAGATTACCTTCCACTACAACAAGTTTGACGAAACCGCTCGCCTCAAAAAGACCTTTCGTCAAATCGTAAGCCCGTATCAGATGATTCTTCACAACCAAAGGTATTATCTTATGGCCTACAACGAGTACTGGAAGAACATGGCGTTTTACCGCATGGACAAAATCACCGACGTCGAAATTCTGGACAAGCCGCAAACGCCGATAAAGTCCGTTCCCGGCTACAAGAACGGCATCGACTACAAAGACCTTGCAACCTCCAGACCGTATCTTTACGCGGACAAGGCGGAAAAAATCGTGGTTGCTTGCGATAAGGCGCTTATGGACGACGTCGTGGACTGGTTCGGAAACGGCGTGTCTGTCAGGAAAGGGAATGAAGGGCAAATCGTCGTTACGCTTTACGCGTCGAAGGACGCAATGCTTTACTGGGCGTTGCAATACGGCAAGCGGGCAAAGGTGCTGGAACCCGAGGACCTGGTGCAAAAAATCAAGCAAACGCTGGAGGACGTTTTGAAAAGCTACGAATAAAAAAACCGCCGCTTTATGCGGTGGTTTCGTTTTTAATCAAATTTATTCCCAAATGGTTTGCGAATAGAGGAAAGTGCTGTCGGCGTTGTCTTCGTCCACAATTTTGCTTGCCGAATGAAGCGTCGTTGCTCCGTCGATTTTCCAGCCCTTACCCAAAAAAGCGACGTATACGGTTGAGCCGTAAACTTCCACCAAAATTACCGATTTGTCGTTTGAGCCGTCCAGATTTACGCTGCCGTATGCCACGATTTCGTACTCGGAGGAGGAAGCGCGCTCTTTGATTCTGTTGACCATAAGGGCGGTTTTTTCTGGGTCTGTAAGGGTTTGAGCCTTGATGTCCATTTTGTACTGAGGAATGGCGGCCACTGCGATGCGGAATATGCTTTCGGTGTCGGTTTTGGCGCTTACCTTTTTGTAGCTTTTGATGTAGTTCAAAACGCTCGGCACGGTCATACCTGCGAGAATGGCCATGATTGCGATGACCACGATGAGCTCCACCAACGTGAAACCTTTTTTGTTTTTGATATGTTTCCTCATCTATATTATAGTTTGTAATTTGGCGCTTGTCAATTATTTTGAAAAATACCGCTCAAAAAGTCCACGTCGCAAACGCTTTTCAAAAAAGGGATAATGTGCTATAATGGAAAAAAGGTTAAAGTTATGAAAGCAAGAAAAGAAAACGGAATACTTTTGCATTTATCGTCGCTTCCCGGCGAACACGGCATAGGAAGCATGGGCAAAGAGGCTCGGGCGTTCGTCGATTTTTTGGCGGCGTCTGGCGTTGACGCATGGCAGATTCTGCCCGTGGGGCAGACGTCGTTTGGCGATTCGCCGTATCAGTCGCCGTCGGCGTTTGCGGGAAATCCGTATTTTATCGACCTGGAAACGCTGGTTGAAGACGGACTTTTGAAAAATGACGAAATAAAAGAACACAAAACCGGCGATGCCGACTACGAATGGCTTTGGAATACGAGATACGAAATTTTGGAAAAAGCATTCGGCAGATTTAAAGCAGACTCCGACTACGAAAAGTTTGTGAAGGAAGCGGACTGGCTTGACGGTTACGCGCTTTTTATGGCAATCAAAAAATCGCAAAACTATAGGGCCAGAGAGTTTTGGCCGAAAGAATTGTCGCTTAGGAAAAACTTGTCGGAGCGTGACGTCAAAAGTTTTGAAAAGCAAGCGGATTTCTGGCGGTTTTTGCAATACGAATTTTTCAAGCAGTACTACGCTTTGAAAGCGTACGCCGAAAAAAAGGGCGTAAAAATCGTCGGAGATATGCCTATTTACGTTGCCATGGACAGCGCCGAGGTGTGGGAAACGCCGGAACTTTTTCTGTTTGACGCAGGCGCCAGACCTACGGAAGTTGCCGGAGTTCCGCCCGACGCTTTCAGTGCTGACGGCCAGCTGTGGGGCAATCCGCTTTACGACTGGGCGTATCATAAGCGCACGAACTATAAGTGGTGGAAAAAGCGTTTGGAACAGAACCTAAAAATGTTCGACGCCGTGAGAATCGACCACTTCAGGGCGTTTGAATCGTATTTTTGCATACCGGCAGGCTCGGACACGGCCAAATGCGGCAAGTGGCGCGAGGGACCGCTGCTTGCACCGTTTGAAAACGTCGAAACGGACGGCAGAATAATTGCGGAAGACCTCGGCATCATAACCGACGACGTTCGCGCGCTGCTTAAAAAAAGCGGTTTCCCGGGGATGAAGGTGTTGCAATTTGCTTTTGCGGGAGGCACGAAGGGCGAGTACCTGCCAGAAAATTTCGAAACTGACAATTCCGTCGTTTACACAGGCACGCACGACAACGACACCACCAACGGTTGGTTCAAAGCCGCAACCGATAAGGAAAAGCAGCTGTTTTCAAAGCTTACCGGTTATTTTGACGACGATTTGCCGCTTATGAAAATGATTTTGGGCAAAAACGCCGTTTACAAAACGCCTGCTGAGGCTATGATAGAACTGGCAATGAAATCCAGGGCAAACCTCGCAGTGGTTCCTTTGCAGGATTATCTGAACCTCGGATCGGAGGGAAGAATGAATCACCCGTCCGAATCGGGCTGGTGGAAGTGGCGGGCAAAAAGCTCGGACTTCGACGAAAAATTATCCGAAAAAATCAAACGCTTCGCCGAAATGAGAAAGCTGAAAAAAACGGTTGAGCTTTCGGCGGAAGATCAAGGAGAAAATGAGAGAACTTGAAAATAAGACGGTTGTTATAACCGGCGCAACCAAAGGCATAGGCAAAGCCGTTGCCGACAGACTTCAAAAAAGCAACACGGTCATACGCGTGGCAAGGCACATCGAAGACGACGGAGTGCTTAATTTTGCCTGCGACGTTTCGGACGGCGAAGCGGTGCTCGAGCTTTTCGACCGCATTTACGCGGCGCACGGGCATATAGATTTGCTTCTCAATAACGTTGGAGAAGGGCTTACCGGCGCGGTGGAATTTTTGGATCAAAAGTATTTGGACGAAATTGTCAAGGTCAACTTGATGAGCGTCGTATATTGCACGAAAGCGGCTTTAATGCATGAAAAACAGCCGTTTAAAATAGTTAATATGAGTTCTATAGCAAGTTTAGGCGTGCAGCCGTTCAGAACCATGTACACCACGACCAAGGCGGCCGTTTCCGCTTTTACGGTCGGAATGAGGCAAGAGCTTTACGGCAGCGACGTGGAGGTTTGCGCCATAACCATGGGCGACGCGGTTACGGACTTCGGCAAGCACCACCATTGCAATTTCACTTCGTCCGCGCGTTACGGCGACAGGCTCAGCCGAGGCGAGGAATACGGCGAAAAACGCACGGCACGATCGGCCAAGCCGAAGGACAGGCGTATGCCGATCGATAAGGCGGCAAAAGGTATATGCAAAGTTTTGTCCAAAAAACGTTTCGGCAAGTACACCTATTTCATCGGTTTTAAGTACAAGGCTTTGTACGTCGTGTCCAGATTTTTCACGATGGAGGGCGTCAGCAACATCGTGAGAATGATCTTCGAATAGCAAATATTGCGACAGACTTTTGCTCTGTCGCATTTTTCAAAGAAAAATGTCGAAAAACCCTGCAATTTGCTTTACAACGAGGAAGATAAAAGATAAAATAGAAAAAATTTCAATTTTAAGGAGAGCACGTTATGGCAACTTTTTTTGAAGAACCGTCCAGAACTTTCAGCGAATATTTGCTGGTTCCGGGATACAGCGACGCAAATTGCACACCGGAAAAGGTTTCTCTGGAAACCCCGCTCGTCAAATTCAAAAAGGGCGAAGAACCTAAAATCAAATTGAACGTTCCGATGGTTTCGGCCATAATGCAATCGGTTTCCGACGACAAAATGGCGGTGGCGCTTGCGAAAGAGGGCGGCATCAGCTTCATTTACGGCAATCAGACAATCGAGGCGGAAGCGGAAATGGTCAGAAAAGTCAAAAGCTACAAGGCGGGCTTCGTTACCAGCGACTCAAATATCCGCGCCGATCAGACCGTTACGGACGTGGTTGCGCTCAAGGAGCGCCTCGGCCACAGCACCATTGCCGTTACCGACGACGGAACTCCGCACGGCAAGCTTCTGGGCATAGTTACCAGCCGCGATTACCGCTTGAGCCGCATGACGGGTGAAGAAAAGGTTTCGGAGTTTATGACTCCGCTCGAAAAGCTTATCACCGCGCCGGACACGGTGTCGCTTACCGAAGCGAACGACATAATCTGGGATCACAAGCTGAACGCTTTGCCGATCGTTGACAAGGACGGAAAGCTTTGCTATTTCGTGTTCAGAAAGGACTACGATCAACATAAAGAGAACCCTAACGAGCTTCTGGACGACAAAAAACGCTTCATAGTGGGCGCAGGCGTCAACACCCGCGACTATGAAAAACGTATCCCTGCGCTCGTGGACGCGGGCGCCGACGTTTTGTGCATAGACAGCAGCGAAGGCTTTACCGAGTGGCAAAAACGTGTCATTGATTTCGTCAGAGAAAAATACGGCGAAACCGTAAAAATCGGCGCAGGAAATGTGGTTGACGCGGAAGGCTTCGACTTCCTTGCAAAAGCGGGCGCGGACTTTGTGAAAGTCGGCATCGGCGGGGGAAGCATCTGCATAACCCGCGAAACCAAAGGCATAGGCAGAGGACAGGCTTCTGCGGTCATAGACGTGGCAAAAGCAAGGGACGCTTACTTTGAGAAGACGGGAATTTACGTTCCGATTTGCTCCGACGGCGGCATAGTGCTGGATTATCACATCACTCTGGCGCTTGCGATGGGAGCAGACTTCTGCATGCTGGGCAGATATTTCAGTCGTTTTGACGAAAGCCCTACCGAAAAAGTGCTGATAAACGGAAACTATATGAAGGAATACTGGGGCGAGGGCAGCGCAAGGGCCCGAAACTGGCAACGCTACGACCTCGGAGGCAAAGGCGGCCACGCTTTCGTTGAGGGGGTGGACAGCTACGTTCCGTACGCAGGCCGTCTGCACGACAACGTGCCCGTTACCGCGTCTAAAATCAAAAGCGCAATGTGCAACTGCGGCGCAATCACCATAAAAGAACTGCAACAGAAAGCCAAGCTTACGCTCGTCAGCAGCACCAGCATAGTCGAGGGCGGCGCGCACGACGTTTTGGTTAAAAACAACGGCTGAAACCGAATTTGGCCGTATAAAAGCAAGTAAAATAAAAAATATGGCGGAGGAACGAAAGATGCAACAGACAAAATCTGCTCAGATTTTCACCAACAACATCATAAAATCGTTGGTAGTTATCGGAGTCGGCATACTTTTTGCCGTCTTCAAAACCGGCGTATTTCAAATTTTGCTCACCGTTTTGGGCGCGTTGATGTTTTTGATCGGCGTCGGCGACGTGATACGAAAGGTTAAGCTTTGGGAAGGCATCATCGAAATGGTGGTCGGAGCTCTGGTTATCGTGGGCGTATGGACGCTTTTTGAGGTGGCGTCTCTCGTGGTGGGCATCGGTATGCTTATGGCGGGAAGCGTAGGGCTGGTTGATTTCGTCAAGCACAGAAAAAAAGTTAAAACGTCGCCCGTGGAATTCGTGGGGACGGTAGTGCTTTTAGTTTTAGGCGCGTTGCTCGTTGCGGGCTATGCGGCGAAGCTTCTGGACGTGCTGCTTCTGGTGTCGGGCGTTTTGCTTATAGCGTGGGGCGTCGTCTATCTTATAACTTCGATATTTCATCTGACGCACGCCGAAAAAGAGTACGCAAAAAGGGCAAACAGCGCAGATAGCGGCGATAACGCTGACGAAAACGACAAATAAAACGCACATTTTGAAATAAACAAAAAAATAAGGCTTCCCAAACGGGAAGCCTTTTTGGTTTTCGTTTAGCCGATAGGATGATTCTTTCTGACAGCTTCAAACGCTTCGTCGGCAATCTGAATGCTTTCTTCGATAAGCTCGTCGGTAAGGCTGTAGTTGATGAAGTGGTTGTGGTGGGACGCGAGGAACAAGCCGCGTTTGACGCATTCGCAAATCCATTCCTGATGCAGGAAGAAGTTTTGATCAGGATCCGCCACTCTCAGATAGAACAGGCTCGGTTCGCCGGAAACGACGAGGTCGAAGCCCCATTTGTCGGCTGCTTTTTTGAAGCCGGCCATAAGTTTTTCGCCTTTTTCTTTCAAAACTTTCGGGCCGCCGAGTTTTTCCATTTTTTCCAAGCAAGCTTTGCCTGCCGCAAACGGAGCCGCGCTCATCCAGTAGCTGCCGGTGTAGCTGATGGAGGAAGCCGCGCCGCGGAATTTTTGTTTGCCGCAAAGTGCGCTTACGTTGTAGCCGTTGGCGAGAGCTTTGCAGAAGCAGATAAGGTCAGCGTCGAAGCCGTAGTAACGGTCGCTGCCCCTAAGGTCGAGACGGAAGCCGCATCTTACGTCGTCGATGACGAGAACGATGCCTTCTTCGTCGCAAATCTTTCTGACTGCTTGCCAGTAACCCGGTTCAGGCAGAATGTTGTCGGTGAAGTTGCCGTGCATGTACGGAGTTGCGATGAAAGCTGCGATTTCGCCTTTGTTTTCTCTGACGACCTTTTTGAGACCTTCGATGTCGTTGAAGGTAACCATGAGGTTGTTGCAGACGTCTTCATGCAAAGTGCCCGGGCAAGCTTCGTTCTGAGTCCACGGAGAAACGCCGTGATAGTAACCTTTGACGAGGATAAGCTTTTTGCGGCCGGTGTATGCGCGGCTGATCATCATTGCAAACTGAGTTACGTCGTTGCCGTTTTTGGCGAAGAAAGCCCAGTCACGGTCGGCGACTCTGCACAGAGTTTCCGCAAAGTCGACCATTGCCGGCGACGGAGAAGTGGTGCAGTTGCATTTTTCGTATTGAGCGCGAGCGGCGGCGTCGACGTCAGGATCGTTGTAACCCAAAACGTTAGGGCCGTATGCGCACATATAGTCGATGTAGCGGTTGCCGTCGACGTCCCAAAATTTGCTGCCTTTGGCTCTTTCGCCGAAAAGCGGCCATTCGGTGACCGGAATCATGCAGCCTTCGGAAGGACCGAGGTGGCCGTAGACGCCTGCAGGGATATATTTAACCGCGCGTGCAAATTCTTGTTGAGATTTTTCGTGTGTATAGATAGGGTGTTTTTCCATAATTGATTCCTCCGTTATCGTTATGCAAGATATTCTGGGACGAGGTTAAGGCATTTGTTGAGATCGTCCAACATAAAGCACATACCTGACATGGCGATGTCGCCGGTGCCGATGCAAGTCATAGCGTCTAAAGCGCCGTCGATGACGCCCTTGGTAACCTCGATGTTGCGGAATTCGAATTTCGCTCTCGGGTTCTTGGACGGTTCGCGATGGAAGGTCAGCACGCCGTTTTTCTTGAGAATATATTGTTCTGCAACGCCTGGAATGATCATTGCCGCTTCGCCGTCTGCCCAGTGTTTGTTTGCGACCATGCCCTTAGGATCGTGGTTGCCGATTTCGGCGATTGCCGCGCCCATTGCGCTGAAGGTCAAAAGCACGGAAAGCTTGCGTTCTTCATCGTTTTTGAATTCGGTCTGGCGCATGATTTTGGCCATTTTGTCGGTGAGAACGTTGAACGGGCTCTGTTTGTCCAAAACGAATTTGATTTTGGTGAGACCTTTGGTAGGCATAACGGAAGCTTTGCCGCCGGCAACCATTTTGTTGAAATCGTCGCAGCTCGGGAAGCTCAGGCCGATGTCGAATTTGTCGCCTTTTTTGTAAGGTCTGGCGGTAACGGCGCCGTCCTTGAATGCCAAAACGCCGTCAGGACCGTCTTTAATCTTAAAACGGATGGCGATGTTTTTTTGTTTTGCGAGCTCTCTGGCCTCTTTGTCGAGTTTGCAGTAGGTTTCGAGAGTTCCCATGGCAGCGTAAAAGTTTACGAATGCTAAAGCTTTGGAATCTGTCAAAATAATTTCCTCCTTATTTTTGGCAATTTGCCGTCATATTAAATCTATTGTAACATACCGAAATGCAGTTTGTAAATATAAATTTTCAAAAACTTTTCCATTTTTTGCATAAAAAAACCGCCCGTTTCAGACACTTGGCGGTTTTGTGTTGATTAAATCGTGTAAACGAAGATGCTGTCCATCGGGTTCTTTGCTTTGTTGAAGGCGTTGGCGCCCTCGTAGTATTTGTAGGCGGCAGATTCGAAACAGACGTAAACTTTTCCGCAGGCTATGTCGATGTCTTCCGTCATAGGAGGGCAGACCACGGTTTTTTCAAGCGTGTCCTCGGAGAGAACGACGAGCGGGATTTCCGCACCGCCGACGGTGATTTTCGCTTCACCGGACTTTGACGGCTTATGGAAATAAAGCTTGCTGTCGTTTTTTCTGCCGTAGCTTTGGCTGAGAACGACGAGGTCCGAATCCTTTGAAAAATCGAAGCCCTGAATACGTTCGGTGTGGCTGAAAGCCCTTGTCGGAACAACCGTATCGCCGCTTGAAACGGCGTTTTCAAAGCCGTAAACCGCGTTTTCGTTCAATTCAAGCTCCAGAGTGAGGGCGGTGTTGGTCTTTCCAGAGGCAAGCGTTACACAGTGGGAAGGATCGGTGTTGTAGTCGTTTTTGGCGTATTCGAATTCGCCGACGTAGAGGTGCCTGTCAGAGTAGCTGACGTAGCTTGCGTTGACGTCGACCTTTACGAATCCGTCGAACGACAGCTCCTGATGCGCCGCGCCGTCCAAAATTTGTTGTTTTGAAAGATGATACAGCTTTTTGCCGTTTGAAACGTAAACGTGCTTTTCGCTGACGGCTATGCCGCCGGAGTGGCCGGTGTAGGCTTTGTTCTCGAACGACAGTATGATTTCCTTGACGAAATTGCCGTTTTTGTCCATAACGAATATTACGGAATTTTCGTCCCCGTCGAAATAGCCGGTGAGGAAGGTGGAGGAGGTGAATTCGTCGTAAGCAACGCCCTGCGGAATGAACTTTTGTTTCAGTCCCGGAATGGCGCAGTGGAAATCGGAATTATAATAAAAATCGTCGTAAGCGTCGTCGGTTTGCTGGCACGAAACCAAAAATTCGGCCGTATAAACGAGGCTCGGATCGGGAACGTAAGCGTCGCCTTGGGATGGGCGATTATCGGGATTGTCCGATCCGCCGCACGCGGTCAGACAAAATATCGTGATTGCGGTGAAGGCAATGGCTAAAAATTTTTTCATGGTTATCTCCTTTACGTTTTTATTTTGCCACATTTTTCGTCGGCTTGCAACGGTTTGCCCGAAAAACGCAAGGCTTTTTTTGAAATATGTTGATTTTTGAGAGGATATAGTATAAAATATTTTGGTAAGCAACCCGAGGTTGCTAAGTTGCAATCCGAAATTTGCTGACAAAGGAATGTTTTTTCGATAAAATGGAAGTGCAGAAAATGAAAAAGATTTTGATGATAACCACCGGCGGAACCATTGCTTCCGTCGAAAAAGACGACGGACTTCAACCGCTTTTAAGTCCGGAGGAGCTTTTGAAATACGTTCCGAAAGTCCGCTCGGTATGCGAGGTCGAGGCCTTGCAGGCGATGAACATCGACAGCACGAACATGAGTCCCGACAACTGGCTGACGATCGTGGCAGCGATAAAGAACAATTACGATCGCTACGACGGCTTCGTCATTTGCCACGGAACGGACACGATGGCCTACACTGCGGGCGTTTTAAGCTACATGGTTCAGCACTCCCCGAAGCCTATCGTCATCACGGGCAGTCAGCGCCCGATAAACAGGGAAGAAACCGACGCAAAGGCAAATTTGTACGACGCGTTCGTGTACGCTTCGTCCGCGGCCGCGGCCGACGTTACGCTGGTTTTCGACGGCAAAGTGATTGCGGGCACTAGGGCGAAAAAGACGAGAACCAAAAGCTACGACGCTTTTTCCAGCATTGATTTTCCGTTTCTGGCAACAGTCCGCGACGGCAAGGTGTTGCAGTATATAAAAACCGAAAAAGCACTTAAACCGCGCTTTTACGACACGTTAAACCCTAAAGTCGGACTAATCAAGCTGACGCCCGGCATGCAAAGCGAAATTCTGAACAGCTACTTTATGTATAACGACGCCGTCGTGGTTTCCAGCTACGGCACGGGCGGGATACCTGTCGGGAATTACTACAACTTCTACGAAATCATCAAAAAATGGCGCGCCAAGGGCAAGATATGCGTCATGAGCACTCAGGTGCAATCAGAGGGGAGCGACATGAGCATCTACAAGGTGGGCACCGAGGCAAAATCCGAGCTGGGCTTTCTGGAAGCGTTCGACATGACGCAGGAGGCCGCGCTGACAAAGCTGATGTGGATTTTGGGGCAGACCGAAAACCCGTCGGAGGTCAGAAAAATGTTTTACGAAACCGTCAACTACGACATACTAATAACCGAAAAATAGGAGGTAACCATGTACAAATTTCCTGAAGGTTTATACACTGACGTCAGGGTGGAGAGCGTGTTTTCCACGGGGCTGGTGTATGAAAATTCGCAAATGATTCAAAACAAAGTCAAAACCGACAGGGGCGCTTTCATAAGAGTTTACGACGGAAAGCGTTGGTTCTATTCGGCAACCAGCAATCCGGACGGGGTTCAGGCCGAAATCGACAACCTTGCAAAAATGGCTTGCCCGAACGAGAATATCCTCGAAAATCCGACCGTGAAGCTTTTTGAAGTCAACGTCGGCGAAGATTTTAAGTTCGGAGATACCGACGTGTCCAAAATTCCCGTGGAGGACAAGGTGGCTCTCGCCGAAAAATATCTGCCGGAGCTTAAATGCGACGATATGCCTATGACGAGGCTTTTCTATCTGGACAAGCACACCGAAAAACACATCGTTTCGTCAAAGGGGACGGACATCAAATTCGACTATCAGACCGTGGCGGTTGTCGCATTCGGAATGTTGGTCGTAAACGGACTTCCGCAGCAAATGAGCTGGCAGAAAACGGGCGTGAAATTCGACGACGTTCTGGGGCAGGAAGGCAAAATTTCCGCGGAAATCGAGGACACCAGAGAATACGCCGAAAAGGCAGTGCCTGTCGAGAAGGGCGAATATACTTGCATACTTGCGCCTATCGCCACCGGCGTTTTCACGCACGAAAGCTTCGGGCATAAGAGCGAAGCCGACTTTATGATCGGCGACGAAACCATGATAAAGGAATGGGCGCTCGGAAGCCGCGTCGGCAGCGACATTTTGAGCATCGTCGACACCGGCATTTACGAGGGCAGCGGCTACGTTCCGTACGACGACGAAGGAACCAAAGCAAAATATAACTACATCATCAAAAACGGCATTTTGTCGGGCAGACTGCACAGCGCGTACACCGCTTCCGATCTCGGCGAAAACCTCACCGGCAACGCCAGAGCCATCAATTTCGAATTCGAACCTATCGTCAGAATGACCGACACGTTTATCCTTCCGGGGACCAGCACCGTCGAGGAGCTTTTTGCCGGCGTCAAAAAAGGTATTTACATAAAAGACATCTCGCACGGCAGCGGCATGAGCACCTTCACGATTGCTCCGACCAAGGCCTATATGATCAGAGACGGCAAAATCGCAGAACCTGTGAAAGTGTCCGTCATTTCCGGCAACGTTATGCACACACTTGGCCAAATCGACGGTTTAAATGACAAAACGGAGTATTTATCCTTCGCTGTCGGCGGTTGCGGCAAAATGGAACAGTTCCCGTTGCCTGTCGGTTTCGGCGGTCCGTACATGAGAGTGAACGGAATTCAGGTTTTGTAGGAGGCGCATTATGATTAAGGAATTATACAGAATTTTCAAACACGAAGTTTGCTTGAACGTAACGCAGGGCGCAGTGGACAGCGTGCGCATAAAAAACATCGTTAAGAGCGGCGCAAGAGTTTATGACGGCGGCTACATCGGCATTGCCGGCACCATCGGCGAGCCGTCGGACGAGCTCGTTTCCGCGGCGGAAAAGAACCTTGCAAAGAGGATAGAATACAAGTTCGAACCTGAAAAAAACAAAGTCAGAAAACGCGACGCAAGAAAGGCGGATTACACCGACAAAGAAGTTGTGGAGTTCGGTGAAAAACTGCTTGCCGTTATGACAGAAAAACACCCGCAATTCGTTTTTTCCAACAAAATCAAATGGATTGAAACGAACTATAGCCTCAAAAACGACGCAGGTCTGGACTATGAAGACACCGACGCTTACTACGTCGTCAGCATAATTTACAAGCACCGCGACAGCGTGGCCGTTTTCGACGGCGGCGTATCGGCAATGGGCAGAGAATTCGACGTGGAAAAAATCGCCGCCACCTTTGACGACGAGCTTTGCGCGTTCGAAAAACCTGCCGAGCTCCCTGAAGGCGAAAAAGTGCCTGTCGTGGTAGGCTTTGGCGAAGTCGGCGGCAAAATCCTCGAGGCCCTTAACGGCAAACAGCTCGGACACGGCGCAAGCATTTTTGCGGACAAAATGGGACAAAAAGCGTTTTCGGACGACTTCACTTTAGTCACCGATCTCGAGCAGTCGGTGGGCGATATTTTCTTCGACACCGAGGGAAGCACTCTCCCTGACGACAAGTTTGATTTCATCGAAAACGGCGTGATAAAATGCGGTTACGCAGACAAAAAAACCGCCGACACTTTCGGCATGCAGAATACTGCATGCGCAGGCGGAGGCTACGACGACGTGCCTACACTCGGTGCGCCAAACCTCGCTCCGAAGCGTTCGGACAAGACGATAAAAGAACTTTTGCACGGCCAAAAAGCCGTTTACGTCGGCATGATGAGCGGCGGCGACACCACCAACGAAGGCGAATTCGCTTCTCCTGTGCAGCTTGCTTATCTCGTTGAAGACGGCAGGATCACGGGCAAGCTTCCGGAATTCGGCTTGTCGGGAAATATCTTCGACATTTTCGGAAAAGACTTTGTCGGTGTGCCGAAAGACGAATTTTCGATCGGCGCGCAAAGCGTGATTTGCAATATGAAAGTTTCAAGATAACGAAATCTCAAAAAGCCCTCATTCCGAGGGCTTTTTTTGTTTGCAATGATGTGTAATGGGGCCCGCATTTGGCGAGTTTTTCTAGGCTTTTCCAGGAGGCGTGCGCAGATAACGAGTGGGAGTGCGAGGGTTTCCCTCACCCGCCAAAACTTAAAATATAATCAAGTAAAGATTTCCCCCTCCATCATCTTCGCCAAAGTCGCCTAACGGCTATCGCTACGCAATTTTGCCCTAACGGTCAAACTTTGGCTTGCTGTCCTCTACGCACGCCTTGTGAAAGGCCGTTGGCTTTTCGTCGGCTTTGCTTGTTGTCATTCCGAGCATTAGCGAGGAATCTCCTGGAAAGGAAGAAAAATATAACCCGCCAGCGGCGGAGTAAAACTTTCCCCCTTCCTCACGGAGTTTCCCCCGTTTCCGTTCCCCTTATTGCTACGCAA